>OLNF01003329.1_pt1 | contig 11756 bp, 8 predicted proteins | sample 1673061 | NCBI WGS metagenome assembly OLNF01 (sample SAMEA3136751, study PRJEB25190) | human gut metagenome | reverse complement strand
AAAATATAATGAAAAAAACAGATCTGAACTGGGAAAACCCGATTCTCGGCGTCATCGGCGGTATGGGGCCGATGGCAACCGAACTTTTTTACAAAATGATCATTGAAAAAACACCTGTAACCTGTGATCAGGAGCATCTGGATACGATCATCCTCGGCCATGCTTCCATGCCGGATCGAACAGCTGCGATTCTCTCCAAAGATCCGCAGCGTATCCAGGAAACCGCACAAAAAATGCTGTCTGATGCCAAGACGCTGGAAACGCTGGGCGCAGACTGTATCGCGGTGACCTGCAACACAGCGCACTATTTCGTAGACCAGATCGCGGATCAGATAAGCATCCCTTTCATTCACATGATCAGGGAGACTGCCAAAGCTGCTGCTGCCGCTTGTCCCGGCGAAAAGGTCGGTATTCTCGCGACAGACGGCACAATCAGAACTGAGCTTTATCAAAAGGCTTTAGCTGCCGAGAACGTCATTCCTTGTGTCCTTGATGCAGAGGGACAGTCGCTCGTCATGCATGAAATCTATGATTGCGTGAAGCCAGGGAAACCCGTCGACGAAGCCGCCTGGCAGATTATCGATGAAAAGCTGCATGCGATGGGCTGCAAATGTGCGCTTCTTGCCTGCACAGAGCTGTCTGTGATCAAAGCTGATAAACAATTAAATGATTTTTATATGGATCCCATGGAAGTCATGGCAGACCGCTGCCTCGCATTCTTTGGGAAAAAGGAGGTAAGCAAATGATTCGTATCAACGGAAGAAACACAATCGGAAAACCGGATAAATTATTCGGCGTCAGCGCGCTGGCCAAAGCACGCATTGCCGAGATCGGCAAAGAAAACGTAATCAACTCTACCCTCGGCGTTCTGCTGGATGACAACGGCAAGCTGGTCGTTCTTTCCTCTGTTATGGAAGCACTGCATGAACTGCGCCCGGAAGAATTCGCGGCTTATGCACCGATCATCGGTATCCCGGAATACAAGGAAGCCGTAACCAAGGCAGTTTTTTTGGATGAAGTCCCGCAGGACCTCTTTATCGAAACCTGCTACGCACCGGGCGGTACCGGCGCACTGCGCAACGCGATCTCCTGCTACAGCAGCCCGGGAGACAAGATCCTCACCGCGGACTGGCATTGGGCACCGTACAACGTGATCGCTGCGGAACTCGGCCGGGAAGTCAAGACTTACACCCTGTTTGATGAAGATTATCATTTTAATGATGCTTCCTTCCGCAAGTCGCTGAGCGATATCCTCGCGGTACAAGATCAGGCGGTTGTTATCATCAATACCCCTGCGCACAACCCGACCGGCTATACATTCACCTTGGAAGATTGGGATAAGGTGATCGATATTTTCAAAAGTTTTCCACACAAAAATATCATCTGTGTGGTGGATATTGCCTATCTGGACTTTGCGGGAGAAGCGTATGCATATCGTGCTTTTCTCAAAAAACTGACCGGACTGCCGCATCATATCCTGCCGCTGATTGCTTTCAGTGCATCCAAGGGCTTCACCATGTACGGCATGCGCTGCGGTGCACTGCTGTGCATGGCTCCGACTGCGGAGCTTGCCAAGGAGTTTCGGGATGCCGCGTCCGTTGCCAGCCGCGCCTCCTGGTCAAACGGCAATCATTCTGCTATGGCAGTCATCAGCAAGATCTTCGCGGATGACGCACTTTTAGCCAAGGTCACGGATGAGCGCAACCATTACATGCAGATCTTGCAGGAACGCGGACGTGCCTTCATGGAAGAAGCGAACAAAATCGGGCTCAAATGCTGCCCATATGATTCCGGCTTTTTCATCACCGTTCCATGCGAAAATGCGGAAGAGGTCGGTAAAGCACTGCAGGCGCTCAATGTATTCGCAATCCCGCTCGGACCTGGCATCCGCGTATCCGTTGCCTCCAATACGGTCGAAGAATGCCGCGCGATCCCGGGCAGACTGCAGCAGGCCATCGAGTCTGTAAACGGCAAATAAGAATCAATCACATTTTTATCAGAAACGGAGGAAAAACTATGACCCACAAATATGTCTATCTATTTTCAGAAGGTGACGCAAGCATGCGCAATCTGCTCGGCGGCAAGGGCGCAAACCTCGCGGAAATGACCAAACTAGGTCTTCCGGTCCCGCAGGGCTTTACCATCACAACCGAAGCCTGCACGCGATATTACGATGACGACCGGCAGATCAACGCGGATATCCAGGCACAGATCGATGCCGCAGTCCTTGAAATGGAGAAGATCACAGGCAAAAAGTTCGGTGATAAACAAAATCCGCTGCTTGTCTCCGTACGGTCCGGCGCCAGAGCCTCCATGCCCGGCATGATGGATACGATCCTGAACCTCGGACTGAATGAAGAAGTCGTGGAGATTATCGCAGCAAAGACCGGAAACGAAAGATGGGCGCGCGACTGTTATCGCCGCTTCATCCAGATGTACGCAGACGTTGTCATGGAAGTCGGCAAGAAATATTTCGAGGAATTGATCGATCGCATGAAAGCGGCGCGCGGCGTCACGCAGGACGTCGAACTTACCGCTGCCGACCTCAAAGAGCTTGCCGAACAGTTCAAGGCAGAATACAAAGAAAAAATCGGTGCGGACTTCCCGGAGGATCCGAAGGAACAGCTGATGGGCGCGATCAAAGCCGTCTTCCGTTCCTGGGATAATCCACGCGCGAATGTTTATCGCCGGGACAACGATATTCCGTACTCCTGGGGCACTGCGGTCAACGTACAGGAAATGGCGTTCGGCAACTGGTCCGACGCATCCGGCACCGGTGTCGCCTTTACCCGCGATCCGGCGACCGGCGAAAAGAAGCTGATGGGAGAGTTCCTCCTGAACGCGCAGGGCGAAGATGTCGTTGCCGGCGTGCGTACCCCGCAGCCGATCGCGGCCCTTGCCGAGGTCATGCCGGAGGTGTTCGCGCAGTTCCAAAAAGTCTGCGATACGCTGGAAAAGCATTACCGCGATATGCAGGACATGGAATTTACGATCCAGGACCGCAAGCTTTTCATGCTGCAGACCAGAAACGGCAAGCGAACCGCCAAAGCCGCGCTGAAGATCGCCTGTGACCTGGTGGACGAAGGCATGCGCACTGAGCAGGAAGCTGTCGCTATGATCGACCCGCGGAATCTGGACACCCTCCTGCATCCGCAATTTGACGAAAAAGCGCTGCAGGCTGCTGTGCCGATTGGCAAAGGACTTGGCGCTTCCCCGGGCGCGGCCTGCGGCAAGGTCGTTTTCGACGCGGCGGATGCGGTCGCACATGCTGAAAAAGGTGAAAAGGTCGTGCTGGTTCGTCTGGAAACATCTCCGGAGGATATCACCGGCATGAAAGCTGCGCAAGGCATTCTGACTGTGCGCGGCGGCATGACCTCCCATGCGGCGGTTGTCGCCAGAGGCATGGGTACCTGCTGCGTGTCCGGCTGCGGTGAGATACAGATGGACGAAGCGAATAAACGCTTCACGCTCGGCGGGAAAGTCTTTACCGAAGGCTCCGAAATCTCCATCGACGGTTCGACCGGAAAGATCTACGAAGGGCTTCTGCCGACCGCAGACGCTGTCATTGCCGGTGAATTCAGCAGGATCATGGCATGGGCGGACAAGTACCGCAGATTAAAGGTCCGGACGAACGCAGATACCCCGACAGACGCTAAAAAAGCACGGGAGCTGGGTGCGGAGGGTATCGGTCTTTGCCGCACAGAGCATATGTTCTTTGAAGAAGACCGCATCGCGGCTTTCCGCGAAATGATCTGCGCCGATACCGCAGCAGAACGCGAAGCTGCTTTAGATAAGATCCTCCCGTATCAGCAGGGAGACTTTGAAGCGCTCTTTGCGGCGATGGAAGGAAATCCGGTCAACATCCGCTTCCTTGACCCGCCGCTGCATGAGTTCCTGCCGACCGAAGAGGAGGATATCCGCAGACTGGCGGATGCGCAAGGCAAAACAATCACACAGATCAAACAGATCATCGCCTCGCTGCATGAGTTTAATCCGATGCTCGGACACCGCGGTCTGCGGCTTGCCATCACTTATCCGGAGATCCCGCGCATGCAGACGCGCGCAGTCATCCGTGCGGCGCTCAATGTACAGAAGCTGCACCCTGACTGGACGATCGTTCCGGAGATCATGATCCCGCTGACGGCAGACGCTAAAGAGCTGGCATTTGTCAAAAAGATCGTAGTCGAGACTGCGGACGCAGAGATCAGCGCCTCCGGCACAGAGCTCAAGTACAAAGTGGGGACGATGATCGAAACGCCGCGGGCCTGCACGGTGGCGGATGAAATCGCAAAGATCGCGGACTTCTTCAGCTTCGGCACCAACGATCTGACGCAGATGTCCTATGGGTTCTCCCGGGACGATGCCGGCAAGTTCCTCGATGCTTATTATGAAAACAAGATTTTTGAAAACGATCCGTTCGCAAAACTGGATCAAAAGGGGATTGGTTTCCTGATGCAGACGGCGCTGCGCCTCGGTAAAGAAGCAAATCCTTCGCTGCACACCGGCGTATGCGGCGAGCATGGCGGTGACCCGTCCTCGGTAGAATTTTGCCATAAAATCGGTTTGGACTATGTGTCCTGCTCACCGTTCCGCGTACCAATTGCGAGACTGGCAGCGGCACAAGCAGCAATTGCAGATCTGAAAGAGAAATGTGAGAAGGAATAGATCCTGCAGTTGCGCCGTACCAATATAATATACTCCATGAAAAAGCCCTCTGGTGCACGATTGTGCTGCCGGAGGGCTTTTTCGCGAAGCAGGCTATATTTATCTCATGACTTCTTTCAAACTGAATACTGTTTTTCCCCGGATACCTGTCGTGGTCTCTCCATGGTATAAAGAGCTGATAATTGCCTCTTCAACCACTTCCGTCGTTGCTTCAAACATCAGATCCAAGGCCCCGTCATGCAGCTGCTGCAGCGAAATTATTTTCGTTTCGCTGTAATGCGGGATAGGATGTGCGTTTGAGAAAGCAATGGCAATGTCACCACTTCCGTTTCCAAGATATGATCCGACTCTCCCGAGACTTGCTGTAGCACGTTTGGCAATACGGGCAAGCTGATGCCCGTTAGCCGGAATGTTTGTTCCAATTACAATGATAATCGATCCCCGTTCCTCTTTTTCAGCCTTTTGCTCCGGGGCAGAAAGCTGCATTCCACCTATCCTCAGGTTTCCGGCAACGCCAAAATTAGACAGCACAATTGCACCAATCGTATAATCATTCCCGTCAAGCGGAACGACGCGTGATGCAGAACCAATTCCACCTTTCAGCCCCATACACACCATACCTGTTCCTGCACCGACACCGCCTTCTTCAAAGGTATCGTCTGCGTTTTGGATGGCCTCTCTTACATGGTCTTCTTTCAGATGCATGCCCCGGATATCGTTCAACATCCCATCATTGCATTCGGTCACAAGGCAATTCACAGTGCCTGTATGGACGCCGATATCTTCATTTTCTTCCAACATGTACTTTGTCAGTGCGTTTAATGCTGTCCCGACGCCAAAAGTATTTGTCATCACAATCGGTGTTTCAATTGTTTCAAGCTCCTGCACTTGTATCAAACCGGCACTTTTCCCAAATCCATTGATAATGGACACCCCTGCGGGAACTTTTTCTTTAAAAAGATTTCCTCCATGCGGCAATATCACAGTTACGCCGGTATGAACCGCTTTTTCTGCGTTTTGTAAAGTGACCTGTCCGACACGAACGCCGGGAATGTCTGTGATCAGATTCCGGTTTCCTCTTTGAAACTTATTTTTCAGTTTTATCTCACATGATTGACTTAATCCCATTCATCTCCTCCTGTTTGCGTACTTGCTCCACGTTAGAAGCAGCATTTCATCATCAACAATCCATGCCGCAGCATTCCCCCTTGCAAAGGGATGGCATCTCTGCCATCCCTCGCTGAGCTTTATCTAATTCAAACACTATATACTTCTTTTCCGTCAACATATGTTTTTAGAACCTGTATCTGCGCGATACTGTGTGCGTCTGTTGTAAACGGATCGTTTGACAGCAGAACAAGATCCGCTGCTTTCCCGATTTCCAAGCTTCCTTTATTCTGTTCATCAAAGCTTGCATACGCATTGGAAATGGTAAACATCCGAAGCGCTTCCAATACAGAAAGCTTTTCCTGCGGATGCCAACCCTCGGTTTTTTCATGAAGCGCGTCACGCGTGACCGCTACTTGAATATTCTCTAAAACATCGAACCTTTCTACCGGTGCGTCTGATCCTCCGCAGCAGATCAGTCCTTTTTTCAGCATCGTTTTCCAAAGGTAGGAACGCTGTGCGACCTCCTCGCCGACAAGTGACGCTATGATTTTTTTATCGCTTGCAACAAAGATCGGCTGAATAAATGCCAAAATGTCATTTGCCTTCATTCGATCGAACAGATCGTCGCTCACGATCTGCAAATGATTAATCGCAAGGCGTTTTTCCTTTTTCCCGAATTTTTCTATTGTGTTTTCATAAGCAGTGCAAACCATATCTGCAGCTTTATCGCCGATTGCATGAATCAAAATCTGCATATCATGGGAATATGCATAATCTACACAGCGCTGCAAGTCTGCCGCATCATGAACCGCAATGCCACAATTGTCCTCTCCAAGATAAGGATGATTCATCAACGCTGTTTTCGCACCAAGAGAACCGTCCTGATATAGTTTGATCGGTCCTATCTTATAGTAATCTGATCCTTGCCCTGTTCGATATCCCCGATCAATAAAGGCTTTCATATCTTCAAATGATGTGAAAGATGCTTCTTCGTATACCTTAACCGTCAGCTTTTCTTCTTCTGCAAGCTGCTTGTATGCTGTAATAATACGTTCACTTGGTCTACCCGGTAAAGATAAAAAGTTATCACTGTGAACACTCGTGATCCCGGCTTTATTGAATTCCTTTTGCGCAAAGGTAATCATTTCCTTTAGCTGCTCCACAGAAGGAACCGTCATAATGTCATAACATAACTTTACAGAGGCTTCGGTTAAAATACCCCTCTCCATATCGATCTGGTGGATATATTCTTTTGTTTTCTCCAGAGACGAAATGAGCTGTAAGGCTTTTGTGTTGACTGTAGCCAAATGTCCACACACGCGAATGAACAAAATTGGAACCGTCGTTGAGATTTTGTCTAAATCAAAACGATCCAAAATCCTCTTTTCTCCTTTAAAGTTCAACTCATTCCATCCGCGCCCGTAAAGCCAATCCGATTCCCCGCAAAACTTCTTCTCTGCTATGATCTTTTTTCCTTCTTCGATAATGCCATCTATAGAATCAGCGGCAAACATTGGATAGGATGTGTTGACAAAGGCATAGTTCAGCATATGTAAGTGCGAATCAATCAATCCTGGAAGGAGCGTTTTGCCGTTCAGATCGATTTTTTCTTCGCACGGAAGCTGAAGCGCTTCTTGATCATTACCTAAAAAAGTTATTTTCCCATCTTCAATGCCCAGCGCTGTATATTTTCGATTTTCTGAATCAATGGAATAAATATTCCCGTTATAAAGCAGTTTGTCCAAGATTTGCCTCCTATATATTCGGGGAGAGGAAATCACGATTTCCTCTCCCCGCTTCCTATTAAAATACTATTCTGTCATAAATGTCCTTGAACGGAGCCACCCAAGCACCGCAGTCAACGACATGCTGCATAAACGCTTCCAACATGGTTATGTTATGCGGACGTCCGATCACTTGTGGGTGCATGCATACAGCAAGTAAACCATTTTCTACATGTTTTACGCCATAGTCAAAGGTCCCGGTCCAGATCTCAGAAATCTGGCTCTGTGGCTTCATTCCGGTCCTCGTCATAATGAATTCAGAGTGAGGGAAATCATCCATATACCAGGAGCAAGGAATCTCAACAAGTTTTGCAGGCTCGCCGAACTCGTTTCCTCTGTCATAATGAACCGTGCAAGGCGTCGGATGATATGGATAAAAATCATTTCCCATCAGACTGCTGTCATATTTGATGCCGTATTTTTCTAATATCGCGATGGTATTCGGACTGAAGTCAAATCCCGGGGATCTGTATCCGACAGGTGTAACACCAATGCGTTTTAATGCTTCAAGTCCCTTGATGATGATTGCTTCTTCCTCTTCCCACGAAAGGAATGTAGGGTCTTCATGCACATAGCCGTGATGTCCAACTTCATGCCCTCTGGCGACGATTTCTTTGCAGATTTCCGGGTATGTATCTATCGTATGCCCCGGAATGAAGAATGTCGCCTTAAAATTAAATTTATCGAGTAAGTCCAAAATGCGCGGAACGCCTACGACTGCTCCATATTCGCCTCTGGAGATGTATACTTCTGATTCTTTCTTAAAAGATTCCATCCATACAGAGGAAGAGTCAAAGTCAAAACTAAAATTAACCGCAATTTTCTTTCCTTCTGGAAGATTTACTTTTCCTGTTTTCTGCATTTTTTTCTCCTTTCTATGCTTCTACAGCCTTCTCTTCAGTTGATTCTTCTCCGGTATCCTTAAACTGCGCAAATCCAATGCATGCATACACTGCTGCTACAATCGGACACGCAATCAGAAGAAACGCATAAGGTGCATAGGTCAATGTTGAAATTCCCAGAACCGAAGCCGTATAGATACCTGCTGTATCCCACGGAATGATGAACGAGAACATGGTGCCACCGTCCTCAAGTGTTCTGGAAAGAACCCTTTTATCGAGCTTAAACTTCGTATAGGAATCCTTTAATAACATACCCGGAAGCATAATCGCCAAGTATTGCGATGCGGTCAGGCAGGCTGTACACAAGGAACAAAGCAACGTGCCAATGACTAAATCCCGCGGCTTTTTAATAATGGTAAGCAGCTTCTCTAAGAACGCACTTAATATGCCGGATTCTTTCAGCGTCTGTCCCATGCCCAGTGTCAGCAGCGTCCATGCAACAACTTCCATCATGGATGCGATACCGCCCCTGCAAACCAGTCTGTTTACCATATCATTCCCCGTGTCGGTCTGGAAACCGTCTCCTAATGCAGAAAGCATGGTAACTACGTCATAATGATCCGCCTGGAAAATCATTCCCATAAACATTGCTAAAAAAGCACTCGTCAACATTGCAACAACCGGCGGAACCTTCAAAACCGCGAGCGTTAAAATAACAACCGGTACGATCAACAACACCGGTGTGATGTTGAAATGCTCGTGTAAAGCCGTTAACATTGCATCAACCGTTTCCATTCTTGCGCCGGCTGTATCTGTTTTCATGCTCAGCACCGCATAAAGGATGAACGTAATGATAAAGGACGGAGTCACGGTGTAAAGCATGGAATTAATATGCTTATATACGGTTGTTCCGGATACTGCAGGTGCAAGATTTGTGGTATCTGAGAACGGCGACATTTTATCACCGAACATTGCGCCGGAAAGAACCATGCCGCCAACCAGCCCCAAGTTCATCCCAAGACCGGTACCAATGCCCATAAACGCAACGCCTAACGTGGCTAATGTGGAATAGGAGCTGCCGACAAAGAAGGAAACGATACAGCAAAGGATGAATCCTATCAACATAAAGGATGTCGGTGTCAGGAAACTGATTCCATAGTACATGATGGTCGGAACAACCCCGGATGCCATCCATGTGCCGATTACCGCGCCGACACTCATCAAAATCAGAACAACATCGATAGATCCTCTGCACCCATCTGCATACCACAGCAGTACAGTATCAAGTTTAAAACCAAATGCAACCAGACAAATAGTTACAACTACCGATGCGATCAAAAATACAACTTTTGTTTCCAGTCCGAAGACTGCAAAACCTAAACAAAGAACAATAATCAGACATAAAATACAAAATGCTGCTCTTCCAAATGACATTTTCCCTGTCATCGTATTGGTGTTCTCACTCATAAACTTTACCTCCCTAAAAAGCTTTTACTTATGCCTTCGTCTACGTATGAATTTTCCCGGGTGCTCTAATATATAGCAATTTTCATGCCATTCCTTTTCACCGATTTTACAGCAATCTCTTGGCATTTACAACGTCTAAAACAGGTTTAATAGGACTATTCGTTTTTTACGTCCCGATTATCCCATTATATCACCGCCGTTGACCTCTATGATCTGGCCGGTCATAAAGCTTGCCTCATCCGACAGCAGAAAATAGACAGCATTGGAGATATCTTCCGTTGTTCCGAGGCGCCCCAACGGAATGATCGGAGGATAATAGTCTCGTTCTTTTCCGTTCAAAGTCAGCATGTCCGTATCAACAAACCCCGGTGAAACAGCATTCACTCGAATGCCTCTTGGGGCAAGCTCGCGCGCCATCGAAATCGTTAGCGCGTTGATCGCGCCCTTTGAGGATGAATACGGAATGGAAACAAAATCGCCGCCGGTTTTTGCTGCCCCGGAGGTCAGGTTAACGATTGCCGCGTCCTTTTTCATTTTTCTTATTGCATATTTCATCATGAAAAAATAGCCTTTTGCATTTGTATCTAAAATACTGTCCCAATCCTTCTCCGTTAAGTCCTCAATTGACTTCTTTCTTATGCTTTTGCCGGCATTGTTAACCAGGTAATCGATTCCCTCCAGCGACATGATTTTACGTTCCGCATCATCTAAATCTGTCACATCGAAAATCAAAGGTTCGACATCACAGCCTTTACACAATTCCAGGGTCTTTTTTAATTTCTCCTCACTTCTGGCATTGGCATATACTTTCATACCTTCCTTCGCAAGCCTGCATACAATCGCCTGTCCAATTCCTCCGGCCGCTCCTGTCACAAGTGCAATCTTTTTCATGATTTCCTCCTATCTGATAAAATTTGTCCAAATCTTTTTCTCGCGCTTTACCGGTTTCTCCCCGTTTTCAATGCACTTTAGGAGCCATGCCATGTTCAGTCCCAAGGTCTCCATGGTATGCAAGCCTTCTTCATCCCGCAAGACTTCTTCCGGCGTATTTCCATGAATGATCGGCCAGTAATCTGCGCTGACCAGGGGCATCTGGTTATACGTCGGATACTTGATCAGGACCTCCAGCGCTGCCGTGCATCCCCCACGTCTTGCTGAGGCTACAACAGCAGCCGGCTTATGCGCAAAGTCCCCTGCCTTAAAAAAGCGATCCATGAATGCAACCATCGACCCATTTGGAGAAGCAAAGTAAACCGGCGTTCCAAATACAAAGCCATCATAATCCTCTGCCAATGACAAAAAATCGTTTACCGTATCCTCAAACACGCAGCGATTGCGGTCATTGCACTTGTGACAGGCGATACAGCCGGAAATCGGCTTATTGCCAATCCAGAACGTATCGGTATCAATCCCGTTCTGATTGAGTGCCTCCGACACCGCACACAGTGCTGTATAGGTGCAGCCTTCCCGGTGAGGGCTGCCATTTACAAGCAATACCTTCATGATTCATTCTCCTCCTTGGTGTGAGACAAGACCCAGTTTAAAACATCATATTCCCCAAAAACCACATTGCCGCCGCCATGATAATTGCTGGTAACGCCCCGCTGAGCGAACCATTCGTCATTTGGTGTCTGGATCTGAAGAACATTGCTGATCTGCTCCTCGCTCCATCCAGCTTCCTCATAGGCATCATGGAGACTGTTGTAAGCACTCCATGCCCGCTGGGAACCATAATACTCATCATGTTCTGCCATAAAAATATAGACAGCCGTGCCATTTTCCGCAATGGGCGCATAGTCCCCATCCCACTGAGATGCTCCGTGGAGATAGGCTGCATAGAGGTCCGGGCGCATAGATACTGCCTGAGACATGGTTTCCCCGCCAGCGG
>OLNF01003322.1_pt1 | contig 11773 bp, 8 predicted proteins | sample 1673061 | NCBI WGS metagenome assembly OLNF01 (sample SAMEA3136751, study PRJEB25190) | human gut metagenome | reverse complement strand
GACAAAATTCTGGACTACTATAGGGCTTCGAAAGGAGCCTTTTTATGTATTCAAAAGAACAAAAGGATATTGCACTACGGATATATCATCAAACAGAGTCTGTAACTGAAACTATTAGGATTCTAGGGTATCCAACACGTAGAAATCTGTACACATGGATTGCTGAGGAAAATACCCCATCCAAAACAAGGAAAGAATACCCTGTAATTAATAATCCTCCTGATCATCCTCGCAATCCTCCATTAGAAGTAAAATTAGATGCAATTCACCGTTGCTATGAGCTCGGAGAAAATGTAAAATATGTTTCAGAAGACATTGGGTATAGTAGAGCCAGTATTTATCAATGGCGAAAACGTTATTTAAAAGAAGGTACATTAGGTCTTATGAATCACAAAAACATTACTCCGGGAACATTAGTAGAAGGTTCTGTTTCAAGTACAGATATTTCTTCTGATGAAATAAATCAGTTGAAGGCTCAAATGCAAGATATGCAATTAGAAATAGACATTCTTAAAGAAACGATAAATGTATTAAAAAAAGACCCAGACATCGATCAGAGTGCTCTCAGCAACAGAGAGAAGGCGGTGATAATCGATGTCTTGAAAAATAGATACTCACTGCCATTATTATTACAGAAATTACAATTGTCAAAAAGCAGTTATTATTATCAGGAACAATCCCTACAAAAAGAAGATAAATATACACTTTTACGTGTTAGAGTCATTGAATTATTTACAGAGAATAAAGGTCGATATGGTTACAGACGAATTCACGCCCTACTTAAGCGTGAAAATATAATTGTCTCAGAAAAAGTTATTCGTAGGATTATGAAAGAAGAACAACTTGTAGTAAAAATCAAACGAACTCGTAAATATAATTCCTATCAAGGTGAAATATCTCCAGCAGTAGATAATCTAATTAACAGAAATTTTTCTGCATCTAAACCTAACGAAAAGTGGTTAACAGATATAACCGAGTTTGCAATTCCGGCAGGAAAGGTTTATTTATCGCCTATAGTAGATTGTTTTGATGGCTTAGTTGGAAGGTTGTCATCCGTAAAAGATTTAAACAAATATTCAAAAGCCTCTGGAAGTACTTTTGAACGTTGTTGCGTAAATGCTGACACAGACGGAGTATTTTTGTTAAAATCAAAGAAATCAAGTAGTTCTTTACTCATAGTAGCTCCACCCGAATTCATCATGATTCCTATAAAAGTTTTGAAATCAATTTTCCGTTTTCGAGAGAAATCGACATTGGGGTTTCGAAGAAATAAACATGGATTGTTAGCTAATTCCGAAATATGATTCTTTAGAGAATCTGAAACTTGATTAATATAATTGCTCATATGCGTTACCTCCTTGCAATCAAGATGTTCTTAATTACAAAGGCCCTAGCATCATTTCTGATGCTAAGATCTTGATTGGTCATCTTAACTTAATGACATTCCCTTGTGGAGTCTCTTTTTTTTCTGCAAAAACATGAAGATATTTGTTCCTGTTATAATAAAAAATCTTTGTTGTAAAGATTGGAGTCGCAAGTTAATATATGATACATATGGCGGAATGAAGAGATCTATTTTCTGTAAAAAAGTATAATGAGAATATGAGTATCCGTAAAACGAAAGGAGATAGAAGATGAAGATAAAATCAGTTGCAGTTTTAGGTGCAGGGGCGGTAGGCTCCTATGTGATCTGGGGACTTTCACAGAAACCGGAAGTCCGGCTTGGCGTGATTGCCGAGGGAGAAAGAGCGGATCGTCTAAGGAAAAATGGATGTGCGAATAATGGCAGGATTTACCATCCGGAGGTGTGGTCACCAGAAGAAGCACATAATGTGGATCTGCTGGTGGTTGCTTTGAAATACGGTTCACTGGAAGGTACATTGAAGAGTATACAAAAAACAACGGGTGGACATACAGTGGTCATGAGCCTGATGAATGGAGTCGACAGTGAAGAAATAATCGGAAGAACAGTGGGCACGGAGCATGTCTTACCGGCACTGATCAAAGTGGCTTCACACAAAGAGGATGATGGTTATCATTTGGATCCGCCGACCACACTGGAAATTATTTTTGGAGAGCCATCTGCACCGTTTGACAGTGAGCGTGTGAGAGCGGTGGAAGCGTTGTTTACAGATACTGGGATTCATTTCCGGTCGACCGAGTACATTCAGGAGGAGATATGGTGTAAATTTCGCCTGAATGTATACAACAATCTGCCGCAGGCAATTCTGGGGACAAGCGTTGGATGTTACCGCGACAGTGTCCACATGAAAGCAATCAGTGATGGATTAAAGAGAGAACTGGAAATGGTAGCGAAGGCAAAAGGAATCGATATGAGTAAAACAGGAAGTTCATCCGGACGCGGAAGCGTAGTTCCTCCGACAGCCAGATATTCTACCTTACAGGATCTGGATGCCGGACGTCATATGGAAATCGATATGTTCTCCGGTGCGCTTGTGCGGATGGGAAAGGAGCTTGGAATCCCTATGCCGTACAATGAATATACTTATCATATGATCAAAGCGCTGGAAGAGAAAAATGATGGTAAATTCAATTATACCGGGAATCAAAAACCAATCATCGAAATAACTGTAAATGAGAATGCTGTGATACACTTTGAACTCTGGCCGGAAATCGCACCGATTGCCTGCGGAAGTGTTATGCAGCTCGCAGAGAAGAAAATATTTGACGGAAGAGCCATTGAACGTCTGGAACCGGGATTTGTCCTACAGCCACTGTTTTTTGATGGTGTTGATCCACAGATCGATATCATGGTCGAACCGGAATTTAAAACCAATCCTGAAAATGCCAAAATCGTTTTTGAACGGGGGATTGTTGCCATGGCAGGAGATCCAGAGAACAGTTCTGGCAGCCAGTACTATATCACTCTTGCTGCTTCTGAGAGATTGAATGGTAATTTCACTGTAATCGGAAAAGTGATCGATGGCTGGGATGAGATTGAACGACTGGAACATGTAGAAGTAGAAGAAGCCATTGAACCGCAGTCAGGATTTGTCTACCACAGACCGGTAAAAACCGAGATGATCACGAAAGTCAGACTCATAAAATGAAGTATTAAATTATTCAACGGAGAAAATGTGCTATACTGAAATCAGCATGTATTGAAAAATACAACAAAATTCAAGGAGGAAACCAAAATGGGGAAAAAACGGATTCGGGACTTTGGGATTGTACCCGGAAGAGTAAAAACAGGAGAAAGGAATGCGATTACGGACGTGCCAGGTGTACGGGTAGGGCATTGTACGGTGAAGACAGAAGAAAATCATACCGGTGTAACCGTGATCGTTCCTGGACCGGACAATGCATTTGCCAAGCACTATACGGCAGCTGCATACATTCATAATGGATTTGGAAAAAGTGCTGGCGTGGTGCAGGTAGAGGAACTGGGGACCCTCGAGACACCCATTGCTCTTACCAATACCTTAAATGTCGGAAAGGTTTTGGATGCAATGGTTGATGTCGTGATCGAACAGAGCCGTAAGGACGGAATTGAGCCACAGAGTATCAATCCGGTTGTTGGCGAGTGCAATGACTGCCGGATCAATCATATCCAGAAACGGGCGATTGGCGAAAAGGAAGTGCGTGAGGCTTTTGCGGCAGCATCAGAAGAATTCGAAGAAGGTGATGTAGGTGCCGGTGCCGGTACGACATGCTATGGCATGAAGGGGGGAATCGGTTCTGCATCCCGCGTGATCACGATTGGTGAAAAAGAATACACCATTGGTGTTCTGGTTCAGTCAAACTTTGGTGCAACGGAAGATTTTGTACTGAACGGAGAAGCTGTTGGTCCGAAGATTCTGGAATGGAAGCAGGAAAAGAGTGATATGGCTGCATCTGAAGAAGATAAAGGTTCGATTATGAGTATTCTGGCTACAGACCTTCCAGTGACAAGTCGTCAGCTCAAACGGATTCTGAAAAGAACCGGTGTTGGTATCGCACGAACCGGCGGTTACACAGGTCATGGCAGCGGAGAGGTTATGATCGGATTTACGACTGCAAACAGAATCCCATCCGGTTATGAGGAGGAACTTGTGCAAATATCAGCAATTCCGGAAAATATAATCGACCGTGCTTTCCTTGCTGCGGCAGAAGCAGAGCAGGAGGCAATCTTGAATTCCATGACCGCCGCAGAGCAGATACGTGGAATTGCAGGTGAACTGTATTACAGTCTTGCAGAATACCTTGAAGATAGAGAAAGCTAAAGACTGTACAAAAGAATAAGTGTAATATCTAAATCCAAACCTGGTTACAATCCTTGAAAATGACTATCATTTCCTAATCTTGCGGAGGAGGCAAATACGATGTGTAATTTAAGTGAAGGAATTTACGAAAAAGGCATAGAAGAAGGTATAAGCAAAATTGTACAGTTTGGATTACGAAAAGGATTAACTTGTGAATTCATTGCAGATAAATTCGATATTCCGATCGAAACTGTTAAGCAAATTGCAGAAGAAATGCCTTGTACTATGTAACAGTAAAAGAGATTCCCTTGTGGAGTCTCTTTTTTCTGCAAAAATATGAAGAAATTTGTTCCTGTTATAATAAAAAAACTTTGTTGTAAAGATTGGAGTCGCAAGTTAATATATGATACAATGTTTTTAAAATGTTTTATTTTTGTAATAGGAGAAACAAACAGGAGGGGATCATGGCGCATATTTCGGAATATGAAGTTGAGGATATTTTCATAGGCCGTTTGGAGAGTATCGGATACAAATTTATAAAATTAGATAATTATGATGATGTACTTGCCAATTTCCGTGAACAGCTTGCAAAGTTCAATGCAAAGAAATTGACAGAAAAAGGACATGATGCATCATTTTCAGATGCTGAATTCAACCGCATTATGATTCATGTAGATAATCATTCTGTGTATGAATCAGCAAAGATTCTTCGCGATAAATATGTATTACAGTTAGATAATGGAGAATCAGTGTATATTGATTTCTTTTCAAGTGATACAGATAGAAATATCTATCAGGTAACACATCAGGTCACAATGGACAAGGCACATAAAGACGATGTAGTGTATAAGAATCGTTATGATGTGACTGTCCTTGTGAACGGTTTACCGCTTGTACAGATTGAACTGAAACGCCCCGGCGTGGAAATTAACGAAGCAATCAACCAGATTAACAGATACAGAAAGTTTTCTTTCAAGGGTATATTCAGATATTTGCAGCTGTTTGTAGTCAGCAATTCTGTACAGACAAAGTATTTCTGTAATGAGAATGAGATGATGGATGGTCAGTACAATCCAATCCTGAAATCTCTTGTATTCTTCTGGACAGACGAAAAGAATACACGTATCAATGACCTGAACACATTCACGGGTGAATTTTTCCGTAAATCAGCTATTACAGAGATAATGGATAAATACATGGTCATTAAGACCACAGAGCCTGTATTGATGGTCATGAGACCATATCAGATTTACGCTGTAAAGGCTGCAAAGAAGCGTGTACTGGAGGTAAATCAGGATGGTTATGTGTTTGCCTGCACAGGTTCAGGAAAGACGCTGACATCGTTCAAGCTGGCACAGCTTTTGCGCGATGAATCAATGGTAGATTTGGTCGTATTCCTGATTGACAGAAAAGATCTTGATGACCAGACCGTTGATGAATATAACAGTTTTGAAAAAGACTGTGTAGATAATACGGACAGCACTGCTGTACTTATCAGCATGCTGAGATCATCTGAGAAAAAGATGATTGTCACAACGATTCAGAAGATGGAAAATGCTGTAAAAAATCCGAAATATGCAGCTGTAATGGATGCATACAAGGATAAGAAGGTTGTATTTATCATTGATGAGTGTCATCGTTCCCAGTTTGGAAAGATGCATGGTCAGATTGAAAAGCATTTTGAAAGAGCAAATTACATCGGATTCACGGGAACGCCGATTTTTGAGAAAAACAAGGGTGCGGATGGTCGTACCACAGCTGATATTTTTCATGCAGGAGATAAGCTGGATTCATGCTTGCATAAATACATGATTAAGGATGCGATTGCAGACGGTAACGTGCTTAGATTCTCAGTAGAGTATCAGCGTACCATCTTTGCAAGGAATCTTGCTGTAAAAGGTATTGACCCGGAACAGCTGGATGACCCAGAATACTGCAAGCGTCATAAAATCGACATGGAACCGCTGTACCATGATGATGAGCGTATTGCTGGCATTGCAAAGCATATCTTTGAGCATCATGAACAGCATGTACATCCACAGGGCAAGGATATTTATACAGCACTGTTCGCAGTGGATAAGATTCAGACCCTTGGAAAGTATTATGACGAGTTCAAGAAGCTGAACGATGTGGCATCAGAAGATAAGAAACTGAAAGTGGCTGCAATCTTTTCCTATCAGGCGAATGAAGATATGGATGATGGTGCAGATGAACATTCACAGGAACTTCTTGACCGCTGTATGCAGGATTACAATGCTTTGTACAATACAGCATTTACGATTGATACATTTGATGCATACAGAAAAGATATTGCGAAAAGAATGAAACAGAAGGATATACCACAGGTTGATATTCTTTTGGTAGTCAATATGTTCCTTACAGGATTTGATGCGAAGCCATGTAATACATTGTATCTTGATAAGAATCTTGTATGGCATACACTTGTACAGGCATATAGTCGTACAAACCGTGTAGATAAGGTGACAAAGCAGTTTGGACAGATTGTATCATACAGAAATATCAAGCAGTGGCAGGATGACGCACTGACATTATTCTCCGGGGACGGAGACCCGAATGAATATCTGCTTGAAAATTATGAGTATTATCTGAATCAGTGGGTAAATCAGGAACCTGTACTGAGAAAGATTACAGCGGATGTGGATGCAGCTGGTCAGCTCACGTCGGAAGATGAAATCCGTATGTTTATTATTGCGTTCCGCTCAATGGCAAGAACACTTGCTACTTTGAAGACATTTTCGAAGTTTGACTGGGATGACCTTGCTGTTGTGATGGATGAGAATGAATACGAAGGATTCAAGAGCTGGTATCTGTATTATAAAGACCAGACACATGATCCGAAACCAAAAGTACCTGTACCGGTAGATGTGGATTTTGATATTGAGCTTGTCCGTACTGACCGTATCAATGTCGTATATATTTTGAATCTGTTGAAAAATGCGAATACTCATAATAAAACGGAGGAAGAAAAGCAGCAGGATGTGGATTTAATCCTCCGCGAGCTTGAACGTTCTGATAATGAATCTTTGCGACTGAAGAAAGAGATCATGAGACAGTTCATTCTGACTAAATTTTATGATCTGCCGGAAGATGCAGATGTAATGGAGGCATTTACGCAGTTTTCCAAAGAGCAGATGACGGCTGACATGGAAGAATTTGCGTTTGATAACAAGATTGATTACATGATTGTATCAGAGCTGTTTACGGAATATGTATTCCACGGTACGATTTCAGATGATGATATTCGTAAGAGATTGACAGTATACAAGCTGGGTCTTCTGAAAATGACGAAGCTGACAAAATCAGTGAAGACATTTGTAACAGAGACCTATAACAAATACAAAGCAGAGGGAGAATAATTATGGCAGATACAAATACATATCAGGCACAGGCAAATGAGCTTTCTCAAAAGCTCTGGGCGATTGCCAATGAATTACGAGGACAGATGGATGCCAGTGAGTTCAAGAATTATATTCTTGGAGTAATTTTCTATCGTTATCTGTCAGAACGTACAGAAATGTACATGGCAGAAATCCTTGAAAATGACGGTGTAACATACGAAGAAGCATTTGCGGATGATGATTACAGACCGGTTGTAGAAGACTGGTCTTTATCCAAATTGGGATATGTCATCAAGCCGGAAAACCTGTTCCGTAACCTGATTCGTAAGATTACAAAATTTGAGAATGATGCGGATAAGTTCAGCGTAGAAGATTTTGAAAAAGCAATCAATGACCTTGTAGGTTCTACAATGGGTCATGAATCCAACAAAGCATTTGATGGATTGTTCAATGATATGCGCCTGCAGGATGCACGTCTTGGAGAGACAGTGGCAGACCGTACAGATATGATTGGTCGTGTCATGGTCAAGGTCTCAGACATTGATTTTGACTTACAGGACTCTCAGTTTGATGTACTGGGTACAGCATATATGATTCTGATTGGTCTGTTTGCTTCAGATGCCGGAAAGAAAGGTGGAGAGTTCTTCACGCCTGCCGGACCGAGTAGACTTTGTGCTACACTGGCATCCCTTGGACTGGATGAAGCAAAGACCGTTGGTGACTGTACCTGTGGTTCTGCATCCATGCTGTTAGAAGTTCAGAAGCATTTGACCACACATAAAGTTGGTCATTTCTACGGACAGGAGCTGAACGCTACAACATACAACTTGTCAAGAATGAATATGATTATGCATGGTGTAGACTGGCAGAATTTTGACATCTACAAAGGTGATACGCTGAAAGATGATAAATACGGTGATGATTTGAAGTTGACTGTACAGGTCTGCAATCCACCGTATAGCTTGAAGTGGTCAGCTGATAAGAAATTTGAGGATGACCCACGATACAGCGGAGCTGGAAAGCTTGCACCGAAGGGACAGGCTGACCTTGCCTTTGTAGAACATATGATTTACCACATGGATGATTCTGACGGTCGTGTAGCTGTATTGCTGCCGCACGGTGTATTGTTCCGTGGTGGTGCAGAAGAAGCAATCAGAAAATATATCATCAAAGATTTGAACCGCCTGGATGCTGTTATCGGATTGCCTGCAAATCTGTTCCATGGAACAGGAATTCCGGTGTGTGTATTGGTGCTGAAAAGCAAGAGAAATGGCAATTCAGGAAATATTCTGTTCATTGATGCATCGAAAGAGTTCAAGGCTGGAAAGAATCAGAATATCTTGGAACAGGAACACATTGATAAGATTGTAGATGCGTATGCAAAACGTGTAGACGTAGATAAGTTTGCTCATGTAGCAGATATGAGTGAGATTATCGAGAACGGCTATAATCTGAATATTCCGAGATATGTTGATACATTCGAGGAAGAAGAACCTGTAGATTTGGATGCTGTAAAAGCTCAGATTAAGACATTGGATTCTGAAACAAAAGCTGCGATTGATAAGGCTGAAAGTTTTATGAGACAGCTTGGACTGTAAAGGCAGGTGAATTTTAATTATGAAATTTAAGAAAACAGAATATCCAACTACGATTGCTGCATCGGCTGCAATGTCATTTCTGTCAATGGCAAACAATCCTTATCCGTATGAATATATGGTAGGAAATGCACAATTACCTTCAAAGGAATTGCTTATATTATTACCAGATACATGTCCTTGTTGTGGTAAAGTATTATCCACTGAAATTTTACCGATTAGGGCAGTTAATAATATTACGGATAATGAACAAAAAGAATGTACGGTTATATCTATTTACAGATGTACATCTTGCAATGAATTATTCACTGTGACGAATACAGTTAAGACGGAATTAGCGTTTAATGATGAAAATTTTGATACAGATGACGCAATAAGTGAATTTGTTGGCATTTATCCATTTGAAATGGAAAGTGTAGATTTCGATGAAGATATTAGTGATTTGTCACCGTCTTTTGTTGAGGTGTATAAGCAAGCAGAACGTGCAGAACATGATGGGTTGAATTTAATTTGCGGAATGGCTTATCGCAGGGCACTGGAATTTTTAGTTAGAGATTATTGTGTTGATAAATTCCCTGAGAAAGTCAGTGAAATAGATACAAAATCTTTGTCTGAGAAAATCAGAAATTATATTACAGATGATTCAGATATTAAAACTTTAGCAGAAAAAGCAACATGGCTTGGTAATGACCAGACGCATGTAATCAATAAGCATCCTGATAGAGATGTTAGCGATATTAAGCAATTTATTCAGATGATTGTTGCGAAGATTAAAATAAAAATGGTTGTTGCAGATGCTGAAACTATAAAAAAGGGGTGATGTAATTGAATGAACCTAAATTGAGATTCAAAGCTGATGATGGAAGTCAGTTTCCAGATTGGGAAGAACATAAGATAAAAGAATTTGTGACTGAAAGCAATATTCTCGGTCATACTGGAAAAGAAGCAAAAAAATTGACAGTAAAACTTTGGGCTAAAGGTGTTGTTCCAAAAGAAAATGTTTTTTCTGGTAGTGAAAATACTCAGTATTATATTCGTCATTCAGGACAATTGATGTATGGAAAGTTAGATTTTTTAAATTGTGCATTTGGAATTGTACCGCCTGAATTGGATGGATATGAATCAACATTGGATGCTCCAGCATTTGATATGCATGATATTTCAGATAAATTTTTGTTGTGTTATGTTACTAGAAAAATATTTTATAAAAAGAATGGTGATATTGCTAATGGAAGTAGAAAAGCCAAAAGAATACATCCTGATGTTTTTGGCGAAATGTCTATTATGGTACCATCACTTCCAGAACAACAGAAAATTGCAGACTTCTTATCAACAATTGATACAGTGATTGAGAAGCAAAAGGAAACTGCATCTGCATGGGAAGAACGTAAAAAAGGTGTGATGCAGAAGCTGTTCAGTCAGAAAGTAAGATTCAAAGCGGATGATGGAGATCAGTTTCCGGAATGGGAAGAAAAGAAACTGGGTGAAGTGTTTGAATTTTATAATGGAAAAGCTCATGAAAATGTAATTTCAGAAAATGGAAAATACGTGGTAGTAAATTCTAAATTTATTTCCACAGATGGAACTGTCAGAAAATACACAAACGAAATGATTTTTCCTTTGATTAAGAAAGATATAGTTATGGTTATGAGTGATGTTCCTAATGGTAAAGCTATTTCAAAATGTTTTTTGATTAATGAAAATAATAAATACACATTGAATCAAAGAATATGTTGTTTGCGAACAAAAGAAAATGCTGTATTCTATATTAATCAGATTAGTCGTAATAAATATTTTTTAAAATTTGATGATGGTGTTAAACAAACTAATTTGCGAAAAAATGACATATTACAGTGCCCATTATTATGTCCTTGCCTTGCGGAACAGCAGAAAATTGCTGATTGTCTTTCATCATTGGATGAAGTCATCAAGAAGCAGAAAGCAACATTAGCTGCGTGGGAAGAACTGAAAAAAGGTCTGTTACAGCAGATGTTTGTATAAGAACAATTAAATATAGGATTTACATGTGTTTGGAAAGACTGGCTATAATAGCTGGTCTTTTTTTGTACTATTTTTGGAACCAGGTTCCATTTTGTCACAAAGATTACAGATTTTTTGCCATTTTCGAGCAATAGATACCATGTGAACTTCCACAAGCTCATGGAATTTCCATGGTGAAACTCTTTGGCGTACAGAATAGATAAGAAAACGAAGATGATTTATTTGGAAAATTCGCCCTAGAAAATTCAACAGTTACTGGGTATGGTAAGATAAGTACATCACAGGGAACGGATACATAAGGTTTTCCTCCTATGTTGAAGCTATTCGGGCAGATGTTCCCTGTGATCCTTTCCTTATTCGAAGACGCAGGAATATTATCGTTCCTTCTTTTTTATATGATTTCAGGCGGAGGTACATCCGCCACGGTAATACCAGCTTCGGCTGTTATTTATAGACCATAACCTTTCAGACAAAGGGGGCTGTGAAAAAAGAATAGTCCCCCAAAAAAGAAAGACCAAGGGTTTATAATGAACTCAAGGTCTTTCTTTCTGTTATAATTAACTTGCAATGAAAATTAATAACATAATCTATTCTAACCCAAAACAGGCAGTTTTGC
>OLNF01003319.1_pt1 | contig 11778 bp, 3 predicted proteins | sample 1673061 | NCBI WGS metagenome assembly OLNF01 (sample SAMEA3136751, study PRJEB25190) | human gut metagenome | reverse complement strand
GCGCAGATTGGAAAAGCCGTTCTGCTTTGCATAGGTTTCAAGGATACGCTTCTGAGACGAGATTTGTCAAGGCGGTTTTCTGCAAAAGGATATCAAAAGAGCAATGGGGCTGCCACACGTCATTTGTATGGCAGCCCCTCCACAATTTAATGCTAATGCGCAACTGGTCTGCCTAAATGGGCAGCAAAGTCAAGCGATTGATACATTTCTTAATGCAAGCAGTACTGATGACGGTCAAGTTGGAACGCCTTATCGTGTTTATTTATGGCACTATTTATACGTTATACAACTCGCCGTTTTCAAATTCTTCATTAGTTATTGGTTCTAACTCGCCATAGTAGTTCTCCAGAAAATCATAAGCATACTTGCGGTTAAGAAGGTCATGTATTTTCTGGTTGTAATAGTTTCTAAGGCAGCTATAGCACGAAGGCGAGCAATTGCATCCTTTTGTGATAGCAATAGCCTTCTCAACCACTTGTCGGAAACAGCGGCCATCCTCAGTAACGAGTCTTCTTACATGGCCAGCACCACCCGCAACAGCGTCGTAAAGAACGATGGCATAAATCAGCTTGTTGTCATATACGATCTTGTGGAGGCAGCCCTTAATATCGTTTCTCTCAATATCCATGACGGAAGACAGAGCTTCTAATAGCGCATACATGACAGACAGCATAACTTCTTGATTGCCGGCCTGTGGTGTCGAGAAAACCAATCGCACAACATCCGTCTTGAAAACATGACAGAGCTTATTTTTGACCAGTTTGACTTCGCAGTTTTTTCCCCATGGAGTAATGTGTTTCTTCTCCAGGGTTTTCTGGTGGGAATTAAACCCAGCCACTTCCATGTTTTCCATGGTGCTTTCAGCATAACCGCAATGTGGGCAGACATAGAAATCATCGTTGCAAACGACCATAAGGGAGTCATTGATGGACGTTTCCATCTGGAAACGATTGCCGTCCTTCATGACGAAGGCGTATTTCTGCATGACCTGCCGCTGAGCGTCGCCAATATAGAAGTCATCACTGCGAAACGCCTTATCTGGTTTTCGCATAGGGACGTCCTTCGGTTTTGCGTCTGCTACAAAGCCCTTTCTCGGCTCAATAGCCTGCTTCCATCTGGATTTCGAAATGATCTCATGACAGGAAACACAAGGTTCTCCTCCCTCATCGGGCTCCATCAGTCTATGATTCCAAGTCATGCACGAAGGGTTGTTGCACTGAGCAATATATGCAGTTTCCCAATCTTGTCCGGTGGTCTGAGGCAACTTTCGGATGTATCGGCTTGTATAAAGCTTGCCATCTGCCACCACCTGCGAGTCCGGTGCATACTCGGAGATTGCCAATTGCAGATCGCGGACCATTTGTAGCTTCTTATCTGTGGCAGCATTCGTGTTTTGATACAGTTCGACAGTATCTACCGGGAACCCGTACTTTGGCAGGACATTATTCCTTACGAGGAACTCGATAAGCTCGTTCCTTCCTCGATTGTCCTCTTTCCCTCGACGATAAGACCATAGCTTTTTCTCGACCGCCGCGGCTTGTTGCGTCAATCCCTCGGCAAGAAGGCGCCGGTATTCATCAATGTAGTATTGAACAGTCCCGCGAAACTCATCCACAGCGACTTTCAAAACGCCGTCTTTGCCAACAAGTTTCTCTGTCCATGAGAAATCATTGATTCCCATAACTCTGTGCATAGATTCGGGAATGGATGCCTTCAGAACATCCTTTAAATGTTCTGGTTTACTTGACAAGTACGCGCAGAAACGTTCCCAACCGTCCCCGCTCAGCAGTACATCGGCGTTGTTTGAATTGTATACATCAACCTGTTTTGCAAAGAAGTCGCTCAACGCGACGGCAAAGATATGCCGCAGTATAATTTTCTCATTACGAACTGTGAACAACGGCACACCGATTTTGCCGGTAATCATGTTCTCCGGATTCTTGAAATAGGTAAAGTCGTGGGAACTGAGCTTAGCATATGTAAGTGAGAACGCCGCTGCATTTTTACCGCGACCTGCGCGTCCTGCTCTTTGCACATAGTTTGCCGGTGAAGGAGGCATATTCCGCAGGTATACAGTCTCCAGATCACCCACGTCAACACCCATCTCGAAGGTCGTTGAGCAGCTAAGAGCATTGATCTCTTTGTTGACGAACATCTCCTGGTACTTTTGTTGTTCCTCGCGTCCGAGCTGTGCCGTATGCTCTTTAATGTGAAGCGGCTGCATGAGAGAAGATTGATAGAGTTTTGCATAGTGATTATCCTTTAAAAGACTATCATGCGTGATCCGACGAAGATGGCCGCCGCATTTGAGCGTGGTACACATGTCTTTACAGTTCATCGTGGTGGTCTTCCCGCAGACATCACACACATAGATCGGAATATCTTCCGTTCCAGAGCTAACAGTAAAGCGCTCTGTGCTGAAATAGAACTCATCGTTTCCGGCGGTAGAAAGAGATTCCTCGCCTCTAAGAACCTCATCCCAATACATCTGCAGCAACTCGTTTGCGGATGCCTCATCCAGATTCAAAACACTCATAACACGCTTGAGACGTCCGTTCTTCAGAAGACTACCGTTTTTCCTAATGGCAGCAGACCAACCGGCAAGGTAAGACTTTTTCTTATCCTTGTCCATATCCTTACAGCGCTTTACTCGTTTGGGCTTTGGAGTATAGAAAATGTACTCCCGCTCATCATCGGTCAAATCACAGTCTCCCTCCAATGCGCCATGGTAAACAATTTCCATGGCAAGCAAATCGAAGAGAGCCTTCACATCTTCAACTTTTTGTTGATAGGCTTCAGCAACACCCGACATAATTTCCTCGGCGTTCCCTTTATAATTGAACTTGAGGATGCCCAAAGAAGCCAAGCTGGTGCTTCGGCGTGCATTGACCATCTCGTTCAGGACGGCGATCCATGCGTTTTTTCGGCTCGTCGCCGTTAAATTCTCAACGCCTTTGTCTCCCGGTTCAGCAAATGTTCTACATGAATCGAAATAGGATGTGAGTTCATCCACAAAGTGCTGGATTTCCCAAGGATGCGCTGCCATATTTTCTTTGTTCTTCTCAACAACATGCCAGATGCCACGCCTGCGAAGGAACTCACTATAGGCCGCCGTCATGTACGACGCAAAAAATGCCGCCTCTCCTCTGCTGTCGGAGAAAGAAAGGAATTGCCTCTTGCGGCGGACAATATCAACCTGAGCGCCTTGCTTTGCAGCTCCAAACAAGCTCTTTTTAACCGGCTGTGCGCTTTTCTTGCTCTTGAGAACTTTCTCGCTCTCCGGCAATTCTTCAAACAACGAGGTGCCAAGAACTGCTGTTGCCGCGTCATATCCCAAGTAGAAGGTTTTGAATGTGCCAAAATTGCAGCTCGGGCATTTTCCATCTCCGCGCGAACCGCTTTTTCTTGCTTTCCTAAGCTTTACATAGTGGGTTAGCCCACATGTACAGGGAGGGTCTGCCTTCAAACTTTCATGAATAAGGGCACCGCATTTTGAGCACAGGATATAATCATTTTTACCGATTTCCTCTGTGTCATCTTCGTCTTCCTCATCCAAATCCAAGTCGATATCTCGACTGTCTCTGAGAAGGTAATACTCAATTTCAGGATCGTAAGAGCTGTTTGCAAACTCAAGCTTTCCATCCACTTCTTTTCCGGCTACTGCTACTCTTCCGCAATCATCACAGATCGCACACTCGAACACTTTCCAATTTTCGTCGCCTATCGTAATGCTCCTGTTTCGGTTGAGCATCAACTTTTTGTTTTGACCAAGCGTAACATATGCGCCCTCAAGCGCTTTTGCAAACATGTGGTAACGCGCTTTTATCAAGGCAGACTTGTTTTTGGAAGCTTGCGCAGCCACTCCAATAATGTTTACAACATCCTGCCGGGTCACATTGTGGGTTGCTCTGAGTGCTCTCGTTATCTCGGGAATCGTCATAGGATGACTTGTTATTCTGCGGAGGTCTCGATAAACTGAGGCACTAACGCACAGATCATAAAGATACTCAGCGTCGGGAATACCATCTGGAATTGGAAGCCCATAATCATCAGCAATGACATTCAGGGGCTTTTGAGGATCAATAAGCTCCGCAAACATAGACAGGGGGACATCGACAGGTTCCCTATCATAAGACGGAACCACACTTTGAGACCTGATAATATCCTCAGCATAAAAAGATGCGTTGCACAGCGTTTCCGCAAACTTGACGATATCATCATCCGCTTCTTTTCCGCCTAGCGTGGCGCTGGTGAGAATATGGAGGACATTTGCCGGGTTGCTGATTCGTGCTTTAAGCCGCTTCAGCAGCAGGGACGTTTCCATTCCCGTCGCTCCCCGATAGATATGTGCTTCATCAAGGACAAGGAAACGCAGTTTCGCTCTGGAAAAGACCAGGTCATCCTTGGGCCTGAGCATCATATACTCAAGCATGGCATAGTTCGTCACGAGGATATGCGGAGGCGTCTTTTGCATCTGATCGCGAGAAACGATCTCATTTTTCAGCGGCTTCAGGGGACGTCCATTTGCATCCTTGTACACCTTACCATATTCAGCAATCCCGTCCTGTTCATTTTGCTTTGTGCTGCTGTTATAGACGCCGAAAGTAATCTCAGGATAGCTCTTCAGCAGATTGCGCAGCCTTTTCATCTGGTCGTTGGCAAGAGCATTCATCGGATAAATCAGAATCGCTCTCACGCCGGATGAAAGAGTACCTTCTTCGGCCTCCCGAAGCAAGTGATTGATTATCGGAATGATGAAGCACTCCGTTTTACCAGAGCCGGTTCCCGTGGTAACGATCAGGTTCTTACCTTTGTTTGTCTTTCTAAGGGCTCTTTCCTGATGGAGATACAGCCCACGGTTGATCTGGATCTCTTTTTCACCATCGGGAATATCTCCCTCCAAACTGTGGAAGAGTGAAGACGCCTCGCCCTCCTCAATCATCTGAGCAAGGCTTTTTCCGGTTTTATATGAGTCGCTGACGTCAAGATAGGGGCCTTTTGCAATAGCACCTTCCTCACGCAACGCAGCAGCAAACTGCGCAGCGTAATCCTTATCGGAAATATGGAACAACGTCGATATGTACCCTATAAACTCATCCTTGATGTTGTCTGCTGCAGTTATTGGACTAAACATACTTACACCCTTTCCGTCCGATACGAGTATAGATCGGCATTGGAATACTTTTGTTTGTTGGCCTTCGTGTATTCGTGATCCGTAAGTGCAAAGACTACGGATTCCAGGCTGCGATCATAGTAGTTATAGTAGTACAAACCATCTCCATCTGGATCAGTAATGCACAGTGCAGTGTTGCTGATATACACAATTCGAACCGGATTCACCAACATTTTTGTAATGCCCTTTTTGTTCGTGTGAACGTCATATGAGAACTCATACCTTTCCCCATGATAACCAGTCGTGTAGAGAATTCCGCTATACACCGGGCAGTATCCTTCGGAGGTATCCTCCATCCCACAATACTGTATTTGGTCAATATAGCAGGGGCGTATCAGGATATGACCGGCCTCTTCCTTGAACTCATCTGTTATAGATTCGACAACAATCCGGCGGTTCATAAAACGTAGAAGGTTTTTATCACCGATGATACAATCGCCGACTGCCACAACTTCTTTTGCCCTTTTGAATAATCCTCCGGTTTGGATACTGATTTCAAACTGATAGTTCCCGATGGGCATATCTTCCGGTAAGATGATATACTCCGTATCTTCGCTAAGCTTGAATTCAAACAGCTTATCATCGGCACTTGATAGCAAGAGAGTGAATTCTCTGCCCGAAGTACCAATAAATACTCCACCTTGATCCCATAGTAGCTTTTGTTCTTCTGTCCAGAGGGAAGGACGCTTCAGAAAACGCTCCTTGAAGAAAACTCTCGCCAGAGAATAAGAGGCACTCTGTGTCTGACCGGCAACTCTCATCACCACTTCTGCGTCATTGAAGCTGTCTGTACCACCGAACGACTGTAGGACATTTCCAATCGTCACCAAGCCCTGACCATCATAGAGGATGTCTTTGCCACCAACGAGAAACTGAATATTGACCCTCGCTGGAGTGGTTACTTTGAGAAAACTATTCTGCGGAATATGTCCGATATACCATGCTGGTTGAGGCTCCTGTAACCATGCACCGGAGGTTTCAGACACGGTGATTTTCGGAATATCCGCATGGAGTTCTCCATCACGGAAAGGTATCCGGACTTCAGCCTCATCTTTCCCAAAAGGAACTACTTCATGGAAATCATCTATGTCCGCATAAAATTCTGCACCGTCATAATCGCTTGCATTATAATAGAATTCACGATTAAAGCAGCAATCTGCTTCGGAAATCAGAACAAATGTCCGGTCAAACATCAATCGTTCGTTTGCCAGATTGATTACTTGAATACGTACCGTGTCATGTTCGCCATCAAACGGCATGGTGAACGCGAGTCCATTGTCGGACTGTTCTAATGAGTCAAACTCTATTCTCTCGCCGTCTTTTAAGAGGACAAACTGCTGCGTGTAATCGCGATTTCCAAGAATGATGCTACAAGTACTCTTCCGAAAGGCGAGGAAAGCTTCTGTGTCCTGAATGGTGACCGTTGGCAGGGATGTAGATTCGCTTGGAGTGATAACCTTGAGGTCTGTCCCATTCTCACTGTCGAAGGCAATCAAACGGCCATCCATCGAAAGCACATATCCGTCCTTCAGCTCCAAGAAGAACGCTTTCAGCCCAGCATTTTTCATCGAGTCAATCTCGATGATATCCGTGTTCTCTGTCTTTACCTCCGACATTTTAGGCACTACGAGCGTATAGTGGTCTCGTTTGACTTGATTTGCCGAGATCTCAGCACCGCCGTAGAACAGCAACACGTTACGATGCAGGCTTTCTTCTGAGTCGTAGATCCACTCGTCATCACATTTGATCCGAACACAAATGTTCAGCAAACTATCCTCTTGAGAACCCACCGAAATAGAAGCGGCGACACCGTTTAGCGTCTTTCCGAGCTCGTTCCCGTACCAACTAAGGTTCTGCTGCATTACTTCTCTGCCATTGCAGCTTACGTAAAGCGTTGCCTTTTTGATCTCCTCGTTCTTCAAGCGAATATCCGGGAGTATGAGCTGTACGTCCGTTTCATTTTTCAGGATGAACTTCGCACGGATACGGGAATAATCTATTGCGACATCACGCTGAGTGACTTGCGTCTGTCTCTCTGATTTTTTTGTATTTGCAATCGCAATGATCTTCTCTTTGAACCACTCTTCACAGAGCAATTCTTCGTATGTATTGACTTTCTTAGTCTCAGAGTTGACAAGCGAATCGATTTTTCCGATTAACCTTTCAAACAGGTTCCGCGTATAGACAGGCCGGTAAAGGATCAGTTTCCGTATTCCTTCCTGGAATGAATACGCCTTAGAGCTGATTGTCAGTTCGACATCTTCCTCATTGCCGCCTGATAATTTTTGCTGGAGCGCGTGGACCATAACTGAAATCAAAGGGTCGTTTGGAATCACGCGCCAGTTAAGGTTGCTTTTGTAGAAGTCGAACAGGAAATCAAACAGAGCCATCCACGACTTTTTCGTACTTAGCGCATGGATCACAACCGTTGTTTTGAAAGCGCGTCCATTTGCATCCTCCAAGAAAAGACGCTGGTTGCGCTTCATTGCATTCTCAAGGGACGACTGAAGAAGTCTTACTACCGATCCACTTGCGTCACGATACCCGAACTGGAGAGTAATATAGTTCCAGAAATTATTGTTTTCCTCATTCTTCCAATTCTTTGCGTTGTTAATCAGCGCAAGGGTAATTTGCATTTCTGCGCGCAATGAGAGCTTTGTCCATGGTTCTCTAAGTACTAGGTCAATGTATTTTCTCGCATTTTCATTTAGCTTGTCCACCGTTTCTGGTTTCAGAATACGGCTTCCAATGAGGGGATACATGGCAAAAACTTTATCTTCAAAAGTACCGTCGCTTTGCCTGACCTCCATATCCTTTTCAAGTACATCAACAGCAACATCGGGACGCTCAGTAGTTCTTTCAAACCCTAATGAACGAATATAGCTGTTAAGGTCCGTCCCACTCTTATAGGTATATGTTTGAAGCACCTTGTAGATATGTGAGTCTGTAGGGAAATAAACAACATTATCATGAACAACATATTGCCTCAGCTCTTCACGATGACGTTCTTTCGCCGCATCAGACGTAAGCTCTGAACCATCGAGCCGTGATTCAAATCCATAAAGCTCAATAAAGCTCTTGATTGTATAGCCATTCCGAGAGGCTATTGATCTAATCCACTGGTTTTTCGGATCAGAAGAGATGTACACCTTCCCGTCAACCATGTTTTCCTTCATGAAGGCAACAATCTGCTCATCTGTAACGCTGCGCTGATCGAGGTATGGATATCCGGAAATGAAAACAGCGTATTCATCCGACGTCATTCCTCGAAACTGTGCATTTGCTCTGAATCGCTCTGGATTATCCGGGCGATAGAAAGGCTTCGTAAGGACATTTATAACTCTTCCGTCAGATTCACCGGCCAACTCCCGCTCCGTATACATGTGCATTTTTTTGCTGACAACTTGTTCCCGAATCTCATCCGGCAAGTCTTTTAGGAAGAGGCATTTGATCTCGTTCTCGTATATAAAAAGGCAGACGAAATCGTCCTGTCTGTTGTTCATACAACAGCAGGTTACTTCGTCGTCAGTATAGTCAAAACTTTTGTTTTCGATCAGTTTTGCAAGAATTGACAGTTCACTTTCAGAAATTGTCTTTCCTGTCCATGTAGATCTACGCTGCGGCAATCGTTTCTCCAAGGCGTTATACACGCTTTGCCTTGACAGCCCAAACCATTCCGTCATCTTAGCTGGCTTGAATCCAAATCTTTCTGTTAAAATGTCAATGACCGCAAAGTCAAAACCTTTACTGGCAGATTCTACGATAGGTTCATCTCCATGCTTTTGATCGTATTGAGATGTGAGATTATCAAAATAAGCTCTACCTTCTCTAATTATTGCATTGATGACCGCAAGTATTTCGTCTCTTGTTTGGGCACCAACATTTCGAAGGCCCATGATATCCTTCTCGGACATTTGGACCAGTTCATCTGCAGTCTGAATATTTGCCCTCTTTAATGCATTTCTGGCTCTAACGCTAAAAGGAACATCATCAAGTCTTATAGATTCGATTTCCGGCAGGAGTTCAGATAGTCTGCTGCTTTCCGGTGCAGTTTCGATAATTGTCTTTGATTCCTCTTCGCGCTCGTGATATACGATCTTACCACTCTGTACGATGCTTTCAATGGCTTTCGTGATTTCTTCTCTGCTCAACACGCCAACGTTACGTAGCTCAAAAATATCTTTCTGAGACATTTGAATCAACGCTCCGACCGTGTGGATGCCGCCACGTCTCAACGCGTTTGTTGCACGAGTACCTAGTCCAAGACTTTCAATCGGCGCATCTTGAACATTAGGAAGAATCTCTTTGATTCGTTTTGCTCGTTCCTCAAAGAAACTGATGATAACGTCTGAATGGGCTATTACGCCATTCAGCTCTTGGAGAACATCTTCACTGATATTGCGTATTGCAGATAGTTCTGTCATATTGCAGTTCAGCAAATCGTCTAGCTTCATTAAGCCCACACGGGCGAGGAAACTTTTGCTCTTGTCCGAAATCTCCAAGTCGTGGATATAAATCGTAATATGCGTTTCTTTCATCTTATACCCCCAAAAGCCCTTTTTGAGAAATAAGAAAAATATCATAAGAGGATCTCTCTCAAACCCTTCACAGTCGCTTCGATGAGAAATTATGTAGAAAGTTTTTCCTTTTACCCTGATTCAACGCGCCGCCCATGTGTAATCCCTTTACATGAACATAGTTCACGCTGAAATGGTTCAGCTTTTCCATAAATTTATCATTAGCTTATTACCACTAATCGCTCTGTACAAAACACCGCCTCGTATAAGTACACAATGTTCACAATAATTATACCACAAAAAACGATCGGATTCTACACATTTTGCTAATTATCAAAGAAAAAGTGGGAGTGCATTGTTCAAAATGCACTCCCACTGAAATATTATCGCTCCCAACTGTCTCGGCTTTTCTTCTTGTCCTGCTTCTGCTTTGTCTTCTGTTGCTGTTTCTGACGCAGACGTTCACGGATGGAGCGTTCTTCTGCTTCCTCATGGAGCAGGTTTGCCACATCCCGTTTGCTGTCGTACATCATCATGGGATCGTACTTATTCCCATAAGCAGACTGCACACAGTCAACCGCAGAACGCTCCATTGCAGGACGCAGGGCACACCTTGCGTCCTGTAATTCTTCTGGGTCAAATTCTGCTGCCTGCTCCTTCAAATCAGCATATTGCCGCAAGGCATCGTTCAGCTCATCCGTGTACTTTTCTTCGTGCTGGGCCAGCTTTTTGAGTGCGGCTTCCAACATGGAAATATCCTTTTTTACAGTGGCAATACTGGCATCGTCGCTGCATTCCAGCGAGTGCAGCAGCATATCTTTCTCGGATTTCAGCTCCTCTAATTCCTCGGTTAGCTCTGCAATACGGCGGGACAGTTCACGCTGTTTCGGGATGAGATAGAAGGGAGTCTCCTTCTTTTCGGCAAGTAAAGACTTCCGTTCCTTGCTCTTGCCCCGAATTTCCTGAACCAACTCGGTATAGCGCACCAGCTTCGGCTGAACGGCATGGATATACTCTTTCATGCGCTGCTTGCCCAGGCCGATGACGAGCATCTTGGCCACGCCGCTCTGGATGGGGCCGCGGATGTCCGTGTGGGGCTTGATGCGGCCGATGGGAATGATCCAGTCCGCCTCCGCCGCATAGCGGTCGATCCGCGCCGGGAAGCCGTGCGGCTTCGTAACGCCGACCTGCACCGTCTCCATGCTCGAGCGGATGGGCGCGCCGGTATATTCCTCGGTAATGCCGAAATCGGCGAGAATTTTCTTCTGTCCCTCGGCCTGCGCGCCTGCGTGGCTGCCCATGGCCGGGATGATGAACGGCTCTGCGCCGTGCTCGCGCACGACCTCACAGACCGTGCGGACAATGAGCGCGATGTTTGCGATCTCGCGTGAGCCCGCCGCGATGCAGACGCTCTGGCCGGGCTTCAGCTGCTCCAGTGTGCCGCTCTCCTGCATCACGCGCCGCGTCTCTGCCGCAACGTCCTCGAGCTTCGGCGCGGAGCGCGTATTCTCGACGCGGTAGAAATTCGGCACATGATCGTGCTGGAGCAGGGCTTCAAAAATGCTCATGCCTGCGGGCCTGCCTTTTCGATCAGGTATTCCGCGGGATCGATGCCGAGGTCCTGGCAGATCTTGACGATCTCATCATAGGTCTTGTCATTGACCTTCACGCCCTCCTCCGCCACGCGCGCCATGTGGGCATAGGCCTTGTCGCCGTGCGTGTAGATGCGGGTCTGGCCGTCGGCCAGCGCAGAATTGCGGATGTCCTCGAGGTACTGGCTGAAGCGCTTTTCCATCTGCTCCTTGTCGCCGAAGATGGAATAATCGACAGCCATGAAGAAATGGCAGACCTTGTCGACATTCGGCACAACGCGGACCTCGTTGCTCGTGCGGCCGCCGGACAGGATGCCGCAGAACAGCTCAACGAGCAGGCTTAGGCCGTAGCCCTTGTGGCCACTGTTCGTCTCGCCTTCGCCGCCGACGGGGAAAATGCCGCCGAGGGACTTCGTAGCGCGGATGCGCAGGAAATCGTTCGGGTCATAGCTGGGAGAGCCGTCCGAATTCATGAGCCAGTCGCCGGGCAGGGTCT
>OLNF01003317.1_pt1 | contig 11780 bp, 14 predicted proteins | sample 1673061 | NCBI WGS metagenome assembly OLNF01 (sample SAMEA3136751, study PRJEB25190) | human gut metagenome | reverse complement strand
TACTTCATTATTGCTTTGCACTAACATTTTAATCGGCAAAGATAATGGCAGGAAGCATTAAAGACGAATATTTATATATATTATAACAACTTTTATGTAATTTCTTGGTAAAAGCAGCATATCGTTAGAAAAAGAGCCATTATTGAATAATAACCATTGGCAAGAAAGCCAAAAGCTGACAAAGTGCAGATTGTGAGACTTAATCGAAAAAGGATGGTAAGAGTTTCAATCCTACCATTCTTTTGAATCTTATTGAAAAGTCTTTTGCGTTGTCAGCTTTATCAATGAGTAAATGAGAGAGTCGTTTACCTACCTCTTACACCTTTACCATTCAGAACTTCACCTCTAAACTTTCTTAGTAATCTTTCTTGCAATAAAGGACTTCTTGTAGTTTACAAATCCATACTCACTTTACAAGCCCTTCTCTTGGACGAATTTAGAGGTGTATAATGCAATTCAACCTCCCATTATATAGCAGACTTTTCTATATAGTGGGAGGTTCTGATGTATTCCTATTTATATTTTGCATAGGCTTTTTCCAATCGTTTGTCATACTGATTCTGGGCATACCCAGAGCCATTATAATGTCGGGCAAACTCTTTCCAGTCAAGTTTGCGAAGATAGCCATCCCATCGGTTGCCTTTGATAAACCGAACAAACAATTCCAGCTGCTTGCCCTCGCTTTCCGTCATCATCTCCACAAACTCGCTGACGGATTTACAGCCGCTCACTTGATAGTTGAATCCCATAATCTGAGCCAATCCCCAGCTTGCAGACGAATCGGCAGCTTCACGGTGGATAGCTCTTGCACGCTCCAAACGGTCATATTCCTTCAAGCCACCTTGATAATGGGTCTTCGTCCATTTGGGATAGAGGATGTCTTCATTGCCTTTCTGATGTTTGGCAGGATCAATGCCTCTATTCTTCAACTGACTCCAGAAAATGTGTCCCTCAAATAGAATTGTAGGTTTGCCTACTGCAAGGAAACCGCCCTTGTTGCCTGTTTCTACTTCAAGCACAGCCTTAATTGCCGCAACTTCCACCCCAAGCAGCTCTGCTGCGTGTTTGAAATCCGATTCTGTGAGACGCAAGGAAGCCAAAGACTGGGCACTGTCACTTTGCAACATATCCCATGTGCGTTGACCGACTATTCCATCGGATACCAATCCGTAGTCTTTTTGAAATTTACGAACAGCCAATTCTGTATCATTACCGAATATACCATCTGCTCCAACATGATAGCCTCTTTTACAGAGCAATCGCTGAAGCAACTCAACATCAGTACCAGATGCACCTCTTTTTAATGTTTGCATAAATTCTAATTTTTAAATGTTATTGTCATTTTGACCTATTGTAAAACACGGCTTTCTTCTTCACTCCATTCTTTCCTGGAAGAGTTATTTCTGCCACAATGCCATCAATTGTTGGTTCTTTCAAGCAAATCATAAACAGACTGTCTTTTCCACCAGAGAAAATTGTTAGATAGGTGTCTCCACGATAGTCATGTCCCTTTATGATTTTCTTTCCTCCACTCAGACGGTAGAAGAAACGCTGAGCATCAGCAATTCCCATATCATAGCAGTGGAAGACATTGCCATCCATCGTTAGCTTTGATTGATCTATCATAAACTCAAAACGTGTCGTTTCATCTTTCGGCTTTTCGCTTTTGAAGTAATTGTTGTAGATACTTCCACCTATCTGCAAAAGGGCAAGGATAACAGGAACAAGATATTTCCACCAGTTCTTCTTCATGCCGTATTCTCCTTATAGAAATACACCTTCATCGTATATTTCCTGTCTTTGCTGATGCGTAGCAGGGCTTCTGCATTCATGCGCTTCCAACCTTCAGTCAGTTCAAGGACATAGCCATCGGCAAGTTCCATGCTGAACGTTGTCTTGTCTGCCTTGATATGTCTCTGCAACCATTCATGTTTCATGCACGACAGGTTTATGAGGAATAGGTAGGCATCCACAATGGTGGCAGGTCTGACTTCCCAAATATTGCGCCCTTGCCTTTTCTTTACCTTGACAACCCTTTCCTTCTTAGCCTTTTCCAAAGACGATATAATGGATTCTTCCAACAAGGATTTGTCCATAACTTCCCTGATAGCCTTTTCACCGTTTAAATCGTCCTCATCCTCTATGAGAGGACATTCCTTATCCACCCATTCGCTAAACTTTTTAACGACCGTGTCTCTTATTCTTGTCCATATTCTTCTCAACCACATTGTTATATAGAGTTTATCGGTTAAACTTACTTGTACTTTCCACTCGTTTCTGTGCAGCTTCTACCTTGGCGAGAGCTTTCAGAGCCGTAGCCGACTTGTGTCTGTCTATATTCAGCTTCAATAGGCAGTAAGGACAGCGTAGGTATCCAGAAGTCAGCAACTCAGTGATGGTGGTTGGGATAAACTTGCCACATTGTGGGCAAGCCATACCTGGCACTTGCTGCGTCTGCTTATTATTCATCATGGTTTGCCTCCTTTCCTTCTTCTACCGCGTCCATCTGTAAATTGTTGGTAGTAAGATGCAGAAGGTTGGCTAAACCTCCAGGCATATCAGCTTGTTCCATCCTTACCTTCACTTTCATGTTGGCAGTAAGCGACTGTTGTGAACTGCTTTTGCGTGAGCCTTCGGCTTTTGCGGAAGCCATTGAGACTCTCAGTTTAACACCCTCTGCTGTTTTCTCCTGAGGTATTGCACCATTCTTTAATGAAAATGTGGCATCTGTATCTGCACTTAGGGCATCAACTATCTGAATGTCAAAATCGAAATCAGCTTCTTTTACTTGAAGCAATGGCAGCGGTACTAATGTCAGCAATGGTATCTTTACCTGTTGTTGATGTGTACCATCTACATCGTGGCTTTGATAGTTGAACTCAAGCATACGCAGTTCACCAACCTTGCCTGTTTCCTTGTCGTATGACTCGAAAGCCAATTCCATCAGATAGCTCAAATAACGTCTGGTCGCTATGGAGTCTGCATCAATGGTAGCAGCCAATGGACCAGAAATAAGGTCTTTCAACTCCATCACTTGGCTACTTGTTCGTTTAATATCTTTTCCTGTAGGCATAATCTTTCTATTTTATGGTTCTACAATATTTTTATTCCTCAGAATATAGTTTGATGTTATTTGGCGAAACGTGGAAGTGCAAGGTATGGATGCACTCCTCTGGCAAGTTTGCCAATTCTTCAGAGTTCAATGTCACATCTACAGATGGTATGATACGCTTGCGCTTCAAGTTGATGTCTTTCAATATCTTTGGCATCATATCTTTCAAGAAAGTCTCTAAGTTCTTTCGTATCTCTTTACGAGTCTCTTCTCCACTTGGTCTGTTGAAAAGGACTTGTAAGTCCTCATGTCCGAGCAATTTGTCATCACATACAGAAAGGATGCACTCAAGCAGAACTTTTTCATTGATGCGACCATCATCCTTGATGAGAGAAGTGAAACTCAGTTGCATAGCTTTTAGAATCTTACGGCTCAAAAAAGCCTTGTACTTTCTTTTCAAATTGTCATCTACAGCAAAGTTTGCCAACACTTTTGTGCTACTATTTGTACCTTCGTCGGGAAAGAGAGCTTGTAATACAGGAAGTGTGCTTTTGACTATTTCATCAGCATAGTCTTTACTTACCTGTTTTGCCACCTTACGCAGCTGTGGATAGTTGATTTCGTACTGCTCTGTTTGGGCTGAGTCGCTTTTCACGCCATAGCGCAAGTCAAGCTCTACCTCACCAACGGCTACTGTCGGAAGAGCAAACTGCTCCAAGCGACCATTTTGCTTGTAAACATCCTCCAACGACATGGCATACATGTTTGCTTCATGTTGTGCCACTATCATATCACGGAGTATTGAACTGATTATAGTACTTAATTGAGCCATAAGATTCCTTTAATTTACGTTAGTTTATGAAACAGGAGTATCTGCTTTGGTGTCAGACTCGGCAGGATGAACCTTAACATTAACCTCTTTCTTGCCTGCAACAACAGTATATTCCTTAGCCTCTGTAAGTTCAAAGACAACACTGTCATCGCTTACATTACCTGTCACGCCGTTAATCTTGATAGATTTCGGCTCGAAGATGCCTTTGTTATTCTTATATGTTGCAATAAGAGTAACCTTGGCATTCTTTTCGTTAGGAAGAGTCAACTCACGAGCACTAACCTCCAATGTTCCTTCTGGGTCAGAAACATCGAGAGAACTGCCAAGAAGTTCAAGAACCTTGGCAAGACCTGCTGGCATACTATCCTGACCAGCCTTTACAGCGACATCCATAGTGTACTCTACGCTGTACTTTGATTCTTGAGTTGCTTTGGAGTCTTTCTTGGATGAATAGCTGGCATTCATCTTGGCATTTACACGGAAAGGACCGATTCTGCCACCAAGACTTGCCTCTACACCAACGTCAGCGGAAGAACTACTTGACTGCTCACTAACACTTGAAGAGGAAGCTGAGATATTCGCCTTGAAGTTGATGTCAACATCACGAATGGCGATGTACGGAATAGGTACAATCGTCAACAGCGGAACATTCAACTGAACCATACGACCGTTCTGCATAAACTGGAAAGAAACGTTCACTGCTTCTTTCTGTCCAGTCTTTGGGTCGGTGTTCAATCCTACTTCTTGAATAAACTGCCATGATGTCTGCGCAGCCATAGCTTGCGCTTCGATACATGCTTTCAATGGACCTCCGATAATACTACCGAAGGGAATCGCCTGCAACGCACTGGTTGCTACCTGCGAAGGAGTTGTGTCAATTGCCATAATTACTAAGTTTTAATGTTTTAAAAATCAAATGTTACCTGTCTATGATCAGAAAAAGCAGCATTTCTACTCACAGTAGTATTTCTTACTGGTAAAGTTGTGCAACAATAGTCTAAACAGCCTCCTGAATTATGAGTTGGAACAACTTTCTGATGGTCTGTTTGAGCTACAATTTGGTAATTCTTTATCAATTTTACATCCTCCATTTTTTCTAAAGAACGTATTGGTTCATTGTTAAAATCACCAGCTAATACAACATTAGGTATTTCGTGAGCATTTACCAGTTGATCTATTTCACCCAAAGCATATGCAAAATATGATTTTGCAAACGCAGAATTTCCAGAAGGCGCATGAATGTTGTATACAGCAACAGAATCTTCTATACGGTTACCCAGTAAAACCCCAAATATCTCACGCGTATTTGTGCCAGGATATGGTGGAATTATAGCAGGACTAAGCAAATCATATTCACTCTTTACAAGAATTGCCATGCTACAGCGAAAATTTGTCGTTCCATATTTCAACACATACAAATTAACCTTTAATCCTCTTGATTCTGTGCCAACATATTGATTTCTGAACAGAACGAAGTTATCACAGTTTAAAAGTTTCTCACCAGGATCATCTTTAACTATTAAGCCTGTTTCTTGAAGGCAAAACACATCTATGTTCTCATTGATCATTCTGCATTTTGCTTCAGCAACAGCAGAACACATATTGTTATAGCCGTTGCCTTGAAGATTCCATGTCGAAATTTTCATATCTGTAATCTTTTATCCTTACTCGTTTACTATTAGGCTTTTCAGGACCCGCCTCTCAACGTTGATGGTGCAAAGATATAGCGAAAGCCCGACTGATGCAACTATTTCCACCAGACGGGCTTTGCGTCCATCGAATAGGCTCTTTCTGCCTATTATTTCATAAAAATCTTACTTGTTTCGGTTTCTCGACCCCCAAAAGTGAAATGAGGATTTCAATTCCTCACGATACTTGTCTCCAATGTGTACTTCCATACCATTCTCCAAAACAACATGCCCATAATAGTACATGTCGATGTAGCTAATGTTAACGATGAAAGAACGGTGAATGCGCTTGAACATGTCCGGGTTCAACTCTGGCTCAATGTCACCCATAGGACAAGACTGAGTGTAACGTTTTCCATCAACCATGTGGATAATACAGTTGTCCTTCATTGCCTCAATATAAGCAATGTCAGTGACGGTGATTCGCTTGCATCCCATACCGCAACTAATCAAGAATACATCGGTAGGGTACAAACACTCGTTTGATGCTTTCATTTCTGTTTTCATAACGATTTTGTTTTGAGCACCTCACGATTGACGCAAAGGTACTTCAAACCATGAAAACAGGTAGCACGAAACCACCACACTGCCATATCATCCACCCAACAGGTATCAAGACACGATGAAGGGTCTATACGCCCACCTCTCATCGTGGCATATAGACCCTTGTCGTTTTCCCGAAGTGCGGGTGAATATATGTTGCTGAGCAACTTATACTCCTTGCCCAGCTTAGGAGTTAAACAATCTACTTTATTATTCAAATTTATATCTACACGTTATGGACTTAAATTCATACCCAAGGAATTTTTTGCTGACATGTTCATTACTAAGATCATAATCTGTAATAATATCAGCAGTCCAACAATACCTACCTTCGGCTTCGCCATCATTCATAGCTTTCTGGTCTTTTGACAAAACCAAATCGATGAACCAGGTTTCACAACCATCAAAGATACCATTATTTCTGACATTACCATATACTTTTGTAAGATTGCCTAAAACTACCTTTTGAAGCCGTGTACAATCTAAAAAAGCTTTTTCCGCGATTTCTGTAACATCTGGGAGGGCTATGGATTTCAGCATTTTCCAGTACATAAATCCTCCTGAAGGAATCTTCTTACATCCTATCAAAGTAAGGTTTATAGTCCCATTACTTGCTCCTGCAAGTCCGATATGTATTGCATCCAATGTTTCTTCATCCGCATCGGGAGCAAGCATGAGATTGATGTAAGTCTTGCCCGCATCCAATTCCTTCTTGACGTTTCCCACAATTTGATCGTAAGCGATACCTTCGCCTGCCAGCGAAATAATAGAAGCATCCAGTGCATAACTCTTAGCATTTTCTGTTGCTTGCGAGAATGTGTAAGTTTTCAAAGGTGCTTCTCTATATTTCACTGTAACTTCGGAATTATTTTCAAAAGTACCATATAAATAGGCATTGCCTTTTTCATCCGAAGTAAGTGTATAATTTCCTTTCTGTTCCATATCGCTGCTGCCCGCAGGAGTGAAATCTTCGGTATCAACTGTTATTTGCTCATTGGGTAGAGTTGCAATACGCAAACGTGAATATTTGCGTGTTGCCTCGGCAAAAGAAACGGTTATAGTCTCACCATTACCAGTGATTCTAGCTGTTCCCTCGATATATTCATCCGTTCCTGCTGCCTTACCTTTTTTCAACATTAATGAGGTGTTAGCCCATTTATAATTAGGGGCGTAATATACATGAGGTATATATGCAGGGTCTCCTTCCCGATAAACCAATTCACCACTTGTCAACTCCCAACTCTTGCCATTATATGTAAAGGTTGCACTATGACTTCCATAAGAAGTGTTGTCTATCACTAAAAGTAGTTCATCTCCTACAGCCCATGAAGTCTTGCCCGGATCAGGTGTACCTATAGCACGAGTCTGTGAATCTCCGAATGCCGGAAATTCACCAACAACCAACTGTACGTTGCTCTTGCCTGTTGTTGCGGTTGTTTCTTCTATATCACTTGTGCATGACGCCATTACTATAGTAACGACAGCCAGCATGATGTATTGAAATATCGTTTTCATATTCTTTCCTCCAATTATTTGAGATCATCTTCATTTGTCCAACCAGTCAAATCATCTACGCTCATCTGGGTCAGTTTCACTTTGTCTTTTCCTACATCGAGTTTATAGGTGTAGCGCTCGCCCTCTTGAAATTCCGTATTGATCTTCATTTTTGCATAGAAGTTCTTGTCGCCTATCTTGAATTTCACGAAAATCTCGCCAGTTTTGTATGAACCAGGGATAACGATTGCAGAAAACATATCACCGTCATGCTTACAGGCTTGTACCCAATCGGAATTACCAGAAGGTGTACTCATGACAAATTCCCTCTGATCTTGGTCTATATTAAAATTAACGCTGGTGTTTTTAGAATACACTTGTGGTTCACTAATATCCATATTAGGATAATCTGCAGTACCAACATGATATACTATCGTAACCATAGACATACGATGCTTCATTGGAATCGTTACATAACTATAAGGAGAACCGTACCAATGACCTGTTATTAAATCAGCAGACTTCAAATCTTCCAGTGAACTTTGATTTGTTGGCAATTCATATACCAAATGAGAGGGATCATAATCAGCCGATGATGGATATACAGCCAAAATAGTATGTTTTTCGGATTCATCTAACCAACGAAAACTACTATTGTGGGACCAGGTTTCGCCATTAAAGGTAAGAATAGGCATAGTACCAGGATCACAATTAGTAAATATCCTTACTTTCAGTTTATCTTTATCCTCCCAATTGTCACCGTGTCCCAATGTATTGACACGAGTCTGCATACCTCCAACAGAGAAAGTGGCATTGATTTCCTGCCCTTTCAGCGTAGGAGCCATATCTTCATTTTGCGTACATGCTGTAAAGCCCATAGCCATAAGGCCCATTACCGCATAGGAAATTCTTTGTTTTATCGTCTTCATAATCTTCAGTTTTTTATTGTTAGTGAGTTAGTGAGCGGCCAAGCTCACTAACCCTGTATTCCTATTGCTGTACTGCGTCCAGATCTGGCTCATCACTTGGCTGCCATGCTGTAATGCCAGCTTTTTCTATAACAACACCTGTGTTGTTGATACGTATTGGATATGTGTACAGATAGCCGCATTTAAACTCATTGTTTGTTGATGAAGTCAATGATGTAGTGTAAGTATTGATTGTGCCATTGTCAGCTACTTCCAATTCTATATCCATCTTGTTGTTGTCCAAAGACTGAGGGAATACAATGAACTCACAGGTGGCACCGTTTTTCAAACTTTTATTATCCACATCGGATTCATAAATTCCTCTATCTCCATAGATGATAACTTCACCAGTTTGTGTATTAATAGAACCTGTCTTATAGATACCCTTTAATTTTAATTGATTTTTAAGGATCGCATTATATGGATTAATGCCATCGCCAGCCTTGAAAGTCAACCGTATCATACTCATGCAATGCTTGAATTGGTTGTCTCCAGTAAATTGCACCTGTGGGGAAGACTTGGTGGCGGTTGCATCATTTGCAAAGAGAAAATCTGCTGGGCATGGTTCACCTTCCTTTACCTCTGCCATATTCCAATTATTTACAATGCCGTTACCATCAACATTTTCTTGATATGGATAATAGGCATTGAAATTCACGGTTTCTCTTGCGTCTGCAAAATATATTGGATTGTCAGATGTGAATTTTCCGTCGCCAGTAGTTGTATATTTCACATTGTCTCCTATTGTATAGCCTATTGATGTGACATTTACGCCTATGGCATCGTTATTAGACCATGTGTTGTCAGTGGTGGCGCGTGTGACGTTTTTAACAATATCCGCCTTTACTGTGGCAGCAACAGGACCATTGTTGCCGATACCATCTTCTTCGTTAGCGCAAGCTGCAAACAGCAATGCTGCGGCAGCGATGTATAAGAATCTAAATTTCTTCATATCTCTTGTTTTTTACTAGTTATTAATTTGCTATGTATTCATTGTTGCCTTCTGCCGGAACCCAGTCTTGAATCGTTCCTTCTACTACAGCTCCGGTCTTCTTGATGTTGAGCGAAAGGGTATAATACTTTCCCTGCCTCAGGGTGATGTCGGCATTCGCCTTCCAGGAATAGGTGGTTTCACCCAATCGGAAGGAAACCGTCAGAGGCTGGTTGGCTGCCTGGATGGTCTGCGGAACCAGCAGACAGGAGTATTGGGCAGAGATGCTGGCATGCTCTGCATCCTTTGCCTGGAAAGAAACATTCTCTGGAGTGATGGCCTCTGCTGCGGCATCAGACTTGACTGTTATCTGCGGCTTGTCCTGAGAAAAATCGCATACGCCTGACAAAACGGTGCCCTCTACCTTTACATCTTCTATCTTTGACAGATCTACCTCGTCGTTAGAAAAGGCGGAATGGAAGTTGAAGGTTACCATCAGCTGGCTGAAGGCATGATCAAACGTTACTGTGACAATCTTGTCTTTGTTCTCGCCTACGATGGTTGGAGCATAATCCTTAGCCTTGAACACTAGAAGGTCGGAAGACAGGTCTTCTTTAGTCTGTACGGCTTTCACCGATACAGGGAACAGCTTCTGGGTTGCCAAGGCTTCGCTTATATCAGCCTGATAAGGAGCATAGGCGATGATATCGGCAGAAGGAATCTCACTCTGCCACAGCATTGGGGTAGCAGAAGTCCACTCTTCGCCGTTCTTCGTCATCTCTACATTATTATATTGCAAAGATGAAGCGTGCTCTCCGGAACCCAGAATACAGATGCCGAAGTTTTGCAAGGTGGCAGTTTCGGTGATGCCACGGGTAACAATATCTGATACCTGCGTGGTGATGTGAATGCCGCCAACTGAAGATGGGTTTTCGCCTGGCGTCATACTATCCTCCTGTGAACAACTCGCCATAAGGAGGAGGGTGCAAGCCATCTGGGGTAATAAACTGGATAATTTCATATTCATTTCATTTTATATTCATCTGTGTACCCGTTGATTTCTATAATATTGTTGATACTTGCTAAATGATTATCAAATGGTATCAATATGTCTCCAATAGACTTAATATTGATATTGTGTCCTTCAAAGGCTAATGGATTTAAATAATATCTTTCAAATGCTAAAGTACTCAAATAATAAAATCTGCTGATAGTGACAAAATATTGTTCCATTGAACTTGGAACTATTTCTAATAATTTTTGTTGTTCAACTACTTCATCAGCTTTTTTAGTTCCTAATTCTTTGGCTTTCTCTACTCTTTTTAAATAATATTTATAAGAGTTTTGTTTCTTAAAATTATCATATAATGAAGGAGCTAAATCATCATATGTTGGATTTGAATATGATAAAAAAAGATATAATTTCTCTAAATTTGTCATAATGTCACCCTATATATTAAAGAAAACCATTTTTCAAAAAAGCCAAATTCAAAATGCAAATCTATGCAAAAATAAGTGATTATATATGATTCTAAAAGAAAGGCAAAAACAAAATAAATCATTATATTCACCAAATGAAATATTTTATCTTTTTTATTTAGATAAGCTGGATTTTTTCCAAGCATTATAAAATGCAATAATATTCTCCAAAATATATCTATTATTAAAAATAAAAGCAAAAACAAAAAGAATTTTAAAACAGGAAAAGATGTAACTATATTTTGATTAAAAAAATTATCAAAAGAATTATACCAATTTTCTAAATTTAAAAAGACTTGTGAAAGAGAAGTATATTTAAATACTAAAAAAAAGATTATAGAAAAAAAATAAGCGACCAAAAAAGAAAAATTAACACGTACTAAATGATTTCTTGAAGACACTAAACCATAATTGATAACTATTGGTATAAGCAACAAAAAAACCAAAGTACCTGTCATGCTTTTAAACCATCTAATATTTTTTGCTCAATTTCTGGAAGAGGAGCAACTATTTTTTTATATGATAAATAAGATAGAATTCCTTCTAAATCTAAAAATTCAAAAGTTCTAGCATGCAAAAATTGATTTTTTAAACCATACAAAGAATCAAATTCTGCATTGACTAGAAAATCTCCATATTTTCCATCTCCAACAATTGGATGTCCAATAGAAGCAAAATGTACACGCAATTGATGTGTTCTTCCTGTTATTAATTTTGCTTCAACTAAACTAAAGCCACTATATCTTTTTACTACTTTATACTCAGTCAAAGCTTTTTTAGCCCCTTGCTCTAT
>OLNF01003315.1_pt1 | contig 11783 bp, 6 predicted proteins | sample 1673061 | NCBI WGS metagenome assembly OLNF01 (sample SAMEA3136751, study PRJEB25190) | human gut metagenome | reverse complement strand
CACAGATTGCTCAGGCGGCTAACTTATTACAAAGTACAGGTGCAGCGGCAGAACGGTTATTTCCTTGCTTAAGCAATATAACATACGTCAAATAGTAGTTAGTCCTGGTGGTACAAATATTCCTGTATCGCAAGCAGTACAAGAGGACCCTTTTTTTAAGTGCTATTCCGTACCAGATGAGAGAAGTGCATTATATTTTGCAATTGGCGTTTATTTGCAAACAGGAGAGGTTGTAGCTGTTTCATGCACAAGTGCTCAGGCTACAAGAAATTATGTTCCTGGACTCACTGAAGCATTTTATAAGCACGCTCCGATTCTTGCTATAACAACAGCTAAGTTGGAGAGATTCCAGTATCAAGACTATATGCAGGCTCCGGACCAATGTTCTTTACCTAAAGATTCAGTTAAAAAGACATTTGATTTACCGCCTATTACAGATGAAAATACACGTCTTCAATGCTATCATAATGCAAAGGAAGCTATTTTGGAAATTTCGCATGGTAATCCTGGACCAGTTCAATTAAATATACGTATTAATGACTCTCTACAGGGACAATTTGAAGAAGTAGAACTTCCCGTAGTTAGGTCCTTAAAACGTTATATGGCATGGGACGAGTGGCCTTCATCAGAAATGGCTGACAAGAAAGTACTTATAGTTGTAGGAGAACATCGTCCTTTTACAAAACGTCAACAAATAGCACTTGACAATTTCTGTAATTCGCATAATGCTGTGGTTTATGTAAATCATCTTTCAAATTACAGTGGAACATACAGTATTCAAGCAAATATGTTGGTATCTTGCGGAGGCTTTTCTAAATTGAAGCCAGAACTACTCATCACGATAGGAGGTCAAACCGGTGATTATTCTATATATGGAGCATTGAAGAATTTGAATGGTGTAGAGCATTGGCGTGTTGCTGAGGATGGTGCATTTGTGGATACTTATGGAAAGTTAACTAAGATATTTGAGTGCCCAGATTATTTCTTCTTCGAAAAAATGGCGGTTAATACAAATAGCACTCATTCTTATTATGAAGAATGGAGCACTTTAAATGATACAATTAACTATGATGTGGAATTGCCACTATCTAATCTCTATGTTGCTCAGCAGATGTATCAGAAAGTACCTAAGAATAGTATAATGAACTTTGCTATTCTTAATAGTCTGAGATGCTGGAGCTATTTCCCTCTTGATCAGTCTATACAAGGATATGGAAATGTGGCAGCATTTGGTATTGATGGTTGTAATTCAATGTTGATAGGCGAAAGCATGAATACGGATGAGCTTTGTTTTATTGTAACGGGTGATTTAGCTTTCTTCTATGACATGAATGCATTAGGTATACGCCATATAAAAAATAATGTTCGTGTACTTCTCATTAATAATTGTGGTGGAGCTGAATTTAAAATTATGACGCGTAATTGGAAGACGAAAGTAAGAGTGGATGATTTTATTTCTGCTAATGGACATAATGGTTCTGCCAAAGGGTGGGCTGAGAACTGTGGATTTAAGTATATTGGTGCCACAACAAAAGAAGAAGTCAATAAGTCAGTGAGTATGTTTACTCAGAATTCAGATAAACCGATACTGATGGAGGTTTTTACAAGTGAAGACGATGATAGAAATGCTATTGATGCTTTTTTGTCTGCAAATACTATTACTACAGCTCAAGGAAAAATGGCGAAAATAGTAACTTCTATTGTAGGAGAATCAGGGAAACAAGTTATAAAGAAAATTTTAGGTAAATCATAATGTAAATAGAAAACAAAATGAATATTCGACAATTTGTTTACAAATATTTGTGGTGGACATATCGTCCGATTAAGAGTTTATATAAAGAATATAAAACCAAAAGATATAATCTGAGTGAAATAGAGAGAGTACGAGAAGAAAGTAAGGTATCCACAAAACGTATCTTCTATTTAGGTATTACAGAACAACCCAATCTTGGAGATATGGGACAACATTATTGCATAAAGAAATGGATAAAAGAAAACTATCCTGATTATGCAATGATTATGGTGGAAAGTAAGGTTATTACAAATCCTGCTACCACTAATGTCTTTTTTGATATGTTTAAGAGTGTTTTCAATGAAACGAATGACAGAATTGTTATTCAAAGTGGATATTGTACACAGGATTTGGGAGGTGATCATCCTTTGATGCATCGTTTGGTATGTGAACAAATGAAGACTGCAAAAATACTTATGATGCCTCAAACCATCTACTTTCAGCATGAGGAAAATCGTAGAATCTGTTCAAGAAACCACAATCAAGCTAAAAATATGTTGTTCCTTGCTCGTGACCAATATTCTTATGAGCAAGCAAAGGAAATGTTTCCTGACATTCATGTAGAAGCTTTTCCAGATATCGTAACCACGCTTATAGGAACCTTATCGTTTAATAATAAGCGTAATGGTGTGTGTCTCTGTACCCGAAATGACGGAGAGAAATTGTATAGTTATGAGGAAATAGAAACTTTGAAAATCCGATTGGAATCAAATGGCATTTCTGTATTTTGTAAGGATACACAAGGGAAAAAACCATTTAAAGAAATTCGTGCAAATTTACAAAGTTTCATAGAAAGAGAAATAGAAAGTTATTCTCATTTTCAAGTTACAATAACCGATAGATACCATGGTACTATTTTCTCACTTTGTGCAGGAACTCCTGTAATTATAATTAAAACTACAGACCACAAAGTAACAACTGGTGCTGATTGGTTTAAGGGGGTATACGATGATTATGTTTATGTGGCAGAGGATCTTGATGATGCTTTCCGCTTGTTTAATATTGTAATAAATAAAAAAATGACAAATCGTCTTTCTCCTTATTTTAAGGTTAATTTCTATGATAAACTTAAAGAACTATTTGAGATGTAATAAAATGTGAGTTTTACATTTATCTTATTTATTCTGCGATGAATTTATAAAAAAAGTTTGTTTAAATTTATATATAGAATATGAAGATATTACACATAAGTAATAAAGATAGTTCTGGAGCAGGGTTGTGTGCATATCGATTACATACAGCAATGAAGTTGGAAGGTATTGACAGTAGAATGTTAGTATTTAGTAAAACACACGAAAATGATACATCTGTAATGGAGGTTTTTAAATACAGAAAATTCATTTATCGATGTTTTCATGCATTGTTGCGTAAAATGGGAATATATACTTTCGAATATGATCAATTAATTCTGATGTCACAAAGGAATCATACGTGTTATACTAGACCTGTTTCCCCTTTTGATTTGTCTAATCATCCGTGGGTTCAAGATGCTGACATCATCCACTTACATTGGGTAGACGACTTTTTTGATCAAGTGAAATTTATAACAACAATAAAGAAGCCGATTGTTTGGACATTGCATGACGAAAGTTTTTTTTACGGAGTGTCTCATTACCATAATAAGATAATTGATAACAACCCTATAGAAATAAAATATAGAGAAGTTAAGAAAAAAATGGTTGCCCATTCACATAATCTTAATTTTGTATTGTTATCGAATTTCTTTGTGCGCAAATTTGGTCAAACATCTATATTACAAAAACATAGAGTTAAAGTTATTCCCAATTCTGTTGATTGTTCAAAATATAAGATGATAGAAAAAAATGTTGCTCAGAATTCACTGGGGCTAAAGTCGAATTTTGTCTATTTTGTTTTTGTAGCTTATAGTATTACTGACGAAAACAAAGGGCTCGACAAACTCATTCAAGCTGTAGATGATTTAAATAAAGAGAATGATAAATATCGAATTATTGCAGTTGGCGATAATAAAGGTTTCTTAGGACATAGAACAGTTATAGAAACTGGCTTGATTCATGATTCCCATAAAATGTCAGTATGGTTCTCTGCAGCTGATTACTTTGTAATGCCTTCGTTGCAAGAGGCTTTTTCACAATCGCCAATAGAGGCTATGGCTTGCGGAAAGCCAGCGATTGTATTTCCTGTCAGTGGAACGGAAGAACTTATTACAACTAAAAATGGAATAGTGTGTGAAGGGTTTAGTAAGTCTGATTTTTTGAATGGTATAAAAATGGCATTGAACAAAGAGTTTGATTCAAATGAAATAAGACGTGATGTTTCAGAACGCTTTTCTGCACAAACGATAGTAAAAGAATATATGGATTTTTACGAACAAATTCAATAATAAAATGAAATCACTGCTGTTGACAAAAAAACAGAAATTCATTGCAATATTGTTTTTTATAATGTTGCTTATTTCGGAACCGTATATTGTGACATGCATGTTTGGGTTGAACGTTGAATTCGTTTGGCTTATCCCTGCAGTTATAATTTCAGTTTTCTCTTTTATGGGAAATAAAAGATTACCGAAATCTTTTATCTTATGTGTTTGTATCCAGATTTTAACATGGATGTTTTTCTCTCTGTTGCATAATGACAATTCGTATATAACAAGAATAGTCTTTATTATAGTAACTATATTTATGCTGAATGGAGTCAATAATACAGTAGGCATAAGAAAAATTATCGAAATAAATAACAATGTGGTATGTTTGCAAGCTGCTTTGGGTGCAGTTGCCTTTTTATTGGTTTTTGCAGGTGTTTTGCATCCTATTTTTGAATATATTCAGAGAGATATGCGACCTGCTTATTTTTACGGAATAACCTGTTCCAATACTATAGTAGGTAATCTTATTCGTCCTGCTGGTTTCTTTGATGAGCCAGGAGCATTGGCTGCATGGGGTATATATGCATTAGTGTTTAACAAACTTTTCTGCGATAATAAAAAACTTGAATATTTATTGATAGGTTCATTGATATTTACATTGTCTCTTGCATATTATGTGCAGTTGATATTGTATATCCTTTTGTTTTATAGTAAAAATGTTAAAGCAGCCATTCCTATAGCTTTAATTGTATGTATAGCTATGGTATATGTAAATTCAGATCCTTCCAGTGAATTATATAGATTGACATTAGGACGTTTAGATACTTTTGGAAATGAAGGATTTGAGGGAACATCCCGTGCAGCTATGACAGAACTATCAAAACAATATTTTGAGAATAGCCCATGGATAGGTATAGGTGCACAAACTGTGGAAAATATCGGTGTCTATTCTTCTGACAATCCTTATGAGTCATTGGGTAGAGATGGCGTCATTGGTACTATTGCTATTTATCTACCTATGATTTATGTTATGATAAAGAAACGAAACAGATATGTTTTATCTGCAATCGCGGTATTGGCTGCAGGCTATCTTCAGCGACCTTTTCACATGAATGTAATGCATTATACGATGATGTATACATTTTGTATTCTAATATTAACAATATACAAAAGCAATAAATAAATATGAAAAATCCGAAAATTTCAGTAGTAACGGTTGTTTTTAATGATCATCTCCATATTGAGCAAACCTTACTCTCCGTATTGAATCAAACATATGACAATATAGAATATATCGTTATTGATGGTGGCAGTACAGATGGAACTGTACAAATCATAAAAAAGTATGCAAATAAATTGACTTATTGGGTTAGTGAACCTGATAAAGGTGTTTACGATGCCATGAATAAGGCTATTTCTCATATAACTGGTACATATGTATCGTTTATGAATTCGGGAGATAGTTTTTATTCAAACGAGACTCTAAATGAGGTTTTCACAAAAGGATTGGATAAGGATGTGATTTTTGGTGACGTCTTTATGAAATATACAACAGTTAAAAGCTTTGTACGTAGGTATAATAATCTAAATCCTTGTTCATTAAGTCGTAATTTGTGTCATCAAGCAACTTTTACAAAGTCAACACTATTGAAAAAATATGGTTTTGATTTGAGTTATAAAATAGCTGCTGATATGAACCTATTTACTATCATATATAATAATGGTGGAAAGTTCCGCATCAGCCGTATGCAGATTTTATCGGAAATCATTCCGCATAAATTCTTCTACAACCCAAAGACGGGTGTGGTCTATAAGGATGAAGAGAACACTACCCATCATACCGACATCATTACTGGAGAATCGCTCGATGGTGTGGCGAAGCTCATTCCTGGCATGTGCATAGAGGCACAAGATATGGTGGCAGCTGAAACAGAAAAGATAACGTGTCAAGAAGAGGAACGTTCACGCAAATATTATCAGACCAAGACCTATTTTGCAAGTGATGATCCACGTTCCATCAGCGAATGTGAGCTAAAATCGCCACATGGTGAGCACTTGGCAAACATCCGTTACATTCCATCATGCCGTTTGACTTATATCTTGGAATCAAGAAATGACAGCAATGGAAATGGCTTTGCCTTCGACACGAAGACAGGTGACTGGATTAGCAACGGCAGTTTGGCACGCATCCAAGCCGAAGCAGACAAGAATCCAGAGGAGGCTGACAGAACTAAGTTTGTGAAGTTGTTCGCTGAGACTACAGCCAATGCCATCTACATCCAACCATTACAAGCCTTGCTGCTAAGAGACAAGTACGCTGTGCGCACATTCCTCTATGCCTTCAAGCAAGCCATTGAGGATGTCTTCCAAATAGAAGGTAGCGAGATGGGGGCTGAGGTCATGGGTGAAGGAGCGACCCCTAACATTCTTATCTATGAGAATGCGGAAGGCTCTCTCGGAGTACTGAGTCGTTTGGTCAATGAACCTACGGCTTATATGGATGTGGTCAATAGAGCATACGATATTTGCTTCAACAAGCCAGAGCTGACACCCGACGAACTCAACGAGCTTACTCCTGCAGATTATTCCAACCTGCTCAACTACTATAATCAGCCATATCATCAGCAGATTGATATTCGCAAGATTTACAGTACATTAAAGTTGATGCAAGAAGCCAAGGTAGAGCTGCACGGAGCTGGGCAAACGCTCAGCTATGATGAGCAATATGCAGCACTGGAAGCTGCAAGAGACCATAACAGTTCTACTGAATATGAGTTTCTAAAATATCTGCATGAGCATCATCTTCGCTTGCCAGACAAGGCTCAGCCGATGTTCCCAGAGGAATACTATGTGCAGCCTGACTTCATGTATGGCGACCGTATCGTCATATTCTGTGATGGAACGCCACACGACCGCCCTGAGATTCAGCAAGACGATCAAGAGAAGAGAGAAGTACTCGAAGATGCAGGATTCGTAGTCCTGGCTTGGCATTATGCAACGCCACTAGCAGACTTCATCAATCAATATTCAGATATATTCACCCCAGTAAAATAAACGATATGGATTACAAGACTGGTACACTGATTGAATTCAGAAATCGTCCTTGGGTTGTTCAGCAATCAGGAGAGGACGAACTTATGATAATAAAACCATTAGGAGGTACAGATGCCGAAACCATCGGTCTCTACCTTCCTCTCTATGGGGATGAACTACAGATTCATTCCTACAATTTTCGTCGGCCTACAGCTGATGACATCGGGAAAAACAGTTATAAGGCATCTGCAAAGGTGCTTTATAACGCTTGCCGTTTATCATTCAGAGATATAGCTGGTCCATTCCAGTGTCTTGGAAAACTATCTTTCGAGCCACGTCCATATCAGATGGTTCCGCTGATTCTTGCACTCAAACAAGAAAAGATCAGACTGCTCATCTCTGATGACGTTGGTATTGGAAAGACCCTGGAATCATTATTGATTGCCAAAGAATTACTCGACCGCCACGAAATTAACCGTTTCGCAGTAGTATGCTTGCCACATCTTTGCGAGCAGTGGCAAAATGAAATTAAGGACAAGTTTGGCTTGGACGCAGAGATTATCCGTTCTTCTACCATCAGCCGTTTGGAGAAAAAACTGCGTCCAGACCAGAATGTGTTCCGTGATATCCCCTACCAGGTCATTTCCATTGATTATGTGAAACAAGGCAATAAGCGAAATATCTTCCTCGACCATTGCCCGGATTTCGTGATTGTTGATGAAGCCCATACTTGCGCCAAGCCAACTGGTGCCAACAAATATCAGCAACAGCGCTATCGCTTGTTAAGCGACTTGGCCAATAAGTCTGAGCAGCAATTGGTTTTGCTGACAGCTACTCCTCATAGCGGTCAAAGCGAAGAGTTTCAGTCCCTTATCGGATTATTGAATCCTAAGTTCGAGAACTACCAGCTTCAAACCGCTACAGAGCGCGAGGAACTGTCTCATTACTTCGTACAACGCCGTCGTGCCGACATCAAGCAGTATCTAGGCAATGAAATCGTCTTCCCTGAACGTGTCCGAATCGACAAGGATGAATACTCCTTCACTCCAGATTATCGCAATTTGTTGGGGCATCTGATAGAATATGTAAAGCATGGCATCCAGAAGGTATCGGGAGCAGACAAGCGCAAGCAGCGCTATATCTACTGGGATCTTCTGGCCTTGATGCGTGGAGTAATGTCAAGTCCTGATGCTGGTATCAGCATGTTGCAAAACAAGATAGACAAGAGAGAAGATTCATCATCAGCAAATACTGAAGACGAATCCGAGCAGGTATATATATTCAATGATCCTCTGAAGGATTTATTGAATGCCGACGATGTTGTTCCTGAAGCATTAGAAACAACCAGCGCTACAGACAAGAAAGAGTTCCACAGCTTCATCAAGCAGTTGGAACACATCAAGGAAACTGATGGTGATGAAAAGGTGAAACAGGCTCTTGATATTGTGAAGTTCTCTCTTGACAGTGGCATGAACCCTATCGTATTCTGCCAGTATATCCAAACAGCAGAGTATGTTGGCAAATACATCACAGACCAGCTCGCAAGCAACAAAAAGTTCAAAAAGGTAGTTGTGGGTGTGGTTACCAGTCGTTTGGCTGATGAGGAACGCAAGATGAAGATCGACGCCTTGGCACAAGAAGACCGCCATGTATTGGTTTGTACCGACTGCCTCTCGGAAGGTGTCAACTTGCAGCAAGGTTTTGAGGCTGTCATTCATTACGATCTTCCTTGGAACCCAAACCGCATGGAACAACGTAATGGCCGTATCGACCGCTTCGGACAAACTGCCGATGCTGTCCTTATATCCACGCTTCATGCCAAGAACAACCCGGTGGACGATATAGTGCTCAATGTTTTATACAAAAAGCAGGAAGAGATACGCAAGAAGCTGGGTGTCTATCTGCCTATCGCAGACAATGATGCTTCATTGATGGAAAACATCATGCAGCGAATTTTCGATGCCAAGGTTCCTACAAGAACCGACTATATGGAGCAGTCCCTATTCGATAACGACCCGGAATGGAACAAACAGCAGGAAGAGGAACTTGAGATTCAACTCAAAAAGATGGAAGAGAACGAGAAGATTTCTCACACCTACTTCGCTCATAACAATAAGCAGATGGATCCAACCCGACTGACTGCATCCTTGGAAGAAGCCAAATCTGTAATTGGAGGTGTAGAAGATACCCGTGACTTTGTAATTGAGCAACTATTGCATGTCGGTGTAAACGTTCATACAGACGATATACCTTTATGTTACAGTTTCCAACTCCTGGAGTTACCTGCAAATCTGCGCCACTACTTCGCCGACAAGGCAACATCCAAAGGGCTTGTGCGCATATCTTTTGCTTCCCCAACTCCAAAGCATTATATGTATATAGGACGCAACCATACATTCGTAGAGGATTTGAGCCGTGCCGTTGTCAACGATTCCGTCAATGGTGGCGAATTGGGAGCATGCCGAACTTTGGTAATGGAAACAACAGAAGTGAAGAAACGAACCACCATTCTATTGATGCGTGTTCGTAGTGTTATCCGTGACAAAAAGATAGTGAACCGAGAACTGGTGGGTGAAGAAATGATATTTGTGGGTTATCGTGGAAAGATAGAAAACCACGATTTCCTTACACAGGAAGAAGCCAAACAGCTTTTCCTGCACTCAATGGCATCTGGCGATATGGACTTGCCAACACAGAAGACTCTTCTTTCAAATGCCATCCGTTGGATTAACAATGAGACAGAACTTCGCCAACACACAGATGAGATAGCCCTGGAAAGAGCTTCACATCTGGTAGAAGCTTTCGCCAAGTATCGCACCTACCTGAAGGCATCAGAGTACCAAGTGGTAGAACCTGTATTGCCTATGGATGTGATTGCTGCTTATCTGTTTGTGCCACAAATAAATATCTAATTCATTATGGACTATACAAGTATTCATATATATGGTCATCTCCTCTCTGATGACATCCTACATAACATAGAGCGCGACAACACGCTCAACGGCAACCGTGACCAGGATTTCGGAATGGATATTTCCGTATCTTCGGCCATAGACTACGTATGGAGCAGCCTGCGCAACGATTGGAACTTCTACAAGGAACGTGCCAACAATGAGCGATTGGTCAACAAGGATCCATACGGAACCCGTCGTGCCCGTGATCTGATGGAACGACTGTTCCAAAGCTTAGGCTATTCACTCGACCGCCAGGCCACCAATATAGAAGTGGCTGGCACCAACTACGACATTAGCTATACCTGCCACGACCTGGGTAAAATGCCATTCATTATCATAGGTGAGGGTATCAGTGCAGACGGAAGCATTGATACCCTGGACAAGTGTTCCCTCGACTATCGTGCCAAAGGCGGTATGCGCAAGAAGTCGGCTCATGCCACTATGCTCGAATATCTCAACGCCACGGAGAATGTATATGGCATCATCAGCAATGGACAAATCCTGCGAATCATCCGCAACTCCGGACAACTGGTGAAGCTCACCTATATAGAGTTTGACCTCCGCCGTATGCTGGAGGAAGACAAATACACCGAGTTCTGCCTGATGTTCCGTCTGCTTCACGCTTCCCGTTTCCGCACAAGCGGTGACGAGCCATGCGTGATGGAACGCTGGTTCAACATGAGCATCGAGTCGGGCAATCGCATTCGCAATGGTTTGTCTCGTGCCGTGCAAACCACGATGGAAACCATCGGAAATGCCGTATTGACATCAGAAGGTGAAGGTAATGACGCATTGCGCGAAGCCTTCACCAATGGAACGATGGATGCAGCCCAACTCAACAAGGAACTCATCCACTTCATCTACCGCCTCCTCTTTCTGTTTATCATCGAGGATAGAGGATTGGTATATCAGATTCCCGACTCACCTGAAGCTCCAGATTACAAGCAGTTATGCCAGTGGCAGGACATCTACAAGAGGTTCTATGCTGCAAGCCGTCTGCGCCGTCTCTCGGAATTGGCGTACCTGAAACAGCGCCAATATGTCGACCTATGGCAGGGATTGATGGATACTTTCCATCTCTTCGAGCCAGATACTTTTGGCGAGAAACTGGGCATCAAGCCATTGGGTGGTGTGCTCTTTGGCACAGAAACCCTACATTGGCTGAAACAATGCCAGGTAAGCAACAAGGATTTGCTCGCTGCATTCTCTGCTCTCAACGAGTTTGAAGACGAACGTCAGCAGAAAGTAAAGATCAACTATTCCTCTCTCGACGTAGAGGAGTTTGGTTCTGTATATGAGGGCATTCTCGAAATGCGCCCATTCGTACAGCCGGGTGTTGCCGCTTCCGACTGGCAGTTTGGCTTCGTTGGCGGTTTAGACCGTCAAAGCACTTCTTCTTATTATACACGTCCAGACTTGGTACAGAATCTTATCAAGACTACACTCGAACCAGTCATCAAGGAAAAGATTGCTGCACAGACTACCACAGAAGAGAAGGTAAAGGCATTACTTAATATGAAGGTTTGTGATGCAGCAAGTGGCTCCGGACATATTGTATTGGCGATGGCTCGCACCATTGCCTGGTATATCTGTACCCTCCGCACAGGTGAGGACAACCCGGCTTCGCTGGATTATCGGCAGGCACTTCGTGAGGTTATAT
>OLNF01003309.1_pt1 | contig 11801 bp, 10 predicted proteins | sample 1673061 | NCBI WGS metagenome assembly OLNF01 (sample SAMEA3136751, study PRJEB25190) | human gut metagenome | reverse complement strand
AGCGCCGCCGCCACGCCGGGGGCCATGTTGGCGCCGGCGCGATTGCACAGCACGCGCGCGCCGGCAGCCTCGACGGCACTCGCGAGCACGTTGTTCGTCGTCGTCTTGCCGTTCGTGCCGCACACGACGATTGAGCCGTGGACGAGCTTGGGCGCCAGGTCCGCGATGGCGGCGGGATCGATCGCGAGGGCCACGCGGCCCGGCAGCTGCGAGGCCGAGCGGCCCGCTGCGTGCAGCAGGCCGGCCGTGAGGCGGCCGGCACCCCGCGCTATGGAGCTTCTCAGGCTCACGCGCTACTCCTCCGGCTCGGCTTCGTCGTCCTCGCGGGCGCCCTGCATGTGCTCGTACTCCTCGGGCGTGAGGACGTCCTCGATGCGCAGGTTGACGCCTGCCACCTCAAGACCGGTCATCGCGGCCAGACGCTCGGTCACGCGCGCCTTAACGTCGTCGAAAATCGCGGGCGCGTAGGCGCCGTACTCGATAATGACGGAAATGTTGACGACCACGCGGTTGTCATCGGTGACCTCGACCGTCACGCCCTTGGTCAGATTCTCGGCACCGAACTGCTCCTGCACAAAGTGCATGAGGTTGCCCTTCATGCCCAGGACGTGCGGTACCTCGCGGGTGGCCATGGCGACGATCTTCTCGATCACACCGTTGGAATAGGTCAGCGAGTCCTCGGACTCGTCCGCTTCCCCATCATCCCCATCCGCATCGTCGGCGGGTTCGGCCTCGACGAGCGCCTCGTCCTCGAGCGTTACGTCCTCGGCCTCGGCGGTGACGGTCTCGTCTACCTCGAGCTCGGTATCGGCCACATCGACCTTCGTGTTAAAAGCCATGGTTCCTCCTTATGCCCACCGCACACGCGGCGGTCGAATACATGCTAGCGGCCGCTAAACAGACGGCCGAAGAAGTTGACGATCCCGTTCTCGCCGTCGCGGATCTGGCCAATCACGGCGCCGATCAGCACAAAGAAAGCGATGACGAGCGTATCCCACAGGCCGAGCGTGAGCACCAGCACGGCGAGCACAAAACCAGCGACGGCTCCAAGCGTGGTGTTGGGATGACGGACGGCATAGCTCCAGATGGCTGCCCCCGTACCCTTGATGAGACCCATAGCCTCGTCAAAATCCGCGGCCGCCGCGTCTTGTAACTCAGTTGCCTCTGCTTTGGAATCAACAGGTTCGCTCGCCGGCGTGGCGCTCTGGTCAATCGTCAGGCGCGGCGTACGAGCGGTCTTATCTTGATTGGTATCACTCACCGGAAACCTCCACGGTCTGGACGGTAGTCTTGGACGGCAAAAAACGGACGCGCGTGGTCGTACCCGGCGTGCCGAGCATGGTGTCGCAAGCTTCCTCGATGCGCTGCTGCATCGCGGTAGCCAGAGATGCCACGTCCTTATCGTCAAGCGCGATAGCCTCGACCTTAAAACGGACGTGCGAATCGTCGGAACCTTGGACGCGGGCCTCGACATGCTCGATCATCACGCGGTCGTCGCGCTCTGCCGCAGTGCGAGCACACGAAGAAAGCGCCGCAAGGGTGACCTCGATATTGCGCTCCCCCGCCGGATGCACACAGGACGGCTCGCGACGAGCAAACATCAGGCGGAAGAAGCTTACCAGCACGCCGATCGCCACAACTCCGCCGCATGCCGTCACGACAATGCGCGGCATGGGGTCGCGCATCAGCAGCATAAAGCGATACGTATACGGCCCCCAAAACTGGCAGACAAGCGTACCCAGCGCCACGATGGTGGCGGCAAGATACACGATCGCTAGGGCTCGTTTGAGTACGCGCACGCGGCGCTCCCTTCAAATCTCGGCTCTCGAAATGCAAAACGGTTCGCATCATTATAAAAGAGCCGGGTCCGGTGCTCTACGCACGCGGATCCGGCTCATCTATTCCACGAGGCTTGCATGCTCGCTTCATTATGCCCAGATATGCACGGCTTAACCCGTGCGGGCGCTACTCCTCCTCGAGGGCAGCGATGACCTCGTCGGTCATGTCCATGGTGCTGTAAACATCCTGGACGTCGTCGAGCTCCTCAAGACGGTCGATGAGGCGCTGAACCTTCTTGGCGTCGGCGCCGGAGACCTCGGTCGGGGTGGTCGGGACCATGGTGGTCTCGGAGCCCTTGACCTGGACGCCCTGCTCCTCGAGCGCCTTGGAGACAGCCATGACCTCGTTGGCGGTAGTCCAGACGATCCACTCCTCGCCGGCGTCCTCGTAGTCCTCGCCACCGGCCTCGGCGATGGCCATCATGAACTCATCCTCGTCACCAGCAGCACCGTTGGCGATCATGGTCTCCTTCTTGGCGTTCTCGTCCAGGATCTCCTTGGCGACGACGATCTGACCCTTGCGCTCAAACTGGAAGGCGACGGAGCCGGAGGTGCCCAGGTTGCCACCAGCGTGGGAGAAGGCGGAACGGACATCGGCGGCGGTGCGGTTGCGGTTGTCGGTCAGGCAGTCGACGTAGACGGCGACACCGGCGGGACCGTAGCCCTCGTACACGATGTTCTCGTAGACGGCGGCATCGGCACCCGAACCAAAGGCCTTATCGATAGCGGACTTGATCTTGTCCTTAGGCATGGACTGAGCCTTGGCCTTGGCAACGGCAGCGGCGAGGCTGGCGTTGTTCTCGGGCAGCGGGTCGCCGCCGAGACGGGCAGCAACGGTGATGTTGCGGCTGAGCTTGGAGAAGAGGGCGGAACGCTTGGCGTCCTGCGCGCCCTTACGATGCTTGGTTGTGGCCCACTTAGAGTGTCCGGACATACGTGTCTCCTATCGGTTTCGACCTAAAGCCCAGCGCGAATGCTCGGGCAATATAAACAAACGTCGTTATGATATACCTACCGGCCTGCAAGATAAACCCCAAAATGAAGGCGTCGTGATGATGCAGCCCCTTGGCACAAAGCAGCCTGACCCCAATGCGCCAATCTTTGGTTAGGTCCACAGGCGGTCGCTGCGGGTGATCGTGGCGCCGATGGCGAAAGGCATGCATGCAATGACCGGGTACAGGTAGCGCATGTAGGTCGACCCATTACATGGACCAATCAGGCACACAGCGAGCACACCCAGCAGCGGTATCCAGATGGCCAGCGCGCGCCACGAATGGCGGCGCAACAGGTAGACCACCACGACGATCATGATCCACACGTAGGTGGCCGAGCTCATGGTGAGCGAGATAAACGGAATGCGCTGCACCGCCACGCGGTACAGGTTAATCAGGTGGTCGCACCAGCGCACGGCTTTGCTGTCGACCGGATGGAAGTCGAAGTACTTAAGGTTATCGGGCTTCGCCATGATCTCGGCACTGCGCGCTGTGCTGTAGACCCATGCGTCGCGAGCGCTCGGATAAAAATACCCATAGTAGTTATTGATGAGCGCCGAGATATAGCACCCGGGGTCCTTTTTGAACATCTGGGCCCACACCTCAAAATAGGCCTTGATGTCCTCCTGCGAGGCGTACTCGTTAAAGCAATTTTTGACGGCGTCCGACTTATCCGGGTTGTAACGGCGGCCCAGATTCTCGTACTTGAGCACACGGTCGATCACGGCACGCTCTTCGTCGGTCACCAAGCCGTCGCAAGGAGCTTCCTCAATCGTGCCATCGTCTTTGACCTTGGGGTTAACGCCCGAATTAAGGCCGTCGTGCTTTTGGACGAAGCGCGCCGTCTGCTGAAACGGAATCGAGAGGATCTCGCGCTTGGAGCCCGGCGTGATATCGTGCGCCGGCATAAAGACCTTGGTGAAATACATGTTGGAGACAAGGCAGAGCGCAAGCACTGCGAGCACGCCGACCCAGCGGAAGCGTGGCGTGGCGTACGAGGGCGTGACGCCAGCCTGCTTGGCAACGCGACGGGCCGCATGCGCGTCCCAAGCGCAAAACGCCGCCGCGATTACGCATGCCGCCAGGGGAAACACCAAGCCGCCGTTGCGCAAAAACGTGGAACCCATGGCACCCAGCACGAGCAACAGCCAGTCGTGGCGTGCAAAGAGCACAGGCGCCTGTTCGCCCGCGCGCTCGGCATTGGCATCGCGACGGGGCAGGCCACATGCCACGAGCTTGACGGTCTGAACGAGCAGCACCAAAAACGCATCGGCAAACAGTACGTCTTTGGTCAGCAGCGCCGCATAGTTGGAGAACATCGGCATAAACGCAAAGAACAGCAAGATGACGCCACGGACCGGCAGGCTCACGCCCAGCTTGCGCAGCGAAGATATGGAATAGGCCATGCAGGCGGCCGTGATGACAAATTGGGCACAGGTGTAGATGGCAAGGCCCGCATTGGCGCTGCTGAATAGCGAAAGCCCCAGTTGCACACATGAGCCGATGATGGCCGTGTGCACCACCGGATGATGGCCGTTGAGCAGCACGTTGGGGTTAAGCAGGCGTAGGTAATCGCTCGTGCCGTTGGGGTAGTTGAACCATTGGCGGATCTGCGCGCCCGTATCTCCCATAAAGAGGCCGGGCAGCGAGGCGATAAGCGTGGGCGCCCAGACAATCATGAGCACAAGAAACGGCCCGACAAAGGGATGGACCGAGAGCACGGCGTGGGCAACACGCCACACGCGGCCAAAGTGGGTCTCCGAAAACGGAATGCGGCGGGAGCTCAACCAATCCAAAAACTCAAAAGCCAGATAGAAGGCCACAATCGCCAGAAGCATCCAGCCCGCGCCGCCAATCCAGGCGCAGATAACACGTGCTTTATCGCCCAGCACAATCTCGGCCGAATCGGTAAGGTCGTAGCTACGGCCGAACACCATGCAGACGGCAAAGAACAGCGATGGCAGCACGACCGACGGGCGCCAAGCGTCACCGCGGCCAAAGAACACATAGCGAAACGGCAGCGTGAGCAAGCAGGCAAGCGCGAGCAGCATCACTGCGTCGGTATGGCCGGCAAACGAGAGAAGTACCTCGTAGCACACGTAGAGCGTGCCCGTCGCCTTGGGGTCGATCGCCAGGACCGCATTGCTCGACACCGGGGCGGGATCGATGGAAAACGCCGTAGTCGCCAGCAGGGCGAGCAAAAATGCGATGAGCGTCTGCTTGGCGGGATAGCGCTTAAACCAAACGATGCGGGCGGCGTCGCGCGCAGCCGTTGCGGAGAGGTCGGAATCCTTCACAGTCCGAATAGCCTTTCTAGAAACCTGCCAAAAAGGGACAGGTTTATTTTGGCAGGTTTTATCTGGGGAAACGTTACGGTTCTGTCATCGTTGCCCGGCAAAACCACCACAAAGGTGCCTGTCCCCCTTGTGGTGGTATGTGGTGGCTAGGCGTCGAGGTAGATGCGCTGGGGGCGATTGCGGTGTCGGGCGAAAATGATGAGCGCCAGGCCTGCAATCACGAGTGGCAGGCTCAGCAGCTGACCCATGGTGATGACGCCGCCCAGCAGATAGCCCAGCTGGGCATCGGGCACGCGCACAAACTCAATGAGAAAGCGGACGATGCCGTAACCCATCACAAACACGCCCATAAACGTGCCCTGGGGCAGCAGCGGTTTTTTGCGGCTGAGCACCTGCAGAATGCAGAAGAGCACAATGCCCTCGAGGAATGCCTCGTAGAGTTGGGAGGGATGGCGCGGCATATCGCCCGCGGTACCGCCAAAGATCACGCCCCAGGGCAGATCGGTCGGCTTGCCCCACAGCTCGCCGTTGACAAAGTTGGCGCAGCGCCCCAGGCACAGGGCCAGCGGAGCACCGATGACCGCGAGGTCTGCCAAAGTCCAGGCATCGAGCTTGTACATACGGCACACGAGCGCGCCACCGATGATGCCGCCCACCAGGCCGCCATGAAAGCTCATGCCGCCCTCGTTGGTGGCAAAGATCTCGAGCGGATGCGCCCAGTAGTAGCCATCACCGTAAAAGATGACGTAGAACAGGCGGGCGCCAATGATAAGGCCAAAGACCACACCGACCACGACGCTCGTCAGATCGTCGACCGTAATGTCGAAACCCCAGCGACGCTGCGTGCGATACATGACGACCGCCGTGAGCAGAGCTCCGACCACATAGGCCAAGCCGTACCAGTAGATGGTGATGGGCCCCGCCGAAATGGCGACGGGATCAAGCATATGGTAGAAGTCGTTGAGCATGTCGACCCTCCTACTCCCTACATACAAATGCGGCCGCGGGCCTTTCGCTCGCAGCCGCATATTTGGGCGTAACGTCTATGCGGAGTACGCCGTCCGCAGCTTTCGCATCTCAGAACGGCGCGTACTCGTCGTACAGGTCCTCGGTCTCGCCGGAAGCATTGACCTGCTCGACACGGGTAACGCCGGGTACGTGCTCCTTCAGGATGCGCTCAATACCCATGGACAGGGTCAGTGCGCTCATAGGGCAGCCGGCGCAGGCACCCTGAAGCTCAAGCTGGACGACGCCCTCGTCGTCGACGCCCACATACTCCATATCGCCGCCGTCAGCCTGCAGGTTGGGGCGGATCTCCTCAAGAACCTTCTTAAGCAGCTCTTCGTTAACAGCCACAGGGGCTCCTTTCTCACAATAACGCGGGCGCGCCCGCAGACAGAGCTATGTTACTACAGCCGTGTACCCGCTCACGAGCCGTCCATGCGCGCGGACACGACTTTCACGAGCAGTCAATTTGGGACGGGGCTTTTTAGCTGCTTTTGCCGACGCCCGGCGCTAGCACACACTGCCGCTACTGCTGAGCCTGTCCCCCGGTACCAATCTGGACATCGACGATGACCTGGCGGTAGCTGATGCCGCAGGAGTCGAGAATGCGGCGGCTGATGCGGCCATCGTCGGTGTCGGCGTACTTATTGTCCAGGTAGACGACCTCGCCCACACCTACCTGCGCCAGGATTTTGGCGCAGTCATGACACGGGAACAGCGTGACGTAGACCGTGGAGCCCTCAAGGTCTTTGAGCGAGCCGCGGTAGTTGAGCACGGCGTTGGCTTCGGCATGGACTACGTAGTTATGCTTGTCCTGCAGTGGATCATCGCTCGTACCCCACGGGAAAAAGTCGTCGTTGAGCGCCGAGGGCGTACCGTTGTAGCCCACCGAAAGGATGCGGTGATTGGTGTTGGCGATGCACGCGCCCACCTGCGTGTTGGGGTCCTTACTGCGGCGCTGCGCGGCGATGGCCACGCTCATAAAGAACTCATCCCAGCTAATAACGTCGCGGCGCTTGCCCGACGCGGTTTGATGAAGATCGTCCGACATGGCAGACACCTCCGAAATCGCAATAGTTTGACACATTGTAGCAGGTGAAAGGTGGGGGCGCTTATCCCACCAGCCCCTCGCCCTACGCGCGACGAGGCTTTTGGTTGATGCGGTACAGCTCGGCCAGGCCGCGAAGCGTCAACGCGTCATCGACCGTCAGGCTGTGGCCGACCAACGCCGCGAGCGCCTCGGCATCGTCGCCGGTGATGACGATGGGCACGCTGCCCTCCCCCGCCGCCTTGGTCGCGCGCATCTCGGCAAGCACCATGTCGAGCATGCCGTCGATACGGGCCACCTCGCCCAAGACCACGCCCGAGCGCATGGCCTCGCGCGTGTTGCGACCGATCACATGCGTGGGTGCCGAGGGCTCGACCTGCGGCAGGCGCGCCGCAGCGGCCGAAAGCGAGCGGGCGCCAAGCGCCAGACCCGGCGCGATGACGCCGCCGACAAAGGTTCCGTGCGCATCGATGACCTCGATATTGGTCGTAGTGCCCAGGTCGATCACGATGCACGGAGAGCCGTAGACGGCACGGGCCGCCACGGCGTCGGCGATGCGGTCGGGACCGATCTCTGCTGGATCGTCGTAGTGCACGGGCATACCGGTCTTGAGGCCGGGCCCCACGGTGAGCACGCGCCCTGTGCAGATGCGGGAAAGCGCCGCTTTCCACGGGCGCTCGAGTGCCGGCACCACGCAGCTCAGCACTGCGGCTGCGGGAACGAGCGCACCCGACATGCCCGCATCGGCTGACAGTGCGCCCATGACCTGCGTGAGCCTCATGCGCGCCTCGTCGGCCGTGATGCTCGACGGCGTCGTGATCTCGCACGTCGCAAGCGGGCATTCCTGCGCCGCGGCCGAATCCTCTGCAAACAGGCCAAAGCGAATGAACGTGTTGCCCACGTCGACCGTCAATATATATGCGCACCCATTAAGCATCGTCGGCGCTCCTTTCGTCTGCCCAGCAGTATATCGCCTCCCTAAACCAGTCATCCCAAAATGACTAGCTTGCGGCTATACTGGTGCGCGGTCGTGCGCGAGCTCACGCGGCGGCCCTTGGTAACCCGACTTCCCGCGCCGTATCCGTAGCGGCGCTTGCGGGGGAAGCGGATATACGCAAAGGAGTTCTATATGAGCAATCCCTCGAACCGCACCTCGATGCGCGGTCAACTCACGCTGCGCGGCGTCGTCATCGGCGTCCTTGGCTGCGTGATCATCACGGCAAGCTCGGCCTATACCGCCCTCAAGATGGGCGCACTCCCCTGGCCGATCATTTTCGCTGCCGTCATTTCGCTGTTCTTCCTGAAGCTCATGGGCAACGCCAGCCTCAACGAGGCCAACGTCACCCACACCATCATGTCCGCGGGCGCCATGGTCGCCGGCGGCCTGGCGTTTACCATCCCGGGCGCCTGGATGCTGGGCTATGCCGACCAGATCAGCTGGCTCGACATGTTCATCGTGGCGCTCGCCGGCACCATCTTGGGCCTTCTGGCGACAGCGCTCATCCACCGTCACTTTATCGTGGACGCCGCGCTGGAGTTCCCCACCGGCAACGCCGCGGCTCAGACCCTGCGCGCCACCGAGGCCGGCGGCAAGACCGGCAAGCAGCTCTTTGGCTCCATGGCCATCGCAGGCATCTACAGCGTGCTGCGCGACGCTCTGGGCGTGGTGCCCAGCATGCTGTGCACGCTCAATATCCCCGGCGTGACCTTTGCCATCTACAACTCGCCCATGTTGCTGTCCATTGGCTTTTTGGTGGGCTTCGCCCCCGTCGCCTTCTGGTTTGCCGGCGCGCTGCTGGGCAACTTTGGCATCATCGTTGGCGGCACTGCTGCCGGCCTGTTCGATATTGTGACCGCGCAGGGTATCGTCAAGTCCTTAGGTATGGGCCTTATGATGGGCTTTGGCGTCGCCGTCGTCCTTAAGGACATCCTGCCGCAGGTCGCCGGTATCGTCCGCGGTCTTGCAGCCGACAGCTCCACCGACACCGACGAGCAGTCGCTCATCTCGGGCTCGCTTAAGCTCGATGCCGGCATCATCGGCCTGGGCACCGCAGCAATCGCCGTGATCGTTGCCATCGCGCTCGACCTCGGTCCCGTCCCGGCCGTCATCGTCACGCTGTTCACCTTTGTCACCACCATCATGAGCGCGCAGAGCTGCGGCCAGACGGGCATCGACCCCATGGAGATCTTTGGCCTCATCGTCATGCTCATCGTGGCAGCCTTCGCGCAGCTCGCGCAGGTCAAGCTGTTCTTTATCGCCGGCATCGTGGCCGTGGCGTGCGGCCTTGCGGGCGACGTCATGAACGACTTTAAGGCCGGAGCCGTACTGGGTACCAACCCGCGCGCACAGTGGGTCGGCCAGGCCATCGGCGGCATCGTGGGTGCCCTGGTCGCTGCCGCCGTCATGGTCGCGCTCGTAACCGCCTATGGTCCGGACGCCTTCGGCCCCGACAAGAGCTTTGTGGCCGCACAGGCAAGCGTGGTCGCCACCATGGTCTCGGGCATCCCGAGCGTGCCGTGGTTCGCAGGTGGCTTTATCGCCGGCATCATCATGTACTGGCTCGGCATTCCGGCCATGATGATCGGTCTGGGCGTGTACCTGCCGTTCTACATGTCACTCACGGCCTTCTTGGGCTCCTGCGTCAAGCTCGCCTACGACAAGTGGGCCGCACACCGCGACGCCGAGGCAGGCCTTTCGGACGAGGAGAAGGCTGCCAAGGATGCCGCCTTCCAGGAGCAGGGCCTGGTCGTTGCCAGCGGCCTGCTGGGCGGCGAGTCCATCGTCGGCGTTATCCTGGCGTTTGTCTCCGTGGGATTGAGTCTGCTGGGCTAAACCCAACAACAACGTACCCGTGCAGAGCGTGGGGCCGGAGACCCTACGACCCCGCGCTTTTCTGTATCTGCCGAAACCCTCGGCTTCAACCTCATTTGACGTGCCCCCTTTACCTACTCGTCTAAGTTTCACGTCAAGATGACCACCCCGCCTGCCGCGGTGTAGAGTAGAGGCAGCGGGCGCGATGCATAGTCCGCGGCGAAGCGAGGTGAACATGAAACTCGATAACCAGCAGCTCAAGCGACTGCGCGAGCGCCATCACCGGCGCCACGGCATCCGCCCTGCCTATAGCGAGGTCGTGGAGAACGCCGGCCGCTTCCTGAGGCGCGCATTCAACATTCGCGAGGGTCGCGCCCCCTATCACGTGATTCGCAAGCGCTTTGTAAACGGGGCGCGCCTGACCGGCTCTCACCTGTGCATCCTCATCATCGCCATGCTCATCGCGAGCATCGGCCTCGATATCGATTCGGACATCGCCATTGTGGGCGCCATGCTCATCTGCCCGCTCATGGGCTCGGTTCTTGCCATGGCATACGGCATCGCCACGCTCGACCGCGAGATTACCCTCGAGGCAATTGCCGGCCTCGCGCTGCAGATGGTCCTTTGCCTGATCACTTCCACGCTGTATTTTAAGCTCTCGCCCCTTGGCACCACCACGGCCGCCATCATCGATAACTCGACACCCACCGTATGGGACCTTGCCGTCGCGCTCGCGGGCGGCTTTGCGGGCGGGCTGGGCAACTCACGCGACCAGGAACCCGCCACGCTCATCGCCGGCGTGGCCGTGGCAACCGCGCTCATGCCGCCCCTGTGCGCGGCGGGCTATGGCATCGCCATTGCAAGTGGGTCACTGTTTCTCTCAGCACTTTATGAGTTTGGCATCAACGTGGTCTTTATCGCACTGGCTGCCGAAGCCGTGCTGCTTCTTTTGCGCGTGCCGCTCAAGCGCGACCTCAACGACGACGGTATTGTGACTGCCGAGGAAAACGCCGAGGTCAACGAGCTGTCACACAAGGTGCGCCGCCGCATCATCGTGGGTACGGTAATCTTTGCCATCCCCTGCATCGTTATGACCGCGGGGTCCATTGGCTCGGCGCAGGCCGGCGTGCAGGACGGCTACGGCGTCACCGAAACCACGCGCGAACTTGCCGCGGTGCTGCCGGGCTTTAAGGATTACACCGTCGCCGTCGAGACTTCGGCTACCGAAGGCGAGGAAGAGGGCCTTGTCGAGCGCGAGGTTGTCGCTCACGTGACGACAAGCGAGGCACTCGGGGCGCACGACCGCCGCATTGCCCGCAAGCTCATCGACCTCAACGTGCCCGAACTCGATCGCGTGGAGTTTGATGTGAAGTGATGCCGGCGCGGGATGTTGCAAAGCGCACATAGCAGCTCAGGGTATCGGCGCCAAAGGGGTCGACTTTGACAAACGGGGCAGTTTCGTCGCAGCCGTCTTCGCTACTCGATCCCATGTCGTCACCATCGAAGAATTCCATCGCTGCCGCTTCCTTCATATTCCAGGGCACTTGCCAAGCTCTGTCCAATTATGACTCGAAGCTTAACAAACGCCTCTTAAGGCTAGCTTAGGCTCGAGGCAGCCGGAGCTGTTAGCCGCAAGATGCACAGGGGACGCAGTAATGCGATGATCCGTTTTCCTCCGTCCCCGAGGGATCATTTTTTAGTACTTGAAGAAGCCCTCGCCCGAGCTTTCGCCCAGCTTGCCTTCGTCGAGCATTTTCTTGAGGACGGACGCCATAGCCTTAAAGTTGTAGGGCATCATCATCTTTTTGA
>OLNF01003308.1_pt1 | contig 11802 bp, 11 predicted proteins | sample 1673061 | NCBI WGS metagenome assembly OLNF01 (sample SAMEA3136751, study PRJEB25190) | human gut metagenome | reverse complement strand
AGGTAGCTGAAAGCGCCGGTCTTTCCGTTGGTATGGCAACCAACATCGTGCCCTGTGTGGGGCTGATCGTCTTTGCGATTCTGGTGTCCAGAATGCGGGAGGAATAAACCTCTCCGTCATTGCTTCGCAATGCCACCTCTCCTGGCAGGAGAGGCAATCAGCAGGCGACTGAGCGGTTCATCCCCTCGCCTTTGCGCTGAACTCACACCCACAGTAATCCTGACGGTAAAGCCCGTACTCCTCCGAAAGCTGGAGGGAGCGCAGGTAGCCGTTCTGCTTTTTGAAATCCGAGGGCAGGTGCCTGATGCCGAATTCGGCTTCAAGCTCCTGCCCGATTTGATTGATGCGGGCAGCATCCTTGTGGGGACTGATGGAGAGCGTGGTGGTGAACCAATCAAAGCCGTGCTCCTTTGCGTACTGTGCCGCCCGGCGCATCCGCAAACGGTAGCAGACGGTGCACCGCCCGCCCCGCTCCGGCTCGTTTTCCAGCCCCTGCACAGCCGTGTAGAACTCCTGCGGGTCGTAGTGGTCCTCGATGACCGTGACCCCCAGCGGGTGCGCCTGCGCCACGAACTTTTTCAGCTCCTCGCCCCGGCGGTAGTATTCTTCGGCAGGCCAGGTGTTGGGATTATAGTAAAGCACCGTGATCTCAAAATACCGGCACAGCTTTTCCAGCACGGCGCTGGAACAGGGCCCGCAGCAGGCATGGAGCAGCAGCTTTGGCCGCTGCGGCCCCAGCGTTTTCAACACTTCGTCCATCTGCTGTGCAAAATTCAACTGTTTTGACATCGGTTTCATCCTTTGTTATACTTGCTTTGATTCAAATAGCTCCCTCCTGCTGCCTCGTCAAAAGAGCCACAGCTGCCGGAAGGGGCATCCCGGTCATATTATATCACATTTTATCTAATAGGAGAACTGCGATGACAAACGAGAAGATCGCCCGTATCAACGAGCTGGCAAAAAAGAGCAAGACCACCGGCCTGACCGATGCCGAAAAGGCAGAGCAGCAGGCCCTGCGGCAGGAGTATGTTGCGGACGTAAAGGCCAGCCTGCGCGCCCAGCTGAAAAATACCTCGATCAAAGAGCCGGATGGCACTGTGCACAAGCTGGGGAAGAAGAACTAAAGCAGCATCACGAAGAGGAGCGCCTGGCGGATAATTGAGAGAAAAGTATTTCTTCCCTCTTTTTTTGTTCCGCGTTTCGTGCTATACTATAATTGTATTGTTGCGGACATTTCCGCGGGCGGTACAGATTCCCAAGGTGGCGTATCCCGGGCAAGGTGCACGGAAAAGGCTGTCTTTTGAAAAAAGGATAAAGAGGTCATTTATTATGCTTACTGCAATTACGGGTATCAACTGGGGCGATGAGGGCAAGGGCCGCATGGTCGATCTGATCAGCCAGGAGTATGACATCGTTGCACGTTATCAGGGCGGCAACAACGCTGGCCATACGGTCAAGAACGAGCGCGGCAAGTTCGTGCTGAACCTGCTGCCCTCCGGCATCCTGCGCCCCAACGTTGTCTGCGTGATGGGCAACGGTATGGTCATCGACCCGCACCATCTGGACGGCGAGATCAACAAGCTGCGGGAGCAGGGCATTTCCATCACCCCCGATAACCTGAAGATCTCCGACCGGGCCACCATCACCATGCCCTACCATGTTGATCAGGACGGCCTGGAAGAGGCCCGCCTGGCCAAGACCGGCGCACAGTTCGGCTCCACCAAGCGCGGCATCGCCTACACTTACGGTGACAAGTACATGAAGAAGACCCTGCGCATGGGCGACCTGCTCCACCTGGACGACAGCGTGAAGAAGCGCCTGGTGACCATGGTGGATTCCAAGAACCTTGTGATGGAGGGCAGCTACCACTCCGCCCCCATCAGCGTGGACGAGATGTGGGCATGGCTGGAGAAGTATGCCGCCATCTTCAAGGATTACATCTGCGACGTGGGCCAGTATCTGGCTGACGCAGATGCCGCCGGCAAGAAGGTGCTGTTCGAGGCCCAGCTGGGCGCTCTGCGCGACATCGACTTCGGCATCTACCCCTACACCACCTCCTCCAACGTCATCGGCGCTTACGCCCCCATCGGCGCAGGCATCCCGGGCCATAAGCTGACCAACAGCATCGGCGTGATGAAGGCTTACTCCTCCTGCGTGGGCGACGGCCCCTTTGTCACTGAGCTGGCCATGACCGAGGAAGAGAAGCACGCCCTGCGTGAGGCTGGCCACGAGTACGGTGCAGCCACCGGCCGTCCCCGCCGCGTTGGTCCCATCGACCTGGTGGCAAGCCACTACGGCGTGTTCTGCCAGGGCTGCGATGAGGTTGCCCTGACCCTGCTGGACGTGCTGGACTACATGGAGAAGATCCCCATGGTCACCGGCTACAAGCTGACCGACGGCACCATCACCAAGCGCTTCCCCATGGGCATGGCTCTGGACACCGCACAGCCCGTGGTGGAGTATCTGCCCGGCTGGCACTGCGATATCACTGCCGCCCGCAAGTGGGAGGATCTGCCCCAGGAAGCCCGCGATTACGTTGAGTATCTGGAAAAGGCTATTGGCTGCAAGATCACCTACATCTCCGTGGGTGCCGAGCGTGAGGCCTACATCCACCACAACGTCTGATCCGCGCCACAGAACCCGCCGCATTGAAAAGGAAGCGTGACTATGTTTGATATCATCACGGACAGCGCCTGTGACCTGACCCCTGAGACGGCCGCAACACTGAATATTGAGATCATCCCCTTCTATGTCTCGCTGGACGGTGAGCACTACCGCAAGGAAGGCAAGGAGATCGCCGTGCGCGATTTCTACCAGTTCATGGTAGATAACCCCTCGGCCTACCCCAAGACCAGCCTGCCTTCTCTGGAGGATTTTGAGACAGTCTTCCGGGCCCATGCCGAGGCGGGCCGCCCGGTGCTCTGCATCTGCTTTACCAGCAAGATGAGCGGCTGCGTGGGCAGTGCCCGCAACGCCCGGGAGCTGGTGCTGGAGGATTTCCCCGATGCTAAGATCGAGGTCATTGACAGCACCGCCGCCACCGTGACCGAATCCATCGTGGTGGAAAACGCGGTAGCCATGCGGGATGCAGGCTGTACGCTGGACGAAGCCGTGACCTGGCTGGAAGCGGAAAAGATCACCAATCAGATCTTCTTCACGGTGGGCAACCTGGACTACCTCATCAAGGGCGGGCGCATCGGCAAAGTCACAGGCCGTGCTGCCAACATTCTGGGCATCAAACCCATGATCCTGTTCAAGGAGGGCGAGATCTTCTCCGCTGGCGTGGCCCGCGGCCGCCAGAAGAGCTTTGAGAAGGCCCTCGACCTGCTGATGACCTATCTGGCCGAGCACAACGGCACACCCGATGACTACTGCATCACGGTGGGCTACGGCTACGATGCCGACGAGGGCAAGCGGCTCTGGATGCAGACCCGCGCCGCCCTGCGCGCCAAGTACCCCACCTGCGAGTGCAATGTGGTTCTGCTGCAGATCGGTTGCACCATTGCCGTGCACACCGGCCCCTATGCGCTGGGCATGGGCGTGATGCGGCGGTGGAAAAAACAGTAACTCCCTCAGTCGCCTCCGGCGACAGCTCCCTCTAGGAGGGAGCCTTACGGCAGCGAAAAGCCTCCCTCTGAGAGGGAGGTGGCATTGCGTCAGCAATGACGGAGGGAGTTCCCACATAGTAAAAAAGAAGCCCCGACGAATGTCGGGGCTTCTTCTTGTTTTTCAGCCTTGATTTTTACGATGCACGATCACAGAAGACGGTGACACGGGTCTTGCCGCCGTAGGTGCAGGTGTACAGCACCAGGGCGTAGCCGCTGTGTTCCACTTCCTCCACACTGTGGGGGTCAAGCACTTCGACCTTGTTCACGACGTACTCATTCACGATGCCGTCCATATCGGTGAAGGTGACGCTGTCCCCCGCTGTGAGGGAGGTCAGCTTGCCGAAATGGCTCTCGTAGTTGTGCGCCGCAATGACCAGATCATCGGTGCGGGAAGAGCCGAACTGGCGGCAGGGGGCGATCTTCAGGCGGGGGTAGCTCCACTCGCTCATCACCGGCAGGTCAATGCCGATGGCGGGAATGGAGATCTCACCCACATATTCGTTGCCGTCGATCTCCACCACCGGGAGCTCGGGGTCCAGGGGGCCGCTCTCTGCCTCCGGTTCCGGGGTCTCCACCTTCTGCTGAAGGTCGGCCACCACGGTCTGGGCCTCGGCACCGGCGTGGGCATCCTCGTAGCGGTTGTAGGCGTACAGGCCACCAGCCGCCAGCAGGAGCACCACACCCAGCACGATGCAGACAAGCCCGGGGGATACTTTACGCATTCTTTTCACGTTTCTTGCTGCGCTCCATCAGGTAGGCACCCACGGCCACCAGCACCAGACCGCTTGCCGTCAGAACAGGGATGGGCCAGTTCAGCTGACCGGTCTGGATCAGTTTTGGACCTTCGGCCGGGCGGGCATCCGCCACCACGCTGGCCGGGGCGGTGGGCTCCGGTGCACTAGGGGTGGTGGTTTCAGTCACGGTCGGGCGGGCATCTGCCGGGGCCGGGTTCTCCGGCGTGGAAGGGGTGGGCGGGGTGACGGGATCAGGGTCATACGGGTCCGGGTAGTACGGGGTCTCGATGGCCTTGTAGCTGTTGTTGAAGGTGATGCTGCTCACCTTTTCGTCCATCAGGTCGGCCTGTGTGTGCACGGCCATCCGGGCCACCAGCTTGTCGTTGTCCCACACCACGGAAACGCGCAGATAGTACACGGTTTCATCGTAGGTGCCGCGGGTGTTGACACCGGCGCGCTGGCGCACGGTGTAAACGTAATAGCCGGGCTTGGTGTAGCTGATGGGGCCAAAGCTGCCGGTCTCGCCGTCGGTGATCTCCAGAGTGGTCACCTTGGGCAGGGGTGCCTTGTCCACAGCCTCAAGTTCCACAGTCAGTGTTTCCTTTGGGAGAGGTGTTTCCCCCGTGGACTGAATGGAAACCGGAAGCTCCTGCAGCTGTGTATGCTGGTCAGCCGCGGTGGCCGCAAATGCCGCCGGCTGACACAGGCAGAACCCCAACGCAAGCGTCAGGAGTGCTGCCGCGATTTTACGGAACCTCATTTCATCCTCTCCTTTATGAATCCGACGCGGACGGGATCATCCACGCCAGAAGAATGGTGCGTGCATCGGTAAACTCCGTTGAACAGGTGGACAGCGCCAGCACCTGAGCGTCATCGCCCGCTGCTTTCATGGCGGCCAGCGTTTCGGTGTTCAGGTTCAGGGCGTTCTCCTGCGCAAAGGTGTACAACCCCTGCAGGTCGCTGTCCCAGCGCTGCGGATCGAAGATTGCATTCTCAGACGCTGGAACCAGCAGACATGCAAAGGTTTTAAGATCATAGGTGCGGTCGGGCAGGATCAGCTCACCGGTGGTGTTCTCTGCAAAGAACTCTGCGTCCTTGTAGAGATCCAAATCACCGAACATCTTGCTCTCTTCCATGTGGTGACCATACAGCAGAGAGTAAGGGTCGGTGAAGTTCTTGTCGCAGTTCACATCCAGAAAGATGCTGCCTGCCAGCGAGAAATCACCGTAGACATCGGTGTTCACATAGGTAAAATTGTCCTCGCCCTGTACCACAGGGTAGTCGATGGCGGTGTTGTCCAGTGTGACCCACGCGCAGACATCCGGGTTGATGCCCAGCAGCTCCTCAAAGCTTGCGCCGTTATCCGCGCCCGCCTTGGGCTTGAACTGCAGAAGCTCTGCCTGAACATTGTCTGCGGCGGCGTACACCTGCGAGTTGTCCCACAGGGCATAGGCTGAATACGCCCCGGCGACCACCAGGAACAGCACGACCACCGTGCTCACCAGAAAGTCGGCTGCCTTCAACGCTTTTCTCTGCCAGTTGATACAGCCCACCTCCGGTTAAGCAAATTCAAATAAGTGGTTATTCGTTAGGTTTGTGCTGGGATAACCCCCCAGTCACGCTTCGCGTGCCAGCCCCCGCTAATAGGGGGGCCCTTGGCATGGCGCAAAGCTTCACGGTTTTGCCAAGGCCGCCCCTACTAGGGGCGGTGGCATCCCGCAAGGGATGACGGTGGGGTTTAATCTACCGCGAGCAATTACTCCTCGTCGCGGCGGCGCTTGTTCAGCATCAGGGCCACACCACCAATGGCAACGATGGCCAGCATTGCAATGTAAGGTGCATTGTCCAGCACAACGCCCATGTCGGGAGAATCGGGGTTGGTGTTGACGTAGGCAACAGTATCAATGTTTTCTGTGCTACCAGAAATCTTACCGGTGTGTTCAACGCCACTATTAATAGTTTCACCATTTACAGTAATATTGTAAACATCACCGTTATCCAAAACCTCAGTAACAGAGTAATCAACGCCTTTAGGCAGGTTACCAAAAACGATGCTATCGTTATCGCCCATCTTGATGGTGTAGGCCTTGCCATATTCCAGCTCACTCTGCACGGTCAGCGCAACATCGCTACCCTGAGCAGTAATAGTTGCATTGTTCAGTTCTTTAATCTGAATAGCACCATGATTATTTGCTGCACCATTGGTCTGGAGATTATCCGTAAAGGTAATATTAAAGGTAAAGTTCTTAGTCAAATCACCAAAGCCACCCTTAACTTCCTTAGTAACCTTCAGGTCAAAGACATTGCCATCACCATAAGTGTTCTCGAAGGCCTTAGTGTTACTTACCTTGTCCCCCATAGTCTTCCCATCTGCATTCCACTGATGGCCCAAAGTGATATAGAAGTCATATCCTTCCAGAATCTCATCCTGATTATTAACTCTATGTGTAACACTCACGAGCATATAAAGCGGCTTCGATGCATATTCAGTCGCTGCAGTATTGCCTTTGCTCTCGGTAATCTTATACAGATACTTACCAGTACCAGTAATAGTATTGTTAAAACCCAGCTCAGACAAAGTCACATTAAACGAGCCTGTTTCTGTCTTAGGGCCACTAATTGCATCAAAAGAAATAGTCTTGGGATCGCCCACCTTATTACCAGCAGTTACACCACTCGGCGCATAGTGTGCAGCATCATCTTGCACAACACCCTCATAGGTAATATCGAAGCTAAAAGTCTCCTCCGGAGAAATACCATTCTTCACCTGATATTCCTTGTAAATATAAATCGGGGTAGTAGCATCGAACTTCGTCTTGCCATTCTCAAAGCTGTTGAGATTAGCAGTCGCAGCTTCATCAGTGCCAGCCGGCCCCTTCGCAAACGCTGCGGTTGCGCCGACGGTGAGCATCATGGCGGCAGCCAGAACGCCCGCGAAGAATTTCTTCAGTTTCATTGTTATTCCTCCCTAGTAAGAAATAGTTCGTACTCCTGTGCCGCGGCCCAAACTCCGCAGTTCACAGGCAGGATGCCGGCAGCTTCTTCCGGCTTCCGTGGTATTACAAACTGCGTCGCCGCAGTAGTGTAATTACTTTTGCTTGCACATCCTCCAGCGGAACCGGGCCAAAGTCCCGGCTGTCCTCGGATTGTGTGCGGTAATCGCCCAGCACAAAAACGCAGCCCTCCGGCACCGTGTAGGGGTACTCCAGCGCGTCTTTTGCGTAGGTGGGGTAGAGGATCTCGCCGCTCTGCACCGCGCCGTTCACCACAAGGGTGCCGCTGTCGTCCAGAGCCACAAGGTCGCCCTCGCGCCCAAGGATGCGGCCCACCCGGAGCTTGCCGTCCTGGGTGTAGACCACAACGTCGTTTTTTGCGTAGGTTTTTTGCAGGCGGTAGCAGATGAGCAGGTCGCCATCCTTTACCGCGGGGAACATGCTGCTGCCCTTGGCCTGTGTGAGCAGGAACACCTGCGTGAACAGCACCCAGGCGCACAGCAGGATCACCACAACGCGGCCCAGCAGGCTGATAAAATCCTGCCGGTTCTCAGCGTCCAGCCTGCGGCGGCGCACCGCCCGTGCCCCCTGCTTCAGGGCTTCATTGTCCAGCGGGTGCATCGGAATGCGCCTCCTTTTGGGGGTCAGAGCTGTCAGATTCCGGGCTAAACCTCTCAGTCACGGGCTTCGCCGTGACAGCTCCCCTAGTAGGGGAGCCCTTGGCAAAACTGTCAACTTTGGCGGTATCCAAGGGCAGGCTTCCGGTCTGCTGCTCCAAGAGCACATTATAGCGGGTGCGCTCGGCGCGGATGGCGGCTTCGTACAGGGCGTAAAGCTCTTCCAGCTTCTTCCACATTGCCGCTTCGTCCACGCCGCCCAGCAGTTTCTTGCGGAATTTCACCGTCCGGAACCACTGGATGATTGCTTCCTGCTCCGGGCTGATACAGCTTTCCTCTGCACCGGCCAGCCGCTGGGGCGCTTTCTTCTTCGCCATGCGGTCAGCCCCCTTTAGTCATCTTCCTTACGGTGCTTGCGCAGCATCAGCAGGGCCACGCCGCCAGCTACCACAGCAAGGATGACAATGTAAGGCAGGGTGTCGAGGAGGACACCGGTGTCGGGGATAAGCTTGCAATGGTTGGTAAAGGCAAGCGTCTTTGCTCCGTCTGCACCAATCGTTACGGTTGCTTTGCGTTCACCATTTCCTTCAATCGGAGTTGTCAGCTCGGTATCAGCACCTGTCCATGTGGTCTGATAATGCTGGAGTGTACCTTCATCATCGAGCTCATACACATCATAAGTACCAACGGGCAGTTTATTGAAGGTAATTGTACCACCATGCTTTAAGGTAAACTTTCCGTCTGTACCAGTCCAAGCGGCAGTGCCAGTCGTGGTGATTGCAGTATTATCTGTAGTGTCAATTGTCACCGCATTACCGTTTGCATCCTTGAGTTGAAAGGTAAACGTCTTTCCGGTATCACCCAGCAAACCGGTAACAGTTTTGGAAACGGTGAGTTGCTGTGTGTTGCTCACATATTTTGCATAGAACTTCACAACTCTGTCTGTTGTGCTCAATTCAGTGGACGGTGTAAAATCAAAGTTTACCGTTCCTTTTTCGAAATCCGGTGCATTTCCAGTGCGATCCTCTACATACCAGCCATCAAAGGTATAATTTTCCTTTTGAAGCGCTGTTGTGGAATTTCCGTTAAACTCAGGAACATTCTCATCATGCTTATAGAGTTTTGTGGACTTCAACTCATACGCACCGGTTTCCGTGTTCTGTACATAGAACTCAGCCGTATAGTACCCCTTCAAATCGACCTGAATCACACAGTCAATATGTGTGTTCTCGATTCTATTATCTCCATTACCAACAATACCATTGTTGTTTGAGATCTTGTAAGGAATCAGATAAACAGCCTCGATATTCTCCTGCTTTAATTGCCAGGTTTTCGGCCAGTTGTTCTGCTTCCTAATTTCAGAGCTATACTCCTCAAGAATTTGGTCAACAATGGCCTTACTACCAGTATAAGGCCAATTTGCACTATCCCAATCATCCTTGTTAGGCTGCGTCCATTTATGACCTTTTGTTGTAAGCGGCATCCGCCATGCCTTAACTGTGTAGCCATTATCGTCTGTTCGGTCTACCCAAGCAGCATTACCCGGCAACGTAATCTTACTTGTAAGATTTTCGTTACCAGAAGGTTCTCTTGTATATACTCCGATATTTTTATTTTCTGTTGACGGCACCCAGGTGATACCGCTGGTATTCACCTTTGCACCCACGATGCCCCAGCCCCATGCTGACATAGCAATTGTATCCGGATTTGTGCCGGGAATCAGCAGATTATAAATAGTTGCAGGTACAGTTGCAGGTACAGTGCTACCAGCTTCAATATTAATCTCGAATTTATCGATACGGGTAATATAACCAAGGAACGTCGTGTACGAATAAGTCACTGTTGCATTTCCAACGGCACGACCGGATATTGTTGCTTTATTTCCGCCGTCCGACCTCAAAGTAATTTTATCACTACCACTTTCTATCTTCCAAGTGCCGTTCGTATTTTTTGTAGCCATTAACGTTCTGGTTGCACCCACCTGAATCGTTATCGTATCATGCATATCCAGCGTCTTCACATCATACCCGCCCGTCCGCACAACCACAAAGGGGCTAAAGCTGGAGGTCTCAAAGGTCAGGGTTCCGTTGGTATAAGTAAGGACATCCAGAATCTCCACATTGCCGTCAGCGGTCTGATGCAGCACCTTCAGCGTGTCGGCAGTTGCGCCTTCCATTTCCGGCAGAGCATTCAGACCGGAAACGGTAACGGTAGCAACATCACCCTTGGCAGGCTGCACCGTTTCGCCCTTGGCGTTCTTGGGGGAGATCTTCAGGCCCAGAATGGGCATCATTTCCCCAAAGCTGTCCTCGTAGCTCTCATAGAAGCTCTCCATATCATCATCACCCATGTGGATGACGCTGAGGCTATGGGCGGCAGAGGGCAGGTTTTTCACTTCCACCGGCAGGGTTGTGGTTTTCAGGTTGCCTTCCTCGTCCTCGTAGGAGGCAGAGGCCTTGGTTTCCAGATCCACAGGCACGGGGTTCTTGTCCACCAGATCCTCGTGATCCACGTCCTCTTCCTCATCGGAGCCCACGGTACCGTCCTTCCATGCGGCGTAGACGTTTACGGTGGTGGTCTTGTCGTCCAGAATGTTGCTGGTGGGGTCGGTGAGGTTCAGGCGCACCCGGTTGCCAAACTCGTCCAGCGTGTACCAGTAGTCAAACTGCCGCAGTTCACCCTTGGGATCCCGGTTGGAGGAGGGGTTCTCGATGTAGCTGCTGTAGTCCGCGATGGTCTCTGCCCGGGGCACAGCCTGAATGAAGTACAGGTTCCACAGAACCTCACCGTTCCGGGCCAGATACTCGCTCTCCGTCATATTGTTGATCTGTGCCTGAGCGGTAATGTCCTGCAGATCGTTGGCGTTCAGCTCCTTCAGCCAGAAGCGGTAGACCACCATATCCTGCAGCTTTTTGATCTCGTCGCCGGAAACGACCACTTTGTCATCAGGCTTTTCCACCACGTCGTCCTCGCCGGACCACTGGGTCTCGGTGCTGGAGCTGGAGTCGGTGCTGGTGCTGGTGCCGTAGTCAATAACGGTACCCCACTCTGTTTCCTTAACGTTGGGGCCGCCTTCGAGGTTGTCCTCGCCGCCCTCTACAGGCCGGGAGGCAACTTCGTCCTCGCCAAAACCGGCAGCTTCGCCGCCGTCTACAGGCCGGGTGGCTTCCTCCTCGCCGAAACCGGCAAATTCGTCGTCAGGATAGGATGCCTCGCCGTCATCTACGGGCCGGGAGGCCTCTTGATTAACCTGAGGATCGAGCAGACCCTCCGTTGCAAACACCGGCACAAGGCAGGTGCAGATGACCGCAAGCGCCAGACAAAGCGCAAAAACACGCTTCACCAGCCTATCTTTTTTTCCGTGATGATTTTTCCGCACAGTGGAGCCCTCCCTGCATCATAGTATTTTTGGCAAAACCGGAGGAAAAGATATCCAACTTTTGTCGGCTTTCTTTCCCTTGGCAGGTTATTTTTACCAGACACATCATTATTGTAATTATAGCATGTATATCCAGTATTTTCAATAGTGAAATTTTATTTTCCCTTCCCCTTCTCAGACAAAATATTCTGCGATATACAGCACGTTATGAACCGTCGCAATATCATTGTGGGGAGTAGAACAGTCCGACTTATCCGCACGCCCGCCGCATTGATATATCGCGCAGTTTTGTGTTGTACATTCGCAGTTTCACTCTCTATAATACATGAAACGCAGATTCCTTTCACTTTTTTTCGGGATTTTTTAAAAAAAGTTTTCGGAGCCCTCTCAGTCTCGCTTCGCTCGCCAGCTGGGGTTAAACCTCTCAGTCACGGGCTTCGCCGTGACAGCTCCCCTAGTAGGGGAGCCCTT
>OLNF01003299.1_pt1 | contig 11827 bp, 9 predicted proteins | sample 1673061 | NCBI WGS metagenome assembly OLNF01 (sample SAMEA3136751, study PRJEB25190) | human gut metagenome | reverse complement strand
GTAGAGCAGTAGACTCTTAATCTATTTGTCCAGGGTTCGAGTCCCTGAAGGCGCACTAAAAGCACTGTTTTTGCAGAGACTTGATACTGCGGGGACGGTGTTTTTTTGTGTCCTTTATGAAGTTTTATAGAATTTCATTATTTTCTGATATTATATTTAGTTTTCTCATGATTTCATACAATTTAAGTGTTTATTCCCCAATAATTGAATTTGACTCTCGTGATTTTTTTGTCCACAAAGTTATCCACAAATCCACTTTTATAACTTATGCACAAAACGTCTGTTTGGCTCGAATCTTATGTAAATCAAAAAAGTTATCCACATTTTCCACACGAATGTGGATAACTTTGTGGATAACTTGATTTTACAGCCTTTTATCCACAATAAAATGTGGATAACTTTTTCCGTATTTTTCGTGATTTTGACCACTTTTTAAAATCTTTTGTGCACTTTTTTTTCGTGAATATTCTGAAAATTATATTTCTTATCCGAGAACTTTTACCCCGCCTTTTTGACGTACTTTTAATACCTGACAAGAACCATGTCCAAATACTTTGTCCATTCTTCTCTTATACTCTTCTACGAAATCATTTTCTACGAATGCCTGAATTGTTCCGGCAAATCCACCACCATGTACTCTGCACACGCCATGTTTTCCTAAAATTCTCTCACTTCCTGCGAGTGCAACAGAAACGGCCTGCTGATTTAAGTCATTTATGGTATATACATTCTGAAGATATTTAAAAGAAGAGTTACCGGATTCTTTTACCAGTTCAAGAAATCCTTTGAAGTCTCCTGCTTTTAAAGAATCCACTTCTTTCTGTACTCTGGTTTCTTCTTCCATAAAATGAATCGCACGAAGCACCGGACGGTCTCCTAACAGACCACGCATTGCAGAAATCTGGTTATAAAATTCTTCTTCCGGAACTTCTCTTAAGAAATTCTTTTTAAAGAATTTCGCTACTTTTTTCATATCTGCCGGAATCTGTGCATAATCATCTGTCAAATCTGCATGAGATGCTTTTGTATCTACAATACATAAGCTGTACTGATAAGCTTCAAAATCAGATGGTACTTTTTCTACTACCGGCTCTTCCGGATTTTTAAAATCAATATGAATCATACCACCAACGGAACATGCCATCTGGTCCATCAGTCCGCATGGCTTGCCAAAGTATACATTTTCTGCAAACTGACCGGACTGTGCAATCACTACCGGGTCAATTTTTTCGTCATTAAACATACCGGAAAGAATGGTTCCCACGATTACTTCAAAAGCTGCTGAGGATGAAAGTCCTGCACCAATCAATACATCGCTGGTTACGTAAGCCTGAAATCCTTTTACTTCATAACCCTTTCCTTTTAAATCTGCGGTTACACCACGGATTAAAGCAGCAGTTGTTCCTTCTTCTTCATGTCTGGCTTCTAAATCATCAATCTCAACATCCACCATGTCATATCCTTCAGACATTACATGAATATTTTCGTCTTTTGAAGCTCCTACTACTGCGAGTGCATCCAGATTGATAGAAGTTGCAAGTACCATTCCATGTTGATGGTCTGTATGGTTTCCACCTACTTCACTTCTTCCCGGAGCGCTATAGATTTCCACTTCGCCTTCTCCGAATGTTTCCTCATATTTTTTGATTGTCTCAATATAACGTTTTCTCTGATAGTCCAGTTTTTCCGCATCCACATATAAATCTAAGAGAACGCTGTCATATTTTCCCTGTTCCAGTTCTTCTACCAGTACTTTTGTGTTTTTCATCAAAAAGTTCCTCCTTAATCCTCTTTTTGCCATGTGTTATTATGTGTTTCCCTGTCCCTTATGCAAGTTCAGATAGATATTTCTGCGCACTGTAAACTGCATTTGCGCCATCTGAAACCGCTGTCACCACCTGGCGCAGTGCCTTTGTCCGGATATCTCCTGCTGCATAAATTCCCGCAACATTGGTTCTACAATCTTCCTCCGCTGCGATATAGCCTGCTTCGTCGAGTTGAATCAAGTTCTGAAATTCTTTGGTATTCGGAACTGCTCCAACTGCAACAAACACTCCATCTACCGAAAGCTCACGTTTTTCCTGAGTCTTCTGATTCTTTATCTGAAGTGTTTCTACCTCACTGTTTCCCTTTATCGCTTCTGCTACAGTATCCCACAAAATCTCAACATTTTCAAGTTTATCAAGGACTGACTGCAGAGATTTGGATGCTTTTAACGAATCTCTCCTGTGAATCATGTACACTTTTTTACAAATGCGTGAAAGGAAAATCACATCTTCTACTGCTGAATCTCCGCCTCCGATTACTGCTGTCACCCGCTCTCTGAAAAATGCACCGTCACAGGTTGCACAATAGGAAACACCCATTCCCTGAAATTCTTCTTCTCCAGGAATCTCAAGCAGCCTCGGGCTTGATCCTCCTGCAAGAATCACAGTCTTAGCAAGATATCCTCCCTTTCTCGTGATTACTTTTTTAAGCTTTCCATCTAACTGAATTTCCTGTACTTTATCTCTTACAAACGGAACTTCAAATTTATCTACGTGTTCCCGGAATTTTTCACCCAGCTCATATCCGCCGATTCCCGGCAGCCCCAGATAGTTATCCACCTCATAGGTTTTTACAATCTGTCCACCGCTTGCAAAATCTCTCTCAATCACCAGCACAGAAAACTCTGCACGCTTTGCATAAACCGCCGCACTCATTCCTGCCGGACCTGCTCCGATAATTACCATATCATAAATTTTTTCTTCCATACCTGTTATCTCTTCTTTCTTAAATTTATTCCTGTTCCGGAAGAGTATCACTGCCTGACATTGCAGAAGCCTCTACACTTTTTTCATCCTCTTCCGATAACATTTTCTCTTCCAGTCCTTCCGGACTGTTACTCAGCTCAATTTCACGCACCAATTTTAAATTTTTATCTACAAAAATCCGCACATAATCCCGTTTTTCTTCATCTGCATAAAGATAATAAGAAACTCCTTCTTCGTCCTCTTTTGTTTCATATTTTGCATCCGATAACGCTTCTTTCATACTTTCTTCATTCATTCCAAGCGTAATCCCTCTGTAAATCTGAATCGGCACTTTTGTCACATCAAAATCTCCATGCAGATTGGTAAGAAAACTATTTTTAATCGGAACTGCACTCTTAGAGTAATTATTCACAACACCATATAACGTCTGTCCGTCTTTTTCCAATGTTACATAGCCATGGCGTCCTGCCTTTACCGAAGTATCGGAACCTTCTTCATCGATTTTCCATCCGTTTTTGATAAATTCAGAAACCGGTGCCGGAAGCTGATAAAAATCTCCATCAAACTGCACGATAAAATCCAGTGGATTCTCTGAAAAAGCTTCTGGAGCCTGATAGTCACTCACTTCTTTTGGCACGTCTTTGCTGGTTTCTTCCGGTTCAGAATCCCTGTAATTTTTCAGCACTGCTTTTTCAAGGACTTCATCTTCAATGTCAAATACCAAATCCGCTTTCTTATAAATTCCATATTCATAGGTTACATAAACCCAGTCTTTTTCCTCATACCGGTCATCCGGGTCTCCATACGCATCTAAAACATCATCTAACGTGGATTCTCCCACTGTGATTTTTCCAGGCAGTTGATAAACCATATTATCCTTATCCGTATTTTCCAGTGTCACTCCCCCAACACTGCATGCGCCAAGCTGCTGTTTTTCTCCATCCAGATTCACAATATCCACAATCAATTCTTTTTCCTCGTTCTTTAATGTCTCCCCCTCCAAAAACGAATCACCATCCAGCATTTCTTCCGACTCGGCACGCTCATAAGACCATCCAGTCTCCTTCCAATCATCCAGCGCCTGCGGCAAATGAAAAACCGTATCATTTATTGCAAATTCAAAATCATATAAGTTCTTCGACAGTTTTACATCATAGTTCTTCTCTTCTTCTGGCGTGTCCTCCGTTTCGTCCCGTGATGTTTCTTCTCCCTTTCCGGTCTGTGGTTTTTCCTGTGTATTCTGGCATCCTCCAAGTATCATTCCCACTGCCAGAAATAAAACCAGCATCTTCTTTTTCACCTTGCATTTCCTCCCTTATTTTAGAGTTCACTTCTTCATTAGCTTATCACAAGTCTCTGCCTTTTTCCAGCAGAGGCTTTTTCCAATTTGTCTGTATTGGTAAAGCGGACATTCGCAATCCGCTTCGCTACTTGCTCATGAACGCAGTCGCTTCGCGATCTGCGCACTTGAAGCGGGGGAATGCTTATCTGCATTCATACTCTTTCATTTTTTTCATAAACTAATAAAGAATTCTCAAGCTTTAAGAGGACAGTTCTTTGAAAAATTTCCTACATAACAAATATCGAATCTTGATTTTCATTTTTTGCTTCTTTCTTGTTTTTTCTATCATCTTTTTGAAAAAAATCGAACCCACTCTGGAAAACAAACAGTTTGAACACTTTACCGATTCTATTTTTACTTCCGAACTTTCTTCTAATACTTTAAATCTGCATTATACGCTTGCACATCCCGAGAAATTTGGAATCAAGGATTATAAAATCAGTCTTGGCTCAATGAACGAAAAAGCTCATTCTAATTCATTTTCTAAATTAAAATCCAATCAAAAACGCCTGAAAAACTTTCACTATCAAAAACTTTCCAAAGAAAACCAGCTGACTTATGATATTCTCTCTCTGGAATTTTCCACGCAGCTTTCCGGTGAAAACTTTTTCTGGCTTCAAGAACCCTTAAGTCCTCATCTCGGAATTTCTTCCCAGCTTCCGATTCTGCTTGCCGAATACACCTTCCGCACCGGAAACGATATCAAAGACTATTTTTCTCTGCTCTCCTGCCTCCCCGACTATTATAACGAACTGGCAGAATTTGAATCTCAAAAAGCGAAACGTGGACTCTTTATGAGTGATGCTTCTTTGGAGCGCCTGCTTACACAGTGTCAGACCATGCTCTCCTCGGATTATCTTGCTTCTGCTTTTAAAGATAAGATTAATTCACTTCAAAATGCTGATACACTTACCAAAAAACAGGCAGATTCCTATCTAAGCCTCCATGAAAAATTAATCCATACCTGCGTGATTCCTTCCTATCAATCACTTTCAGAAAAGCTTTCTGCTCTAAAAGGCAGTGAAAAAAATGACAGAGGGCTTGCCGGTTTTCCAGATGGTACTGCCTATTATCACTATCTGATTCAAAGTCAGGTCGGAGATTTTCGCAGTACCAACGAAATCGAAGAACGGCTTTTTACCCAGCTTGCCCTTGATTACCGCCAGATGCAGACTCTGCTCTCCCAAAATCCATCTCTTGCACAAAATCTTTCTGTTTTTTCTCTTTCTGCCACACCAGAAGAAATGCTTTCCTATCTAAACAAAGCCATGCAGACGGATTTTCCTGATTTAGACAGTCCCAAGTACGAAGTGAAATATGTTCCCACCTCAATGGAAGAATTTTCCAGTCCCGCTTTTTATCTGACTCCACCTGCGGATACCTTAAGTCCAAATACCATTTATATCAATCGAAGTTCACAGGTAAATCCTGCCGAACTCTTTACCACACTTGCCCATGAAGGCTTTCCGGGACACCTCTATCAGACTTTATATTATGGAAATCAAAATCCTGCTCCTATCCGAAATCTGCTCGGATGCAGTGGCTATATTGAAGGCTGGGCGACTTATGTCGAATCCATTTCCTACGGCTATGCCGCCTCCTATTTTAAAGTCGAACCAGAACTTTTACAGCTTTTATGGCAAAACCGCTCCATCAGTCTCTGCCTGTATTCTCTGCTCGATATTAAAATCCATGAATACGGCTGGACCTTAGCTCAGGTTACACAGTCTTTGCATGGATTCGGCATTGCTTCTGATGATACCTGCAAGGAAATTTACCAATACATCATTGAAAATCCTGCCAATTATTTAAAATACTATCTGGGATATCTGAATTTTATGGATTTAAGAGACTTGGCTGAAAAAAAAGCCGGTGATAAATTTGATAAAAAAGAATTTCACCGATTTGTATTAGAAACTGGACCTGCTCCGTTTCCGGTTATAGAAAAGTATGTACTGGAAAACTATTAAAAAGCAAAAAAAGATTGAGTGTACAAAATTTCTGTACACTCAATCTTTTTTATAAGAATCAAAAAACGTTCTCAAATTCAGTAAAGATTTCACAAGAATCTTCTGCTGCCCTTCATCCAGACCTTCCACCAGTGCTTTTACCATTCCATCATGAAACTCCCGATGATGCTGGTACGCCCGTTTTCCTTTTTCAGTCAGGAAAATCAACACGACTCTTCTGTCCTCTTCACTTCTGACTCTGCTTACATAACCTTTTTTTACCAGATTATTAATCGCAATTGTAAGCGTTCCAACCGTGACAGACATCAGCTTTGCCACAGTTGACATATTTTTCGGTTCTCCTGTTCCAATTGCCTCAATGATATGCATATCATTCACGGATATATTCTTAAATTCAGCGGTAATCAGGGCTTTTTCTTCGATATCCATAATCTCCTGAAATAAATTCACAAGAATATCATGAAATACATCATAACGCTCCATTTTTTACCACCCCCAAATCTTTTTCTTAATTAATTCTTCTACTTAATATAATAACTGATTTGGGTTGTAAAAACAACGTAAATTTACACAACCAGAATATTTTTACATCCGGAAAAGCTTTCCGGTGGTTTTCTGTCAGTCAACACATCCGCTTCTTCTAAATTTGCAAAGGTCACGGAACTGACATTTCCAAATTTTGAGTGATCTGCAAGCACATAAGCAATTCTCGCCTGATGCAGGGCGGTCTGTTTTACCATTGCTTCACTGTAATCCGGAGTGCTGAACCCTGCCCTTAAGCTGATTCCATTTACACCAAAAAAGGCTTTTGAAAAATGCAGTCTCTGAATATTTAAGATTGCCTGATTTCCTACCACAGCTTCGGTTGTCCCTTTTAATTCTCCGCCAATCAGATGAACTTTGAATCCCTCTGCTGCCAGATGCTGTGCATGACTGACAGCATTGGTCACAAACACTGCGCTCTTTTCTGTGATGTATTCAATCATTCGTCCGGTTGTTGTTCCGGCATCTAAGTAAACAAACTCATTTGGTGAAATCAAGGATGCCGCATACTGCGCAATCCGGCTTTTTTCTTCTTTATTTACACCCGCTTTCTGAGCCACAGAGGGCTCAACGGTTGTAAATCCGGAATCCACTGCAACTGCTCCCCCGAATACTTTTACCAGTTTTCCGGCTTTATCCAGTGCAGTTAAATCCCTTCTTATTGTTGATTCTGAAATTCCAAATAATTCTTTTAATTCTGTAACGGTAATACTGTTTTTCTCATTCAGACATTTCAGTATTACTTCATAACGTTTCTCCGTCAGCATAATTTCCTCTCTTATATTCTTCAACATTGGTCTCAAGAATGATTTTTCGAATCGGAAGGATGCTTCCCGGTGATACAGATAGTTCATCTACACCCATAGCCAGAAAATCTTTTGTCAAAGAGGTATCTGCTCCAAGTTCTCCACAGATTCCTGCCCAGATTCCTGCTTTGTGTGCATTTTCCACAGTCATCTTAATCATAGAAAGCACAGCTGGATGATGTGCATTATAAAACAGATCCAGTTTTGGATTCTGACGGTCAATTGCAAGTGTATACTGTGTTAAATCGTTTGTTCCAATACTAAAGAAATCGACTTCTTTTGCAAGTTCCCCACTCACCATAACGGCTGCCGGTGTCTCAATCATAATTCCCTGCTGTGGATTTCCAAATTCAATTTCTTCTGCTGTTAGTTCTGCTTTTATTTCTTCTACGATTTCTTTAATTCGTTTTACTTCCCAAAGACTTGTAATCATCGGGTACATAATCGCAAGATTTCCATAAGCACTTGCACGAAACAGCGCACGAAGCTGTGTCTTGAAAATTTCGGTCTGGGTCAGGCAGATACGGATTGCACGATATCCCAGTGCCGGATTTTCTTCTTTTTCCATTTTGAAATAATCACACTGTTTATCCGCACCGATATCTAACGTACGGATAATCACACGTTTTCCTGCCATTGTCTCAACTGCAGTCTTATAAATCTTAAACTGTTCTTCTTCGGTCGGATAATCTTCTTTTTCCAGATAAATAAATTCACTTCTGAAAAGTCCGATTCCTCCTGCATCATTCTGTACGACAGTTGCTAAATCTTTTATATTTCCAATATTAGCATACAGCATGATTTTCTTTCCATCAAGAGTAATATTTTCTTTTCCTTTTAACTGTAAGAGCAGTTCTTTCTTTTCTAATTCTTTTTTCTGACGTTCTTTCAATTCAGCAAACGTTTCTTCATCCGGCTCTACATAGATTTTTCCATTTACTCCGTCCACTACCGCAAATTTTCCATCGACACGTTCATCCAGAGGCATCTCCGTTCCAATTAAAGCCGGAATCGCCATGGTCCTTGCAAGAATCGCAGTATGAGAATTAACCGAACCATGCACGGTTACAAAAGAAAGCACTTTATCTTTCTCTAACTGTACCGTTTCTGACGGTGCAAGGTCATCTGCTACAATAATTACCGGTTCATCCGTCATTACTTTGCCTTTTTCTCCGCCTGCAAGCAGGGAAAGGATTCTCTCAGAAATATCTTTTACGTCTGCAGCACGTTCTTTCATGTAGTCGTCATCCATGGACGAAAACATGGTAGAAAAATTATCGCTTGTCGATGCAACCGCATATTCAGCATTGACTTTCTGAGTACGGATAATATTTTCAATGGACTCATTATAGTCATCATCCTCAAGCATCATCTGGTGTACTTCAAAGATAGCAGCATTTGCTTCACCGACTTCTTTTAATGCTTTTTCATATAAACCACGAAGCTGGTCTAATGCCTTCTCTTTTGCTTCGTTATAACGTGTCCACTCTTTTTCACTGTCTTCTGTACGTACACGTTTTACCTGCTGCTCGCTCTTCTGATATACACAGATTTTTCCAATTGCAATTCCACTAAATACACTTTTTCCACTATAAATCTGCATCAATAACTTCCCCTTTCTTCCTTTAAAAAAACAGGGGTCAAAACTAATTTGACCCCGGCTTTATTTCATGTTCTGCTTTTTTCTTACAGGTTTTCTTTCACGAATGCGCTGATTGCTTCATAAGCTGCATCTTCATCTTCCCCTTCAAAAGTAAAGGTAACTTCATTTCCCTGTTTTACAGCGAGTCCCATAATTCCAAAGATTCGTTTGCAGTCTCCTGCTTTTCCGTCTTTGTTTAATTTAATTGTGCTTGCAAACTCTTTTGCAGCTTTTACAAGTTCTCCTGCCGGACGAGCGTGAATTCCTTCTGGGTCTGTGATTGTGTACTTAAATTCTTTCATGGTAAATTCTCCTTTTCTTGTTTTAATTTTATTTTCTTGTTTTGTATTTGCTTAATTTTAATTGTTTTCTTATTCTTCTACTTTTTTCTTTAAAATTCCAAGCAGTACAGCGGAAACGACTGTTCCAACTACCAGCGCCGCCAGGTACATCCATGGATTTCCAACTACAGGAAATACGAAGATTCCACCGTGTGGTGCCATTAAGGTACAGTTGAATAACATACTTAAAGAACCTGCGATTCCGGAACCGATAACACATGCCGGAAGTACATGAAGCGGGTCAGATGCTGCAAATGGAATTGCACCTTCTGTGATAAATGCAAGTCCCATGATAAAGTTTGTAGGTCCTGCTTCTCTCTGTTCTTTTGTAAATTTGTTTTTAAATAATAAAGTTGCAAGTGCGATTGCACATGGAGGAGTCATACCTCCAATCATAACTGCTGCCATGACATCGTAGTTACCGGAAGCAATTGCGGCAGTACCAAATACATAGGAAGCTTTATTAAATGGACCACCCATATCAATCGCCATCATACCGCCTAAGATAAATCCTAAAATAATCTTACTAGAACCGCCCATGCTTGTCAAACCATTATTTAATGCAGTATTAATTGCTCCCATAATCGGTTCTACTGCGAAATTCATTAATAATCCCATAACCAGAATTCCGACTACCGGATAAATCAGAACCGGTGCAATCTTCTCAAGTGCTGTCGGCAGTTTATCACAAGCTTTTCTCAGTGCAAGAATCAGATAGCCGGCAACAAAACCTGCAACCAAAGCTCCCAGGAAACCGGATTTACCATTTGCAGCCATCATACCACCTACAAAACCAAGGGCAAGTGCCGGTCTGTCGCCGATGGCCATGGCGATAAATCCTGCCAGTATCGGAAGCATAAAGCCAAATGCAACACCGCCGATCTGTTTGAACATCGCTGCGATTGGTGTAATGGTACCGAAGTTGGCTCTCTGATCCGCCGGCAGTGAATTGATATCAATTGAAAGACCATCGATCAGAAATGCAATGGCGATCAGGATACCGCCGCCGATAACAAATGGCAGCATATGTGAAACACCATTCATCAACTGTGCATAAATCTGATGGCCGATGCCGCCGGAAGATTTAACCTCTGTCTTAGCACCTTCAGCTGCATGGTAAACAGGTACATTGCCTGACAGCGCCAGATCTACCAGTTCATCTGCCTTGCTGATACCATCGGACACCTGTCGGATAATGACTTTCTTACCGTCAAAACGATCCAACGGTACCTGAGTATCCGCTGTAACGATAATGCAGTCTGCTTCAGCAATTTCCTGATCGGTGATCACGTTCTTTGCACCGCCAGATCCTCTTGTCTCAATCTTGATGAAACAATTCTTTGCCTTTGCAGCCTTCTCAAGGCCTTCTGCCGCCATATACGTATGCGCAATACCTGTCGGGCAGGCTGTTACTGCCAGAAGTTTTGCCTGCGCACCTTCAGCTTCACCGGTATCTGCCAGACGTTCATCAATATCGCTCTTCTCGTCATCAGCCTTATCCACAATTTCAAGAAATTCATCCACAGATTTGGCATTCAGCAGATCTGCTGTAAACTGCTCATCCATCAGAAGAACTGATAATTTACTCAATACGTCCAGATGGATATTATCTTCTGTGTTCGGAGCTGCAATAAGAAAGATCAGATGCACCGGTTCACCATCCAGGGAATCAAAATCCACACCGTCTTTGACAACCATAGCTGCCAGCCCCGGTTTTGTAACAGCATCACATTTACCATGAGGAATGGCAATACCTTCCCCGATACCGGTTGTACTCTCTTCTTCTCTTGCATAAACTCTCTGTCTGTAAGCTTCAACATCGTTGATCTTGCCGCTTTTTGCCATCAGATCTACGACCTGATCAAGCGCCTCTTTCTTATCTTTCGGCGCACCATTAAGGGAAATACTCTGCTTATCCAATAAGTCAGTAATTCTCATGGTTTTTAATCCTCCACTCTTACCTGTTTATAAATTGCTTCAATTTCGCTCTTTGTAGCCAGATATTCAGAAAATGCACTGGCACTTCCTGATGCAATACCCATACAGAAGGCATGCTCATAATCCTGTTTGTCCATCCATCCGGCCATAAAACCTGCGACCATAGAATCGCCCGCGCCTACTGCGTTCACCAGATGGCCCTTCGGTGCAGGCTTATCAAATACCTGTCCGTCTTCTGCAATCAGAACGGCACCTTCGCCGGCCATGGAGATCAGCACATTGCGTGCCCCCATTTCCTGAAGCTTTTTGCCGTAAGGAACAACTTCTTCTCTTGTCTTTAACTCTACACCGAAAATATCACCCAACTCATGATTATTCGGTTTGATCAAAAATGGATGGTACTCCAAAACATTCAGCAATAAATCTTTTGTTGCATCCACAACGATCATCACGCCTTTACCTTCCAGTCTTGCCATAATACGGCGATACATA
>OLNF01003297.1_pt1 | contig 11831 bp, 7 predicted proteins | sample 1673061 | NCBI WGS metagenome assembly OLNF01 (sample SAMEA3136751, study PRJEB25190) | human gut metagenome | reverse complement strand
TGCTGGCGTCGGATACGGATGCCGGGATGAAACGGCAGCTTACATTTACATTGGTTGACTCAGCGAAACGGCCAAGCTCGGATTCACTGAATCTGGAGATCGAGAAAAATGTGCTCAAGAATGTCCTGTATGTACCGGAGGATGCAATCGTGTATGTGGGAAATGACAATTACGTCTATGTGCTGGATGAAGACGGATTCCGACATGGCGTACAGGTGCAGACTGGGGCAACGATTGATGGCTATACAGTGATTGAAGATGGTTTAAAAGAGGGCGACAAGGTGGTGATTGCAAAATGAGAATCGGACAGAAACTAAAACGACAGCTGGGATTTTTGATGAGTGTACTCTGCGCGGTCTCTCTGGTTGCCTGTGGAACGAAATATGCAGATGCGCCAGCTTTGCTGGAACCGGTATCTGGAACGGAATCGTACCGGGAAGTATCTGTGGGAGATGTAGGCGATCTGAAAATCGCATATGGATCGATCGTGCCAACAGAACATGCGGTGTTCTGGACGACACAGGTCAGCGTGGCAGAAGTCCTTGTCGACGTTGGAGATTATGTGGAAGCTGGACAGGTGGTAGCTACTGCGGATCTGGAAGCGGCACAAAAGGCAAAACAGGATCTGGAAGAAGCCCGGAGTCTGCTCGTGCAAAAACGTGAGCTGGAGGTGCAGAAACAACAGCTCACGATACAGAAGCTGAATCTAAAACAGGCGGGAGAAAATCAACTGGGAGATTCTGACAGTGCTGCGAAAACAGGAAAAGAGATCGAGACGGAACAGGAAAATGCCAATTATGATGAACTGCTTTACAAGCACCAGCTTGCCGATTACGATGATCAGATTCAGAAGCAGCAGGAGATCATTGAAGATGGAACCCTCAAGGCAACTGCAAGCGGGTATGTTTCTTATGTGCGTCAGTTTACATATGGCAATCAGGTTACAAGCTCGATGAATGTTATCACGATTGCAGATTATGAGGATACATATATTCAGATACAGAATACAACGATCAAAGACAAGCTTCTGGAGAAATACGACCGTTATTATACGATACAGGATGGCGCGAAAATTTCGCTTCGGGAGTATGCCTATACAACACAGGAGCGCCTGACAGCCGAAAATCAGCAGAAATATCCGGCACTTCGAATGCAGTATGAGGATGCTCAAAAGAGCGCGCCAGTCGGTTCTGTAATCGCCGTTTATCTCGTCAGAGACCGCGTGGAAGATGTCCTGTATGTCGGAAACGATTCTATCTATGAGGACGATCAGGGATCATTTGTCTATGTAAAAAATGGGGAGCAGCGCGAACAGCGCTACATTGAGACAGGAGTCAGTGACACGGTAAATACAGAGGTGATATCCGGGCTTTCTGAGGGAGAAAAAGTGTATTATACATCAGAGGCTGCATGGCCGGATGCATATGAGGAATATACGGTAAGTGCTCCAACGAATTATGATTCGATGTTTTATACAAACCGCTATGCGATTGCAGATACGATGCGGATCAATTACACATCTCCATATGAAGGTACAATTCAGGAAATCTGTGTATCCAATGGAGATTATGTGCAAAAGGGCGATGTGTTACTCAAGGTTCGAACGAATGAAGGCAGCGCGAAGCTGGCGGAGATGCGGTCAGGAATTGAGGATATGAAAGAAAATCGTACGAAAGCAGTGCAGGCACATGAGAATACACTTCAGTCGCTGCAACAGGAAAAGCAGGCAGCGTTGACTGCCGGACAGACACCACTTGCAACCGGTACGGATGCACAGAAAGCAACCGACGGTGATGCAGAAGAACAGGCAAATCCGAATCTTTCATCTATGCTGGATGTCGATATTCAGATTGAGAATCTGGATTTTCAGATACAGACGCTGGATTATACATATCAGCTCAAGCAGTCAGAGGAAGCATATACGGAGGCAAGCTGTAACAATGACGGAACAGGTGTTATGTCAATCTGCGCTGAGCAGGAGGGCGAGGTGTTGGATTTCTGGAGAGACACCGGAGGCAAGCTGGAGCTTGACTCGGATATTCTGGCGATTGATACGCCGGTGAAGGAGAAATTGGCATTGTATGGTGGAAACAGCAAGGTTGCGAACGGGACACCTGTATCGGTGCAGGATGAGGAAAGTGGAAAGACGATACAGGGCATCATCTGTGGTTCTAACGAAATCACGGAAGGAACAAAGGAAGAGTATTATGTCACGACGGTAGGGAATCGTGTCTATATCACGCAGAGTCTGACGGACGACAGCCGGATGTACTATGTGAAATTAGACGGGAACGCATCCGTGGAGGATATGACCGGAAGTCAGATAATTTCCTATCCGCTGATTTCTTATTCGGATGTGTACACGATTCCGGCAGATGCGCTCTACACAGAGAAGGCGAACTCAGGCAAGGAGACATCCGGGGATTTCTATTATGTGTGGAAAATCGTAGATGGAAATATCGAGAAACAATATGTGGACGCAGCAATCTGCAACAGCGCACAGGATACATCCAAATATAAAAAGGGCGATGTAGTGGCATGTATATTTAATGGTATTTCGGAGGGAGATATACTGGCGGGACCAGTTTCAGAGGAAGAGGAGTAAAAGATGATACGGTTCGTTTTACAAAAAATTAAAAACAAAAAATGGTTGACGACCTGCCTGCTTCTGGGACTTGTCTTCCTTGTGGCGGCGGTTTCCTGTCAGCCAATGTTCAAGGCAGGCTCGCTCAACAAGATGCTGCTGGACAGCTTTCATAATGCAGGTGAGGAAGCAGAGGCATATCCGACGGTGATCGGAAGAACAGGTGCTTATGTGACGGAGAAACGTCAGACAGCTGCGGCTGTGCTCGACGGTGTGAAAGGGTATCAGCAGACATGGGAGAAATATCTTGGATCCATAAAGGCGGTGAATACGCAGACTATTCTGACGCTGGATGAACAGTCCGCACAGGGCGCGTATGGTGGAAAAGGAAAATATCTGAGGGTATCGTATATGCCGGATATGCTGGCACATACACAGGTGCTTGTCGGCGAGGACTACGATGCGTATGCTGAGAATCTGTATGGCTGTATGTTGTCCGAGAGTGTGATGGATGCCTGCGGCTTTACAGTCGGTGAGACATTGGAATTCCCACTTTGGACAGATGCAGACGGGGAAACGCTGAAGCTGCAGATCTGTGGTATCTTCAAGGAGACGGACAGCACAGACACCTTCTGGTATACAGCGCCGAATACGATGGAACAGGAGATGTTTGTAAGTGAGGAAACCTTTGATGCCATCGTGAAGCAGTTTGCACCGGAAAAGATCAACTATGCGACCAATGTGCTGCTTGATTATACGAAGATCAATCAGAAGAATGTAGCAGATGTGCAATATTATATCGAGCAATTTCATAAGGAGGATGAGAGCTTTACCGATTCGTTCCTGAATCTGCTCAAGCAGTACCAGAAGGACAAGAAAACGATAGATATCACGCTCTGGGTATTGGAGCTTCCGTTGCTTGGTCTGGTGCTTGCATTTATCTATATGGTGACTGGACAGATCATCGACACAGAACAGGGCGAGATCGCCATGATGCGGAGCCGGGGATACCGCCGCAGCCAGATTGTAGCGCTCTATGCGTTGCAGGCGTGTATTCTCTGTCTGGTGGCAATGCTGATTGGAACGCCACTTGGATATGGACTTTGTAAGCTGGCTGCATCGACCACAGATTTCCTGACATTCCATGCCGGGAATCTCTCGATGTATCATTTTACACCAGTGATGCTTGTCTATGGACTGGCGGCGTCTGCCGTTGGAATTCTGTTCATCCTGATTCCGGTCGTGATTCATTCCGGGGTATCGATCGTACAGCAAAAATCTGATCAGAAGATCAACAAGAAGATGTTCTGGGAAAAATATTTTCTGGATATCGTGTTGCTTGGCGTTTCAATCTATCTGCTTCACAATTTCAATCAGGAGATTGATAAGATCCGTGCACGGGCACTGCTTGGGACGAAGATGGATCCGTTGATCTTCTTGGATTCTGTATTGTTTATCGTGGCGATGGGACTTGTTGTACTGCGGTTGTTGCATTATCTTGTGCAGCTTGTCTATCATATCGGCAGAAAAAAGTGGCGTCCGGCAGTGTACGCGTCGTTCTTGCAGATCACGCGGAACTTCCGCAAGCAGGGATTTATCTCGGTATTTTTGATTCTGACCGTGGCAATGGGACTGTTCAATGCTAATGCGGCGCGCACGATCAACCAGAACTATGAAAACCGGATCCGCTATGCAGATGGAGCCGATATCCGTTTGCAGGAGACATGGAAGATGCAGGCATTTTATGTGTCTGCCAATGATATCGACTATAACTATGTGGAGCCGGATCCGGTCAAATATGACGAGCCGGTCAAGCAGGGACTTTGCACGAGCATGGCAAAGGTAATCCGAACCAACAATATATCGGTGAGCCGGGGAAAAACGAAGATTGCTAACTGTGAGTTCATGGGAATCCATACAAAAGATTTTGGTGAGACTGCGTATTTGCAGGAGGAACTAAACAGAGACGTTCATTGGTATACATATTTAAATGAACTGGCACAGCAGGAAAATGGTGTGATTCTGTCGAAGAATCTGGCAGCGGCACTGGAGGTCAAAGTGGGGGATGTTGTGGATTGTTCCAGATATGGGGATTCCGTGATGAAGAAGGAGACGGTGCGCGGTACGATCAGCGGAAAGGTTGTAGCGGTTGTAGATGCGTGGCCGGGTTTTGTACAGTATACATATGAGGATGGAGAAGAAACCGAGCATTATCTGATCGTCGCAAACTATGCGAAAACGGTGCAGAGCTTCAAGATTTCTCCATATGAGATATGGTACAAGCTGGCAGATGGCGTGGACAGTGATGCGGTACGGGCTGTGATCGACGCGAGTGGAACGAAGTTGTCGGCATATACCGCTTTGGACCGGGATATTGATGCGATGAAGGAAACAGCGATGATACGGATTACAAACGGAATGTTCACTTTGAGCTTTGTCATTGCACTGATTCTATGTATGATTGGATTCCTGATTTACTGGATCTCATCGATTCGGCAGCGGGAATTGTTATTTGGTGTATATCGGGCGATGGGCTTAAGCGAGAAGGAGATAAACCGTATGCTTGTAAACGAGCATCTGTTTTCCACATTGCCATCGATTCTGGCAGGTGGTGCCTGCGGCGGTGTGGCGACATATCTGTTTGTGCGGTTATTTGGTGTGATCTATCTGCCGCAGAAACATAACTTAAGCATCTATGTCTATCTCGACCAGATGGATGTGTTGAAGCTTGTCGCGGTGCTCATGGTTATGATTTTGCTGTGTATCGTGATCCTGCGGCGGCTGGTACGGAGTCTGAATATCACGCAGGCATTGAAATTAGGAGAGGAGTAGGAGTTTCGCTTATGAATATCATTGAAGCAAGAAATATTACACGGATGTTCCCGGTTGGTGACGGCGAATTCTACGCCTTGAAGCATGTTGATATTGATATACCGGCAGGGAAACTTACGATATTGAAGGGACGTTCTGGAAGTGGAAAGACCACATTGATGAATATATTAAGTGCCCTGGATGCACCGACAGAGGGAGATGTCAGTTTCGATGGACAGGTGTATTCGGAGATGGAAGATGCACAGAAGGAACAACTGCGAAGAAAAGAAATTGGGTTTGTCTTTCAGGCAGTTGCGTTGATCCCGATTATGAATGCATATGAGAATGTGGATTTTGCAATGCGGCTGGCAGAACCGGAGCTGACCGCGAAGGAGGTTGACGAACGAATCAGGGAGACACTTGCCTTGGTCGGAATGGAAGAGCGTATGCGGCATATGCCGGGACAGATGTCCGGTGGAGAGCAACAGCGGGTCGCAATCGCGCGGGCAGTGGCACACCGGCCGAAGGTTGTGTTTGCAGATGAACCGACCGGAGCGCTGGATACCGAGTCTGGACTTCGGGTCATGCAGTTGTTCCGAAACCTGATCGAGAAAGAAAGCGTGACGATCGTTATGACAACACATGATCCAAACCTGATGGAGCTTGGCGATGTTGTCTATGAGTTGGAGGATGGTGAGATTATTGACAGACAAATACGAGAATGATACATTGGAAGATAGGAAAAACGACATGGCGGAGGTGGCAGATCTGGCGGAAACTGCCCCTCTGATCGTCTGCGATTCTCTCGTGAAGATCTATAAGACAAAAGAGGTTGAGGTGCTTGCTTTGCAGGGACTTGACCTGACGGTCAACCGCGCACCGTGGGAAGGGTCGCCACAATGGATCATCTTGTTGACATTTTCAATGAAGAGTGGAAGCGGAAAAAGTACGCTTATGAATATCGTTGGAGGTCTGGAAGTGCCATCCGCCGGACGGATTGTCGTGGATGGGCAGAATCTGGCGGAATTTACAGAGCGTCAGATGGTGCAGTACCGGAAGAAACAGATCGGGTTTGTATGGCAGAAGAGCGGACGGAATCTGTTTCCGTATCTGACTTCGCTGGAAAATATTGAGGCACCAATGCTTGCAATCCATAAAAGCGCGAAGAAACGGCGGGAGAAGGCAGAGGAATTGCTGGCGTTAGTTGGCATGGAGCATAAACGGGATTCTTACCCGGCACAGATGTCTGGTGGAGAACAGCAGAGAGTGGCAATCGCAGTCGCGCTTGCAAACGAGCCGGAAATTCTGCTCGCCGATGAGCCGACCGGAGCGGTTGATACAAAGACTTCTTCGAACATTCAGGATCTGTTCCGGAAGTTAAACCGGGAGCTTGGACTTACGATCATCATAGTCACGCATGATATGAAACTTGCACATAAGGTAGACCGTGTTGTCATGATTTCGGATGGCAAGATCAGTACAGAGAAGATCCTGAAACAGCATTACCGGGATATGCTGGATCAGTTGGAATCACCGGATATGACGGATGAGACACATGAGGAATATTCCGTGCTGGATAAGGCACATCGTGTGCAGCTGAGCGATGATATGCTTGCGGCAGCAGGCATTGATACGAACAAGGTCAAGGTGCGCATCGAGGATGGACGCGTCGTGATCGAGGCGGAGGAAAAGAAAGAATGATTAAGATACTGGTAGTGGAGGATGAACGCGCGATTTCGGATCTCATTCGGATGAATCTGGAGGATGCCGGATATGCCTGCACCTGTGTATATGATGGTATGGCGGCAGCGGATCAGATAGAGACACAGACGTTTGATCTGGTTTTACTGGATATCATGCTGCCGAAGGTAAATGGATATGAACTGTTAGAATATATCAAGCCGACGGGAACGCCGGTGATCTTCCTGACGGCAAAGGCAGGACTGGACGACCGTGTCAAAGGATTAAATCTTGGTGCCGAGGATTATATCGTGAAGCCATTTGAGATCGTGGAGCTGATCGCACGTGTACAGGTTGTGCTGCGGCGGTTTCATAAGGATGTGACAAAACTTGTGTATGGCGATCTTGTCATCAATACGGATAATCGCACGGTGCTGCGGGACTGTGTACCAGTCGAACTGACACCGAAAGAGTTTATGCTGTTGGAGATATTTGTACGCAACAAAAATATTACCCTGTTTCGGGATAAAATCTACGAGCTTGTCTGGGAAAATGACAACTACGGTGATACGCGTACCCTCGATCTGCATGTACAGCGTCTCCGTAAGAAACTTGGTCTGACCGATAAGCTGAGGACGATTTACAAAGTTGGATATCGGCTGGAAGATTAAAGGAATAGAGAAAATTCGTGAAGTTTCGTTATAAAGTTGTAATTATCAATATCATATTATTATCGCTTGGAATTGGAACCGTCGGATTCTTTATGATCCATCGGAATTTCCAGCTTGCGCTCGATGCACAGATCAAAACCTCGATCGAGGAGAACAATCTGCTGCAATCGACGATCGAGTATCGTTTGCTCGATACGATCAATTCTTCCCCGTCAAATCTTGTGTATCAGATGAAGAATTTAAGTGCCGATGTCGTAGGTAAAATGGGCGGAAACAACAAAGGTGTCTATGTGTTCTACGATGGTGCGGAGGTTGTGCATTCTGCGGCAGACGACAATAAACTTTCCTGCCCGGAGGAGCTGTGGAGTACCGCAGTGATCGGGCAGAAGCAGTACATGATCACGAAGGAAGCCGGGCGGTATTATCTGTTTTCCTGTTCGACAAGTCTGGTTCAGGACAAAATGATGAATATTATCAATGCGCGGGATATCACCGAGACATATCAGCTGGTGGAGAATGAACGGCGGTATTTTGTCCTGCTTTTAGGTATTGTCGTGCTTTGCTGTACGGTGGCAGTGTTTGTGATTACCTATCTTCTGACGAAGCCTTTGGAGACGCTGAACCGGGCGTCGAAGAAGTTTGGAGAGGGCGATTACGAGAGCCGCGTGCATCTGCGCAGTCACGATGAAGTAGGTACACTGGCACAGACCTACAACCAGATGGCGGATGCAGTGTGTGAGCATATGGATGAACTGCAGGGAATGGTGACACGACAGGAACAGTTCGTGGCAGATTTCACGCATGAGGTCAAAACGCCGATGACAACGATCATCGGGTATGCGGACATGCTGCGTTCCAAGGAGATGAAAAGGGAGAATCAGGTGCTTGCGGCATCGTATATTTTCCATGAAGGAAAACGTCTTGAGGCAATGTCGATGAAGCTGTTTGATTTTATTTACACGAAACACAGAAAGATTGAGTTTCAACCGATCTCGGTTGTGAACTTCATGCAGGAGGTTACGGAGAGTGTGACGCCAATCCTGGCGCAGAAGAACCAGACGCTTGTCTGTACGACGGTGGAAGCGAGGATCGAGGGAGACAGCAATCTTTTGAAATCCGCATTTATCAATATTATAGACAACGCCAGAAAGGCGTCAGAGCAAGGAAGTGAGATTCGGTTCTTTGCGAAGCAGACGGACGATGGCGTGCAGATTGGCGTGCAGGATTTTGGTGTTGGTATCAGTGAAGAACATTTACAAAGAATCTTCGATGAGTTTTATATGGTAGATAAATCGCGTTCACGGAAAGAAGGCGGTGCGGGACTTGGACTTTCGCTTGCGGCATCTATTGTGGAAAGCCATGGGGAGAAGCTGGAGATCGAAAGTACAGTTGGAGAAGGCACAACAATGTGGGTGGTATTTCATGAAAAAAATCTTACAGAACAATAAAATACGCGTCGGACTGTTATTTGTCTGTTGTGCGCTGATCGTCGTGCTAAGCATCGTAGCACCGAAATATCTGCTTGCACGGACGCTTACGGAACAGACGAATCACGTCGAGGTGGCACCGGAGGAATATTATCTGGAAGCGGGAACGATGATGTCACGCAATACATCCTCAAATCTCTCGGCTGTCGATCGGATCAAGCTGATCTCCGGCACATGGGACAGTAACATGACAAAATGCGATATCACAGAGGGCTTTCTGGATGAAGTCGAAGCGGTGGAACTTGCGAAGAAGCAGTTGGATGTCTATTACAAGCAGGGTGTGTATCCGTATTCCGTGCAGATCCAGTATGACAATCTGTATTCATATTCGTCAGAACTTTACTGCTACACGGACACCAGCTTTGATACCTATGCGGCATATCTCTGGAAGATCACATTTACGAAGTATGATAACAGCGTGGAGAATATCGTTTATATGACAGAGAGTGGGACAATCCTGCTTGCATGGACAAACAACACGAAGTTTGCGCAGACAACAACACTTCTGGACTTCTATGAAAATGTGCAGATACGGGATGTCCTTGGGGAAAATAAGCTGTACACGGCGAGTGCGGTGGAGTATATGCCAGTTGCTTCTGTGACGATTCCTTACCCGGACGCAGAGGAGATAAAAGAAATTAAAAATGGAGCATTGATCACACTCCGGGTATCTGGTGACTTAGAGAACCTACAGGCATTGCAATATACGACGGAGCATGGACAGGGAATTGTCCTGATGCCATTACAGAACAACAAATGATATATTTTCTCATATATAATTCTTGATTTTCATAATAAGTTCCTGTATGATGCATATAGTTAGCTTAGACTAACTTATATGCATCAAGGTGAGGAAACGATATGCCGATACAGGAACTGGTTCAAATCAAACAATCAAACGATCTCGAAAAAAACACAGCCGTGATGATGGCGGTCAATTGTGCACCGGTGATCAAGGGAAGCAAGGCTTCGAATCTGATCACAGTGACAATGCAGGAGTTTTACATGATCCGGAAGCTTGTGCGGGGAACAGGGATTTCTTATCATCTTCTAAAAATCAAAGCGAATAAATTCATGTTATTTTTGTATCGGAGAGAAGCACTCAAACGCTACATTCTATCTGAGAAGGTACAGAAATTTCTGCGTGGTTATGGCTATCCGGCAGATGATTTTTCTGCGATGCTGCATAGACTGTTTTCGCGTGTGGAACAGTATAGCAGAGGAGAGATTGCATATCCACATGAGATGGGAGCTTTCCTGGAGTATCCGATCGAGGACATATTAGGATTTATGGAGAATGATGGAGAGAATTTTTCCTTTTACGGATATTGGAAGGTTTATCACAATGAGCAGGAGATGACACAGTTGTTTCAGCGTTTTGATGAGGAACGGGAGCATGTGCTGCAGGAGATTCTGGAGGGCAAGACAATCCGGGAGATCGCAGTCTGAGCTGTGACTTGCAAAACGCCAAATATATAACAAAAAGAAAGGGATAAGTTATGAGCAAAGTAAGTATTGTATATTGGAGCGGAACAGGAAATACAGCCATGATGGCAGGCAGTATCGCAGACGGTGTAGCAGCCGCAGGCGGTGAGGCAGAGCTGATCACGGTAGATGAGGCAAGTGTTGATGCATTAAAGGATGCATCTGTGATTGCACTTGGCTGCCCATCTATGGGTGCAGAGCAGCTCGAAGAGACACAGATGGAGCCATTTATGTGTGAGCTTGATGGCGTGATCGCTGGAAAGCAGATTGCACTGTTTGGCTCTTACGGCTGGGGCAACCAGGAGTGGATGCGTGACTGGGAGGATCGTATCGTTGCAGATGGCGCAACTGTTGTAAATGGCGAGGGTATCGCAGTAAACGGAACACCTGGTCCGGACGCAGAGGATGAACTGAAGGCACTTGGTCAGACACTCGCAAGTCTGTAATAATTGCGATTATTTAATATTTATCTGGAATAGATACAAATTTGATACATTCCTATGCTACACTGAAACCATCAAATCAGAAGGGGGAGGAATCCGAGATGAAACGATGGATAAAAGTGCTATGCATAGGAATGTTTTTTTCGCTATTGACAGGATGCGGAAAAGGCAGAGGTGATGTTGCCTCAGATTATCAGAAAAATGCTGAGGGAGGTACATTTGAGGCGGGAGAGCCATCGAATATCAGCTATCAGGTTGCCGGAAATAACAATGTGACATTTACGGTCGATGCTGATGTGACAGGAGGCGAGCGGCTCTCTGGCAGCCGGTGCTATGGAGTAAAAACACAGGTGTTTGATGATTCCTATGTGGAATCTAAGGTATATCCGGTGTTTGATGAGGGAACGGCACAGTCAGTAAAACCATATATGGTATGTACGGATCAGGAGATGGATGACCGAAGAGATGCTCTTTGGGCAGAGATAGACAAGGCAGTTGAACAATCGGCGTCTCAGACGGATGCCATCTCTGAGATCTGGAAGGATGGATTTTTTGCAGATATGAGTGAGTTGAACTGCACTACCGATACGAAGGGACAGGCGCTACATACAACCTTGACAGGAGAAGAAAAAGTGGATCCGAGAATACCGGTCACAGCAGACAACCAGAA
>OLNF01003294.1_pt1 | contig 11835 bp, 11 predicted proteins | sample 1673061 | NCBI WGS metagenome assembly OLNF01 (sample SAMEA3136751, study PRJEB25190) | human gut metagenome | reverse complement strand
CACGCCCCGGGTCCCGCTGGAAGTACGGCGGGAAGAGCTGCTCCGGCAGCACAATATGGCATGGCGCAATCTGTTCCATGCCATCTGTGCCTATTACTACGCGCTGCGGGGGCAGACGGACGGCATCCCGGAGGTGTACGCCGCCCACCGCATGAACACCGTAAACACCCTTGCTCCCGGCAAACCCATGATCGGGCTGATCGAAAATCAGGTGTATCTGGCACAGGGAGAATGGGCCCGGGTGCTGGGCCGCGGCCCGGGGCTGCTGGCTATGTGCGAGGCCCTTCACTACGATCTGGTGGCCCTGCATCTGCGGATCCAGATGGCGGCAGCCTGTGCCCGGCTGGGCAGGCAGGACGAGGGGCGCAGCCTGCTGGAGCAGGCGTTGGCGCAGGCCGCCCTGGACGGCTTTGTAGTGCCCTTTGCAGAAAACTTCCGGGATCTGGAACCTCTGCTGGAAGCAGCGCAGGAAGGGCCGCATGCCAATGCTGTCCGGTGCATCCTTGCTCTGGGCGCAGCGCAGCAGGAACGCTGCCGGGCGTTGAACCGCAGCGAAGCCCTGCCCGAAGCGGCCGCCCGGCTCACAGAGCGGGAGCTGGCTCTGGCAAGGCTCATTGCAGACCGCTGCACCAACAAAGAGATCGCTGCCCGGCTGTTCCTCTCCGAAGGCACCGTGAAGCAGTATACCAACCAGCTTTATTCCAAGCTGGGCATTGGCGGCGGCGCGCGCACGAAGCGTGCCCAGCTGGCAGAATTGTTTGCAAAAAAATACTAACCTCAGGTTAATAGCATTTTGGAAAGATCTACGCTACATTAAAGGTGTAACGTGGATCTTTTTGTTTTATCTGAACAAAAATCCCGGAAAAGGAAGGAGGAATACGATGAAACAGAGAAAGAACATCGCTGCCCTGAGCCTGCTGCTGGCAGGGTGCATCTGCCTTTCTGCCTGCGGAGGAGGCACGGCAGAGCCTTCCCCCAGCTCGGAAGCGGAGGAAGCGCCCTATTCTGCACAAAGCCCGGATACATCCTCTGTGACCGAGTTGAGCGACGAACAGCAGGAAGCGCTGGACGACTGGCTCTGGTATGAGCGGGGCGACTACACCTCGGAAAACTGGTACCACATCGGCTCCGACGGCACGGTGGAGATGCACGGTGAATACGGTTCCACCGAGGACACCTACACCGCCTACCCCATGAAGGGAACGGTCTACAACATGGAGGGCTTTGACATCGGCCCGGACGATGTGCCTTTCCTGAGCCTTCAGATGGAGGAGAACGTCTTCAACAGCGTGGAGATCATCGAGGACGGCAGGGCTTTTCTGACCGGAAATGCAAGCTCCTTCCCGAGTTACTACATCCGCTCCGACTACACCGATGACGAGGACCTGCACAATGCCTGCGTGCTGATGTACCGGCAGTGGCGGATGGATGAAGAGCACCTGTACCTCAACTTCTACCCCAACCACGGCTTCATCCTGTATGGCCAGAAAGATCTGGGGGACAGCGTTTATGGCTTTGATGCCGACAGCGTGTATACCGGTCAGTGGATGGTGGACGGCGATGCCGTAAGTCTTTTCTGGGATGATGGCACCGAGGACACCGCTGTCCTGATCCCCAATGAGCATCCGGGCGATGTTGGGGAGGACGTGAGTACCCTGAGTCTGAACGGCACCGACCTGCTTTTCAACAACAGGTGGTAAAAAAGATGAAAAAACAAATCGGTATCCTGCTGGCGGCAATTCTGATCCTGCTGCTGGGGTGGAACCTCCTTTCAGCTCCTGCAGTACAGGAAACTGACCCGCCGGAGGAGGACATTGCCGGAAGCGACTGGCGCACCTGGGGCATCATCAACGATCAGGGGACGCTGGTGCGGGGCGGGGAAACCATCGACTTCTGCGCCTGCGTCCACACCGGGGACACCGCCCTCTACTATGACACAGAGGATCAGGTGCTGCTGGCCGAACTGGTCTACCCCGCCCCTGTGGAGAATGCGGAGGAACGCTATCTCGGCATGGAGATCACAGACCGGAACGGCGATGGCAGCAGCGATATCCTGCTCCGCTTTTCGCAGGGAAAAGGAACCCTGCAACTGCTCTTCTGCTGGGACCCGGAGACAGAGAACTTTCTGTCTGTTCCGTCATAACCAAATCTGAAACCATTTTGCAATAGGGAGGCATTTTTATGAAAAACACGATGAAACGCACCCTTGGATTCTTTGCGGCTGCGCTGCTGACCATGACGCTGGCACTCAGCGCCTATGCATCCGGCCACGACCTGACCTTTACCGACAAAGGCAACCGGATGCACGTCAAGGACAAGACCGTTCATGTGCAGACCTATTACCCTTATGAGTATTATGTGCTGGACGTTCTGGACGACGCACTGGTGGTGGCGAACCCCGAATGGGACGACTGTGGTTTTGCGGTCTGCCGCAGGATCACCAATGAATACCTGGACTATACCGGCTCCGATGATGACTTTGTTCTGGACTACGCAGAGGAATATCTGGAGTATGATTTCCAGCAGCTGTACGGTGGTCAGTGGCCCGATACCTCGTGGGAGGTAGTGGACGAGAGCAACGCTTCCAACCGCATCGCCACCATGCGGGGCTACATCTGGAACGATGAGATGGATGCCTACATGTGGACAGTGATCTACTGGGACACCAGTTACAATAACGCCATGGCAAAGACCTTCTTTGTCCCGGAGTACAACGGCTACGATAAGGCCGACAAGATGGGCAAGAAGGTGAGCAGCACCGTCGGGTGCTGATGGGAGTGATGCAGTATGAGGACACGGAACCGTGCCCCGCAGGAAAAGATGCCGGATGAGGAGTTTTCCCGCCGCATCCTGTTTTACGGCCATTTGGCAAACCTCTGCGCCTACGGCTGCATTGCAGGTGCCGTGCTGGGTGTTCTGGCAGGCATCCTGCTTGAAAGCTTTGCAGCGGGCTGCGTCATCGTGATGCTTGTGATCGTAGCAGCGGTATTTTTGATCCAGCTGATCCACGCCATGCAGAGCGCTTTGATCCTCGGGCAGCTGGGCGACGGCTTTCTGGATGCACTGCGCAAGGCCTTTGGCCCGCAGCCGGAGCACAAACAGTGGCCCATGAGCAATGAACTGGTGCGGCGTTCCGGGCTTTTTCCGGAGGAATGGGAATCTGCCAGTGCCCGCGGCAGCTACGAGGGCAGCTATCAGGGCATCCCCTTTGCCATGCACAACGCTTCCCTCACCCATGTCTGGGAGGTGCGGGACCCCATGCCCGACGACCCACACAACACCCGCACCTGCTCCAAAACGATCTTCAAGGGGTTGTTTCTGGTCTGCCGGATGCGCAGGCCGGTGGCGCAGGAAGCGTTCGTCCTGCCCGGAAGCCCCCGCCCCGGCTTTGGCCCGGAGTTGGAAAACTGGGAGCAGCAGCTGCGGAGGGCAGTGGATGCCCGGGAACTGCGGATGAGCTTCCGGGGGGATCTGATGTTTGCCGCTTTTGCCACCGACCGGCAGATCATGGCTGTTTCCAAGGATATCGACCCGAAGATCATTGAGGAATACCGCCGCAGTTTTCAGGACTCGGTTGACCTGATGAAGGGTTTGATGGAAGCTGTGGCGCAGAATACGGAGCTGTTCTGAAACAGGAGGAACGACAAATGAAACACATTGCACTTTTGCTTGCCGCACTGCTGGTCTTTTCCCTGACCGGCTGCAGCAGTTCCGAGGCCGCAGGAACGGCTTCGGACACCGACAAGGCGGGAGCCTATGAGGTCATCCCGCCGGAGGACGGCCGGGGCGACCTGATCCCTGCCTCTTCGGACGTGGCGAGTATCCCGGTGCTGGTGGGCGGCGGCCTGCCCTTTACCAGCATGGAAAACCTGATGAACGAGAACTACGAGGATGGCACTTACACCTATGAGGATATGACCCAGGACGGTTCGGTGCTGGTGGTGGATATGGCGTTCCAGTCGCTGCGCACCAACGAGACGGCGGAGGAATACGCAGAATATGCCGCCCGGTTTGCCGCTCTGGATACCGGCGAAGGGGAACCCCGCGATGTCACCTGCTTTCAGGATGAGGACTACACCCAGAATCTTTCCTACCCGGTGTACATTGTCTGGTACACCACAGGATCGGGGGAGGACCAGCGGGAATGGATGGTCTACACGGTAGACACCGACGACTACACCTATCTCTATGCCTTTGGCACCATTGCTGATGAGGCAGACGACATGCAGGATGTGTTCTACAACATCTGCGATCATCTTGAACTGGTGGATTGAGGTTTAAGGATATGACGCTGGAACAATCGGTTCTGCTGCTTGCACTGGCTCTGGCCGGGGCCTATGCGCTGCCCCGGCTTTTGCCGCGGAAGCCCCGGCTGCGCCGGGGGCTTCAGGTCCTGTGCACCGTCGTGGCAGTGTTCTGCGCGGCGTATGCCCTGCTGACGCTGCTGTTCGTCTGGGCAGCAGGACAGAAACTTTGAAGATCGGGAGAAAACGACCATGAAAAACAAAACTCACCTGCTGCCCCTTGCCAGCCTTCTGCTGGCAGGCGGCATCCTCTGTACCGGCTGCGGCGGCGATGCCCCCGCCAGCAGCGTTCCGGCTGACGTCAGTACGGCTTCCTCTGTGGAAGAGGTCGATGTCATGGACGGCTACGACTACATCAATGATTATGTCGGTCTGTGGGGCTATTACGACATCGAGCTCTGGCTCCGTGTACACGAGGACAGCACCTTTGAATTCGTCAACTCCGAGGACGAGACCATTTACACCGGCACCGCAGATGCGGACAAATACGGCATGGACCTCTACTTCGACGACGATACTCCGCAGATGCGGCTGGATCTTTCGGTCAGCGGCGACCTGTTGGAGGAAGGCTCTTCGGATGCTTTGCACCCGGTGGACGCCATCGTCTCCCGGGCGACCTGCTTTGAGAAAAATGGGCTGGAGATCAATGCCGCCGTGGATTCCTCTGACCCCATCCAGCTGGACAGCGGCGTGTGCAGCTTTACCGGAAAGGGCAGCGGCTACAACACCGACCTGTGCTACTGGCAGGTGACAAAGTATAACGATGTGACCCACGACGGCATCCGGGAGATCCAGTTCGATGCGGTCTGCTACATCCCGGATTCCTCCATCCCCTACTTTGGACAGACCTACGAAACCTACATCTCCAGCGAGCTCTACGATGCCTATACCGGCACATGGCTCACGGCATCCACCGCCAGGGGGGACACGAGCCGGGCCGACCACCACTATTATCACACGGTGTACTGGAACGACAACGCTTACGACATCGAGTTCTTCTTCTCCACCGACTGGAATATGAGCAGCACCAGTGACGACAAGATCTTTACCAAGAGCTATGTGGTCTATCTGCCCGAGGATTACGATGGGCTGGTGTTTGCCGCACAGGCGCAGCCGGACAATTATGCCGATGCCATGGCGCTGGACAACTTGGAAAATGTCAGCCCTGAGGGCAACATCATAGATCTTTCCCCGCTGGACCCCTACGCCAGCCTGTACTTTAACATCTGCGGCTGAGCCGGACAGAGGAAAGGAGGACACTATGCCCTATGGAATGCTCTTTGTGATCGCAGTGGTGCTTCTTCTGGGGTGGCTGCACAGCAGCCGGAAGGAGGCCGCACGGCAGGATGCGGATCGCCGCATCGTTCCGGTGGTGCTGGATGCCGTGTTTCAGGAGGTGCAGTTTGCACCCAATGGCCGGATCACCTGCTTTGGAGAATCGGGGCTTCCGCTGCCCCAGTATGACCGCATGACCGGCGGGGAACACGTCCGGGCAAAGTACCGGGGCTATGAGGTGGAGCTGTGTAGCATCGAACTGGACCGGGATGTCAGCTATACGGACCCAGACGACCCCACTGTGGTCAATGCGCCGTCCTATGACACGGTCTACGCCGGTCTGTGGGGCATCTGCCGGTACGGTACACCAATGCCGGTGAGCCTGACCTTTACCCCAAGAGGGAAGCTGGGGCAGCTTGTCCGGAGCGCATCGGTGCAAAACCCCGTGGACGGCTTTGAACAGCAGTTCAAGCTGACAGCAGACGATGACACCGCCCGGAACGTCTGCCTGACGGAGGAAAAATGCCGGAAGCTGCTGGCTCTGGCCGGAACAGCCGAGGGCAGCTTCAGCGGAAGCCTGCACCGGGACGGCACCCTGTATTTTTGCTTGCTGCCTTATCTGTGCGGAATGGATGCTGCACGCGGCATTCAAGGGTCAAACCGGTCTGCATTCTATAATTGCCACTTGACCCAACCCGTGGTATAATGAAAGAATTGAATACTATGGGAACAAAGAACAGGGGTCAGAACAGAAAATGGCAAAACGAAAGCGAAAAACAACTGCAAAGCGCGCGTCTGCACGCAGAAAAAGCCGGGCCGAGGAGCGGATGCCGGCGGGGCTGGGCACCCTGTTTGTGGGGCTGCTGCTCATCGTGCTGGCGTTCGTGGAGGGGGACTCCGTCTGGAAGAGTGCCCACCAGATCCTATTCGGGCTGTTCGGCTGCGGCAGCTTTGTGCTGGGCGCGGCGGTGTGCTATCTGGCCATCCTCTACACCCGGGGGCAGGACCTGCTGATGCAGGTGTTCAAGCTGCTGCTGGGACTGATCTTTGCCAGCGGCACGGTCATCGTGTTTTCGGATATCCCCGCTGACCTGACCGCTGCCCAGATGATCGCTGCCTGCTACCAGAACGGCGCGAATGCCTGGCTGGGCGGCGGCGTGCTGGGCACTCTGCTGGGCGGCAACCTGCTCCTGCTCTGCGGGCGGCCTGCGGCCAATCTGGTCATGGCGGTGCTGGCCCTGTGCGCCAGCCTGTATATTTTTGATATCACCCCTGCCGAGTGCTGGCAGTGGCTCTGCAATGTGGGCGGCGGCGTGCATGAAAAAGGCGTGGCGGTCTATGAACAGAACGCCGCCCGCCGTGCTGAGCGCCTTGCGGCCCGGCAGGCGGAAGAGGAGTACTGCGCCGAGGAGCCTGCGGACGATTACGATGATTATTTCGATGAGGAAGACGTACCCGGCGGCATTCCGGTGCCCGGGTGGCTGTCCGGCGTGTTCAGCTGGGGCCACAAGGTGACCAAGGAGATGGAGGGCGAAGCGGAACCTGCTCCCGTGGACGATTCTCTGGGCTACGAGCCGCCTGCGCCGGTGGAGCCGGAACCGGCTCCCGCCCAGCCTGCCCCAGCCTTTGAGCCGGTCAAGGTGACCTCCAACCATCCCCGCGCGGCGTTTGATATTGATCTTGGGCCGGATACCTCTGTTTCCGAGGGCGGCAGCGAGCCCATTGAGCCCATCATCATCGGGCCGGGCGGCACCTTTGGGCAGGACCCGCTCCAAAAGGCCCCGCCCCGGGCCATCGTCAAACCGGTGGTGCCGGATGCCGTGGAGACTGCCGCCGAGGATTTCTTCGCGCCCGCCGGATCGCCTGCTCCGGCCCCGGTGGTGAACCCCACCGTGCCGCCTGCGGCCCCGGAAGCCCCTGCGACTGCACCGGCAGAGCCCGTGCAGCCTGAGATGCCGGTGTTCCAGACCCCCACCCTGCCCACCACGGATGAGCCGGTGGTGCCGGTGCGGGTCAGCGCGGAAAACGCGGTGGCCATGCGCAGTGAACCGGACGAGGACGGCTGGATCAGCATTACCAGCGAACCGGTGGAGGAAAAAGACCTGAACACGCTGGTGGCGGCTGCCATGGAAAAACCCGCTGTAGGCGAGCAGGCTGCCGCCACCGCCCCGGCCGAGGAGCCGGAGGTGGTGGAGACCTTCCAGTATCAGTACCCCAGCATCGAGCTGTTTGAAAAGTCTGCCGAGGAGAGTGACCCCGGTGCCCAGGACGAGCTGAAGGCCAACGCCCAGAAGCTGGTGGACACGCTGGAAAGCTTCGGCGTGCGCACCCGGGTGCTGGATATCTCGCGGGGCCCCTCTGTTACCCGGTATGAGGTCCAGCCCATGGCGGGCGTGAAGATCAGCCGCATCACCTCGCTGGCCGATGATATCGCCCTGAACCTTGCTGTGGCCGATGTCCGCATGGAAGCACCCATCCCCGGCAAGCCTGCCGTGGGCATCGAGGTGCCCAACCACAAAAAGACCCCCGTTTTTATCCGCAGTGTCTTTGAAAGCCAGGCCTTCCTGCGGATGACTTCGCCCTTGGGCGTGGCGCTGGGCAAGGACATTGCCGGTGTGGCCCAGGTGGCCGACCTGTGCAAGATGCCCCATCTGCTCATCGCGGGCAGCACCGGCAGTGGTAAATCTGTTTGTGTGAACAGCATCATCATCAGCATTCTGTTTCGTTCCAGCCCCGAGGACGTGAAGCTCATGCTCATCGACCCCAAGGTGGTGGAGCTGGCAGAGTATAACGGCATCCCCCACCTGCTGATGCCTGTCATCACCGAGCCGAAAAAGGCAGCGGGTGCTCTGAGCAGCGCGGTGCAGGAGATGGAGCGCCGCTACCACCTGTTTGCGGAAAACAATGTCCGTGACATCAAATCCTTCAACAAGCTGGCGGCCACCGACCCCATGCTGGAAAAGATGCCCTATATCGCCATCATCATCGACGAGCTGGCCGATCTGATGATGGTCGTGGGCAAGGACGTGGAGGATTCCATCTGCCGCATTGCCCAGAAGGCCCGTGCCGCCGGAATGCACCTCATCGTTGCCACCCAGCGCCCCAGCGTGGATGTCATCACCGGCCTGATCAAGGCCAACATCCCCAGCCGCATTGCCTTTGCCGTGTCCAGCCAGGTGGACAGCCGCACCATTCTGGATGGTGCCGGTGCTGAGAAGCTGCTGGGCCAGGGCGATATGCTCTTTATGCCTGTGGGCGCGCCCAAGCCGGTGCGTATCCAGGGCACCTTTGTGCGGGATGAGGAGATCAGCCGCGTGCTGGACTTCATCAAGCAGAGCGCCACCGTCCAGTACGACGAGGCCATGATCGAAGCCATGGAAAAGCACGCCATTCAGGATGGCAAGAAGGGCGCATCCTCTGCAGATGCGGATGAGGAGACCGGCAGCGACCCGATGCTCAAGCAGGCCGTTGAGGTGGTCATCGATGCCGGGCAGGCATCCACCAGCCTGCTGCAGCGCCGCTGTAAGCTGGGTTATGCCCGCGCCGCCCGCATCATGGATGAGATGGAGCAGAAGGGCATCATCGGCCCCTATGAGGGTGCCAAGCCCCGCGCTGTCCTCATCAGCCGCCAGCAGTGGCTGGAGATGCAGATGAATCAGCCGGAGGAATAATTATAGTTTTATATAGGAGCAATAACTAATGCGACGGCCTTTAACGTGTGTTGAAATATGTGCAGGTGCGGGAGGGCAGGCTTTGGGTCTTGCAATGGCGGGTTTTGTCCATGTTGCACTTGTTGAATATGAACAAGAGTACTGTAATGTTCTGAAAGCGAACCGTCCGGAATGGAATGTTATTTGTGCAGATGTCCATAAGTTTGATGGTCATCCATATGAAGGAGTGGACTTGCTGGCAGGAGGTGTCCCATGCCCTCCTTTTTCTGTGGCAGGAAAACAATTAGGTAAGGATGATGAGCGTGACCTGTTTCCGGAAGCAATTCGTTTGATTCGAGAGATTCGTCCAAGAGCTGTTATGCTGGAAAATGTTCGAGGTTTTCTGGACTCTGGCTTCGAGGAATACCGAGACCATATTTTTACAGAGATAAAGAAGCTAGGGTATGTTACACACATTAAATTATTGAATGCCTCAGATTATGGGGTGCCCCAGCTTCGTCCAAGGGTTGTTATAGTTGGAATCCGAAAAGATCAGGCAGGGGCATTTGAATATCCACAAGAGCATCCAAGAGAATCTCCTACGGTTGGAGAGACACTGTGCGATCTGATGTCACAAAATGGATGGAAAGGTGCAAAAAAATGGGCTGAAAGAGCTGATAGGATTGCACCTACACTGGTTGGAGGCTCTAAAAAGCATGGCGGACCGGATCTTGGCCCGACAAGAGCAAAAAATGCATGGGCAGAGCTTGGCGTTGACGGAAAGGGAATTGCAAATGAGGCACCGGAACAGGATTTTGACGGGATGCCACGTCTGACCAGTCGAATGATGGCACGCATCCAAGGTTTTCCAGACACATGGACTTTTGGAAGCAAAAAGACTATTGCCTGTAGAATGATCGGCAATGCTTTTCCGCCACCGGTGGCGCAGGCTGTTGGAATTGAAATCAGGAGGTGCTTAGAAAATGCCGAAAGATGAAGTCTTGATTGCAATGGAACGCAAGAGATACCATGAGAGACTGCTGCAGACTGGTACATTGGCAATCAATGCAAATGGTGTTGCCACAAATGCAGACAAAGACAGTGTGATATCTGTAATGATTGCTAAAGGAATTGCCGAGCAGCTGATGGCAGAAACCAATGAGCGTGTTGCAGGTCAAACAGCAGGAGCGTCATTTGAAATGCTTACGATGGAGTTTGTAAAGAGAACATTCCCACAGCTGCAACATCTTAGACCGGGCAATTGGGAAGTCCTTAAACTTGGAAATAGAAGCAGGACGAAAACATCAACATTCGCTCAATATGAACATTTGGCGTATTTGACCGAACTGACAAAAGCTAACAGAAAATTGTCAGCTATGATTGGAAATGACTATATGGTAGCACCTGATATTGTTGTTTACCGAAACCTTTGTTCTGATGAGGAAATAAACGCAACAGAACCTATCGTAAATGATACTGTGTGTCGGTATGCTGATTTGAGAGAAAAGAATGGTGGCAAAGCAATCTTACATGCTTCTGTTTCGGCAAAATGGACAATGAGATCTGATCGAGCACAAAACAGTCGTACGGAAGCATTAAATCTGATTCGTAATAGAAAAGGGCATCTTCCGCATATTGTTGTTGTCACGGGAGAACCTCTTCCATCCAGAATTGCATCACTTGCACTTGGGACAGGGGACATTGATTGTGTATATCACTTTGCATTGCCGGAATTGATCGCGTCAGTTAACTCAACAGAACGGGCAGATGTGATAGAAACACTTAAAACATTGGTGGAAGGAAAAAGATTGAAAGATATTTCGGATTTGCCGTTAGATCTTTCCGTATAATGAGATGAATTGCGTTCTAAAAGACTTCATAAGTGTGAAGTGAGGATATAAAGGATATGCAGGAAAATACTTCCCCGATCTATACCGAATTTCTTCCCATCAGCCGGGCGGACATGGAAGCCCGGGGCTGGGATCAGCTGGACTTTGTGGTGGTGGGCGGCGATGCCTACGTTGACCACCCCAGCTTTGGCACCGCCATCATCAGCCGCCTGCTGGAGGCCGAGGGCTATAAGGTCGGCGTGCTGGCCCAGCCCCGTTATTCCGACTGCAAGGACTTCAAGCGGTTCGGCAGGCCGAAGTACGGCTTTTTCATCGGCGGCGGCAACGTGGACAGCATGGTGAGCCACTACTCCGTGGCAAAAATTCCGCGTGCCGAGGACGAATACTCTCCCGGCGGCATCGGCGGCGCACGGCCTGACCGCAGCGCCACCGTTTACACCAGGCTGGCCAAGGATGCCTACCCCGACCTGCCTGTGATCCTGGGCGGTCTGGAGGCTTCTCTGCGCCGGTTTGCCCACTACGATTACTGGCTGGACACCGTTCTGCCCAGCATTGCAGAGGACTCCGGAGCCGATCTCATCAGCTTTGGCATGGGCGAGCACCAGACCGTGGAGATCGCCCGGCGGCTGGCGGCAGGGGAGCCGGTGGAGTCCATCACCGATGTGGACGGCACCTGCTACCTGACCGACTTCGACCACCTGCCTGAAAAGTATGTGGAGTGCGCCGGTTTCCGGAAAGTGGCCTCCGATAAGGTGG
>OLNF01003293.1_pt1 | contig 11840 bp, 11 predicted proteins | sample 1673061 | NCBI WGS metagenome assembly OLNF01 (sample SAMEA3136751, study PRJEB25190) | human gut metagenome | reverse complement strand
CTATTGAGAGTTTGTTGTCTTTATTGTCTGTTGTCATTTTATCAGTCTATTATTTGCCATATGCAGATGCATATTTAATTACAAAGGTAATTATAATACATCACTATTCCGCATAAACACAGTGAATTTTAAGTTTATTTAGCAGCTTGATAAAAAACTGTTATTATATTGCACATCACCCCTTAAAAGTGCGGAAAGGAGACGCTATCCATAGCGTTTGCCGACTTGCTTGTTTTTGTAAGATTCAAGCAAATGATGAATCATTATAATGGGCTTATAAACTCCCCCCAAAAAAGAATCTATGAAAAAGTATGAAAAAACATGAGCAAGTATGAGCAACTGTGAGTTGACCCCTAACCGATTTCGTATCTTTGCATTGTGGTTCAGAGATAATATCTCATACCACCAAGAGGCAATGCGCAGCGCCCCCTACTACACAAACACAATTTATTAACCTTAAAAATGAAGACACTATGATTCTGTACACATTGAAGAAGTATGTCAACGAGAAGTTGAGCGCCGCTAACGGCAAGTTTTTCGCCTACCCTGTAATCACCCAGACCTATGGTCTTGATGAACTCGCAGAGCACATGGAAAGTCACAACACCCCGTTTTCAAAGGGAGCCATCAAGGGTATGCTCACCGACATGGTGAGCTGCGTAAGAGAACTGGTTCTGCAGGGTATCGCCGTGAAGATTCCCGACCTCGCCATCTTCAGCATCGGCATCAAGAACAAAGAAGGTGCTGCCTCCGAGAAGGAGTTCAGCATCACCAAGAACATTGCCGGACTGAAGCTCCGTGCCCGTGGTACCGGTGAGTTCAAGGCAAACAGTCTGAACCTCGATGCATCCCTGAAGAAGGCCACAGCCGTAACAGGAGATGTTACTCCACCAGACGGCGGTAAGGACAACACAGGCGATACTACCCAGGGTGGCGGCACAAACCAGGGCGGCGACTCAACACAGACTGGCGGATCAGGCAACACCGAGAGCAGCGGCTCCGATGGTGGCGACGGCCTGGAGTAACCCCCTCGCCAGTAGATGAAGAAAGAAGGTTTTAGACAGGATGCAGTCCGGGATTCGGCTATAGCACCCCCGGCTATTCATCAATATAGCAAGCAGCATTGAAACACGCGCTATCAAGCCCATCTGCTCATCCTGTCAGCCTTCCTTCTCCAGTATCGCCCGGATATAGGAAATCCGAGCCCCCAATCCATTTATTAATCTTAAATCAAATGAAAATGAAAAGAGAAACACTCAAGAAAATTCTGAATTTCGTCATTACCGTTCTCACCGCCGTAGCCTCTGCCTTTTGTGTGCAGAGCTGCCAGTAGTATCAACCCTTTAAAGATTCAGCACTATGAAAAACACAAGAAAAATATCACTTATTGTCATTCACTGTTCAGCCACCCGCGTCACCCAGGACTTCACCTTCGAAAAGCTCGAAGCCTGTCATTTAGCCCGTGGTTTCCGCAGCATCGGTTATCACTATTACATCACGAAAGACGGCGTCATCTACCCCGGCCGTCCCGAGTCAGAAATCGGCGCCCACGCCCGCCATTTCAATGCACACAGTATCGGCATCTGTTACGAAGGCGGTCTCGACGCCGACGGCAATCCGGCAGATACCCGTACGAAGGCTCAGAAGCAGTCTCTCCAGAATCTCCTGACGAGTCTGTGCGTAGACTATCCCGAAGCCGAGATCCTAGGTCATCGTGATCTCCCGAACGTCCACAAGTCCTGTCCCTGCTTCAGTGTCCAGGCTTGGCTGAATGAAATCAAATTCCACATTTAGCCCCCTATTCAGTTGATATTGTTCATACTTTATTATTTTTTCTACGCTCTCCCCCAATCTTAAGTGATTAAGGTTGGGGGATTTTTTGTTCCGGAATCTGCAAACTTCTTCATAATGAGGAGTATTGCGCCCCCACTTTTCCACTGAAAAGAAGGCTGTAACATGAAATATAAGGCATAATTGTTTTAAATAATGTAAAAAAGTAACGTAATACTAAACTTTATATGTACTTTTGCATCCAATTAAATAAAAATAAGAAACAAATTAAAGAGAAAATATAAAAAAGAAGAAAGGATATGAAGATGAAAAGAATCATATTGACACTCACTATGCTGGTGGCTCTTGTAGCTACTGCATCTGCTCAGGCAGAGATTAAGTTCGACAAACTGATACACAACTTCGGTTCGTTCGAAGAGTCAAACCCGGTACAGAAGGCTACCTTTACCTTCACCAATGTGGGCAACAAGCCTTTGATTATCAACCAGGCTATTGCCAGCTGCGGCTGTACCATACCTTCTTACACCAAGAAGCCTATCGCTCCAGGCGAGAAGGGACAGATTAGTGTTACCTATAACGGCAAGGGCATGTTCCCTGGTCATTTCAAGAAGAGCATCACCGTCCGTTCTAACGGCAATGTAGAAATGTCACGTCTCTATATAGAAGGTGTTATGACAGAAAAGAAATAATCTAGCTCAATACATATTTAAAAGTAAGCATGATTTTCTATTTCTCCGGAACAGGAAATACCAAGTGGGCAGCAGCCAGACTGGCAGCGGCTACACACGAAGACTTGATTCCTATCGCCCCTTATATGCGGGCGGATGATTCAAGCCACAATATAGCCGAGCCGTTTATTCTGAAAGAGAATGAACGGCTCGGATTCGTTTTCCCCGTACATGGCTGGAGGGTTCCACGCCTTGTAAGGGAGTTTATCAGGAAGATGAAGATACTGAGAGAAACTCCTGATGCGACTGCTGAAGACAAGGAGACGTTCAGGAAGCATCCTTTCGCCTATTGCGTCTGTACTGCAGGCGACAGCATCGGACTCACCATCGAAAACCTCAACGATACGATTGCGCTGAATGCATCGCTTCAGGCATTGGGCATCACGGAGGTTTCTGCTTCCTACTCACTCATCATGCCGGAATCTTATGTGGGACTTCCTTTCATGGATGTTGATCCGAAGGAGCGCGAAGTTCGTAAGAAATCGAAATCGGCACAGGAACTGGCGGTTATCTGCGAAGAGATATTCGACAGGAAAGAGGGCGTGAACCGTCTGGTAAAAGGTCCTATCCCCTGGTTCTTCACCAAGGTTGTGGGCGGTTTCTTTGAGAATGTGCTCATCACCGACAAGCGATTCCATGTAGAGAAAGACAAGTGCGTGAAGTGTGGCATCTGTGCCAACGTCTGTCCTGTAGGCGATATCAAGGGCGGGCACGGAGAATATCCGGAATGGCTGCATCACAAGGATTGCCTCACCTGCTTTACCTGCTATCACCATTGTCCGTATCACGCCATCGAGTTTGGTCACCAGACTCAGAAGAAAGGACAATACTTTTATAAATAATCCCCCATCTACCCTAACTGTTTATGAAGAAGACAATCATCTCTCTGGCGCTCGCCTTCCTGGGCATCGCCAATCTCTATGCCGTAAAGGCTAAACCGGGCATCGCCAAGATTATGCTGGCTGATGGAACCGTAGCATGTGCTACCCTGCATGGCGACGAAACCTTCCACTACTACATGCTGCTGGACGGTACGCCCCTGCGGGAAACCCAAGACGGAAAATACGAAAAGATAACTGCTGAAGAGCTGAACACCCGAAAAACCCGTGCTTTCTCTTCAGAGAATCTTACAAGAGCTTCAGAAATAGGAACCGTGAGTCCTAGCTATTTCCCTCATAAGGGAAGTCCGAAGGCATTGGTACTCCTGGTGCAGTTTCAGGATGTGAAGTTCAAGAGTAAGGATCCGGTTGCTACATTCAACCATTACCTCAACGGAAAAAAGGGAGAAGCTATGCCTGAGGCTGATAAAGAAGTGTTTATCACCAAGACTTACTGCCAGAACTATGGCAGCGTACAGCAGTATTTCGCTGACATGAGCGATAACCAGTTCATACCACAGTTTGATGTAGTGGGTCCTGTTACGGTAAGCAGAAATTCTGCTTATTATGGCAAGAACGGAGTTGACGACGGAAGTGACACCAACTATCCTCAGATGATTAAGGAAGCCTGCCAGCAGGTAGACTACAAGGTAAACTTTGCAGATTACGACAGCAATGGCGACGGATATGTAGACCTGGTATATGTAATCTATGCCGGCTATTCTGAAAGCATCTCAGGTAATTCAAGTGATTGCCTCTGGCCGAAATCAGGTACCGTAGGAGGACTGGGAACCTATGACGGGAAAAAAGTACGCCGGTTCGGCATTAACAACGAGCTGAACAATAAGCCTGAAGATACCCAAGACGGCAAATACTACATCAATGGTATCGGTCTCTTCTGCCATGAATTTTCGCATACCCTCGGTTTGCCAGACATCTATCCTACCAACAGCCTCACAAACCATAACCAGAGTCCTGAAAATTGGGACGTTATGGATATGGGCAATTATCAGGCTAACGGCTATCAGCCAATCCCCTACTCACCATGGGAGAAAAGCATCGTAGGATGGAAACAGCCTACCCTCCTTTCTGATACCGAGGCGAAGCAGATAAAGCTGGAACCATACGACAAGGCATCGGATGCATACAAGATTATAGCCAACAGCCAGGGCGAATACCTGCTGCTGCAAAACATCAGAAACGAGGGATGGTACAAGGAGGCTTTTGGTTACGGATTGCTGGTATGGCGCATCGACTACGATGACAAGACTTCGGTTAATCTGGGGGATAATCCCAACAATACGCTAGGTAAGCCAAGGGTAATGATTGTTCCTGCAGACGGAATGGTATACAACAGCTATAATAGAACTGTCAGCGACAATGATATTATAACAAGTCTTCAGAACGACCCGTTCCCAACCTACAAGGCGGGCTCTGCTACAGAGTACGAGGTGAACAGTCTGACCAGTATCACCCTGAACAACAGTGTTGATACGAGTCATCCGCTCTACAACATCACAAAGGATGAAGCAACCGGTCTGGTTACCTTCGATTATCTCAAGAACTTCTCTCCTACCGGAATCTCTTCGGTCATCATCGGTAAAGACAGACCGACAGCCTATTTTGATCTGGAAGGCAGAAAGGTTTCCTTTCCACAAAAGGGCAAGATTTATATCACCAACAAGGGACAGAAGATAATATACTAATAAATAAACAATGAGGGTGTGTCATGTTTTATGACACACCCTCTTATTATTTTAATATATTCTAGGACCGAAGATGGTGGTACCTACACGAACCATCGTGCTGCCGTGCTTGACGGCAATATGATAATCGTGACTCATACCCCAGCTACGCTCGCAGAAAGCATCATCATCAGCAAAATATCTGGCCTTTATCTCATCAAAGAACCGGGCAGCCTCATCAAACTCCTGAGCAATCTGCTGCTCATCGTCTGTATTAGATGCCATCATCATGATGCCACAAATCTGCACATGCTTCATCTCCCGCCATTCGCCTGCCTCCAGGAGTTCGCGGCAAGCATCAAGAGAAAGACCCGATTTGGTATCTTCCTCAGCCAGATGAAGTTCCAGAAGAACCTTCACCACACGATCGTGCTTGGCAGCCTGCTTCTCAATCTCCTTGAGAAGTTTCAGACTGTCTACCGATTCAATCATCGAGATATAAGGTGCGATATACTTCACCTTATTGGTCTGCAGATGACCGATGAAATGCCACTCGATGTCCTCAGGCAGCGAAGCCACCTTCTTGGCGAGTTCCTGCTCATGACTCTCGCCGAAGATACGCTGTCCTTCAGCATAAGCCTCCTCGATATACTCGTTGGGATGGAACTTGCTGATGGCAACGAGACGGACACCGGCAGGCAAGCTGCCCAGCACCTCATGGAGATTTCCTTTTACATCATAGTCCATATCTTGAATGTTAAATGTTGAGTGTTGAGTGTTGAATTATTTCTCCTCGTATTCAGGCACATCATTCTTCTCCTCTTTCTTCTCGTTAGGAGCATGGTGCTCGAATACATCCATCAGTTTGGTTTCGTTCAAACCAACCACATCATAATCTATCATGGTCTTGCCCATCACCTCATCAATATAACGGAGGGCACGGGCGAGAGACTTAGCCTGAACAAGATAGGTAACATTGCTGCGCTTCTCCTTCTCACTCTTCTCATCAATTGTGATGAACTGGAGTTTAGCCTTATACCACTTATCATCATCATCCACATCGCTGAAGAAGATTTCGCCGTAGCAAGCCTTACCGATACCGCTCACCTTCAACTCGCCGCTTACATAAACCGACATCTCATCGATGATGGCGCTCTCAGCCTCGGTAAAGCTCAAAGCATCTACTACGTATGCTTCAGAAACAACCTTTTCTGAACCATCCTCCATTGTCTTCTGATATTTCACTTTGGTCTCAAACCATGTACTTGTTCTACTTCTCATATTTTTCTTCTTACTTATTTTAATTAATTAGTATAATCTTATAACAATTCTTGAAATTAAGTGCAAAGTTATAAAAAAGAAAGCAAAGAGCGACATATTTAAAGAGTTTTTAATCAAAAAATAAAATTTAACCGAAAGTTATTCTCAATTCTCATCTAATTTTCTTATCTTTGCAGCCGAATAGCGTAAATTGAAAAGACCAGAAGGTCATAGAATTCAATTTTCGACACGGATAATTAATAGAAAGAAACAATATTTTAAGATGCCAGAAATATCTGTACGCGGTCTTGAAATGCCAGAGTCACCTATCAGAAAGTTGGCTCCTCTGGCTGCCGCAGCAAAAAAACGTGGAGTAAAGGTATATCACCTCAACATCGGTCAGCCTGACCTTCCAACTCCTCAATGTGGCCTAGATGCCTTGAAGCATATAGACCGCACGGTCTTGGAGTATTCTCCAAGTCAGGGCTATCTCAGCTATCGCGAGAAGCTTGTAGATTACTATAAGAAATTCAACATCAACGTAACTGCCGATGATATCATCATTACATCGGGAGGTTCTGAGGCTGTACTCTTCTCTTTCATGAGCTGCCTCAACCCTGGCGACGAGATTATCGTACCAGAACCTGCTTACGCTAACTATATGGCGTTTGCCATCTCGGCGGGTGCCAAGATCCGTACCATCGCCACAACGATAGAAGAAGGTTTCTCCCTGCCTAAGGTAGAGAAGTTTGAGGAGCTGATCAATGAGCGCACCCGTGCCATTCTGATTTGCAACCCTAACAACCCTACGGGCTATCTCTATACCCGCAGAGAGATGAATCAGATTCGTGACCTGGTGAAGAAGTACGACCTCTATCTCTTCTCTGATGAGGTTTACCGTGAGTATATCTATACCGGCAGTCCTTATATCAGTGCGATGCATCTGGAAGGCATCGAGCAGAACACGGTTCTCATCGATTCTGTTTCGAAGCGTTACAGTGAGTGCGGTATCCGTGTGGGTGCCCTCATCACCAAGAATGCAGAAATCCGCAAGGCGGTGATGAAGTTCTGCCAGGCCCGTCTCTCTCCTCCACTGATTGGTCAGATTGTAGCCGAAGCTTCTCTGGATGCTCCTGAAGAGTACTACCGCGATGTATACGATGAGTATGTAGAGCGCCGTAAGTGTCTGATAGACGGCTTGAACCGCATTCCGGGCGTATACTCTCCTATTCCTATGGGAGCCTTCTATACCGTAGCCAAACTGCCTATCGATGATTCTGAAAAATTCTGCCGCTGGTGTCTGGAGGAATTCAACTACGAGGGCGAAACCATCATGATGGCTCCAGCCTCTGGTTTCTATACGACTCCTGGAGCCGGCCACAATCAGGTTCGTGTAGCTTACGTCTTGAAGAAACACGATCTGGAGCGTGCCCTGGTGGTTCTGGGTAAGGCACTTGAGGCTTATCCGGGAAGAGTGGAAGACGAAGGACTGTAACAATGTTGAGTGTTGAATGTTGAGTTGCCTAACGGACACAAAGGTTAATTTAACATTCAACACTCAACATTCAACATTTAACATTCAACACTCAACATTCAACACTCAACATTCAACACTCAACATTCAACACTCAACATTCCCCGCAAAGATGAATTTTCCTCTATTTATAGCAAAGAGATTATATAGCGATCAGGGCGATAAACGTAAAGTTTCTCGCCCTGCTATTCATATAGCCACTGCAGGTGTTGCTATCGGACTCGCCATTATGATTATGTCGGTATGCGTAGTGCTCGGATTCAAGCATACCATACGCGACAAGGTAATAGGATTCGGTAGCCATATACAGGTGGCCGACTTCATGACGCTGCAGCAGCAAAACCAGTATCCGGTGGTCATGAACGACTCGATGGTCAACGTACTGAAAAAGATACCTGGCGTAAAACATGTGCAGAAATTTGCCATGAAAGAGGGAATCCTGAAGACGGACAGCGATTTCCTGGGCGTCATGTTCAAAGGTGTAGGACCTGATTTCGATTCTACCTTTATCCATCAGAACATGATCGAAGGCAGCATCCCTAAGTTTGATGACAAAGCGAGTCATAACCAGATTCTCATCTCACAGCTGATGGCTGATAAGCTGAAGCTGAAGACGGGAGAACGCATCTTTGCCTACTTCTTTGATGACAACGGAGTGCGTATGCGCCGCTTCACCATCAAGGGTATCTATCAGACCAACCTGAAGAAGTATGATGAGGTAATGGTATACACCGACCTCTATACTGCCGTGAAGCTGAACGGATGGGAAGAAGACCAGGCGAGCGGTGCAGAACTGACCGTTAACGACTTCAACAAGCTCAACGAGACTGAAGATTATATTATTAATAAGGTGAACCGCACGGTAGATCACTATGGAGAAACCTACAGCAGTTCTACCATCAAGGACCTGAATCCAAACATCTTCCAATGGCTGAGCCTGATGGATCTGAATGTCTGGATTATTCTCGGTCTGATGCTGATAGTAGCCGGCGTCACCATGATTAGCGGTCTGCTCATCATCATTCTGGAACGCACCTCCATGATAGGCGTAATGAAGGCATTGGGTGCCCGCAACAAGACCATCCGCCACACCTTCCTGTGGTTTGCCGTCTTCATCATCGGCAAGGGTATGCTTCTGGGCAACATCATCGCCCTCGGCATTCTTACCCTCCAGTACTTTACAGGCATCATCAAACTCGATGCACAGACCTATTATGTAAGTACCGTTCCGGTAGAATTCAACTGGCTTGCCATCATAGGCCTGAACATAGCTACGCTGCTGATAAGCATCTTCATGCTCGTAGCACCAAGCTACCTGATTTCTCATATCCATCCAGCCAAATCAATGAGATATGAGTAAAATACAGTCTATAACACCATAATATGTAGACTAAAAAGGAAAAAAACTAATTATTTTATATAGTTTTTGAAAATAGTGCACATTTTATTTTGCAGTGTGCACTATTTTCATTATCTTTGCACAAAATTTTGTAAATTGTGCAATGAATTCAATACCAAGTTTTAACTCGTATATTGAGAACAGCATTATCAAGAATTGGAATCTGGATGCGCTCACCGATTACAAGGGCACAACCCTCCAATATCACGATATTGCCAGAAAGATTGAGAAGCTACACATCCTGTTCGAAAACAGCGATGTAAAGAAGGGCGACAAGATTGCCGTCTGCGGAAGAAATAGTAGCCAGTGGGCAGTAGCCTTCCTGGCCATTATTACTTACGGAGCCATTGTCGTACCTATACAGAACGAATTCAAGCCTGAGCAGATTCACAACATCGTGAACCACAGCGAAAGCAAACTTCTGTTCGTTGGTGACGTGGTAGCTACAGAGATAACACCAGAGGAGATGCCTTCGCTGGAAGGAATCATCTATCTTCCGGACAATTCGCTTGTCATCTCGCGCTCTGAGAAACTGACTTATGCGCGCGAGAACCTCAATGCAATGTTCGGACACAGATATCCTAAGTATTTCAGACCAGAACACGTGAAGTATCACGTAGACGATCCTGAAGAACTGGCGATGATCAACTATACCAGTGGAACTACCGGTTTCTCAAAAGGTGTGATGCTCCCATACAGAGCACTTTGGGGTAATCTCGACTACCTCATCGATTCAGTGAAACCTCATATAGGTAAGAACTGCAACATCCTTTCTACCCTTCCGATGGCTCACATGTATGGACTCATGACAGAATTTCTCTTCAATATAGTATTGGGTAACCATATCTTCTTCCTTACCCGTCTGCCGAGCCCAACGCTCATCTCAGAGGCGTTGTCAGAAATCAAGCCAGACATCCTCTATGCGGTGCCGCTTGTAGTAGACAAGATTGTAAGAAAGGAAGTTTTCCCACATATCCAAACCAACCGTGCACGACTGCTGATGAACATGCCTGTCATCAATAAGCGCATCAAGGAGAAGGTTCGCGAGTTTGTATTGAGAAAGTTTGGCGAACGTCCTTGCGAGGTTGTTGTGGGTGGTGCTCCGCTCAACAAGGAGATAGAGAACTTCTTCATCAGCGTAGGTTTCCCTATCGCAATGGGATATGGTACCACTGAGACGGCTCCACTTATCACCTTTGCCCATCAGGACAACTATGTGGCAGGTAGCTGTGGTGTTGCCGTGAAGCACATGGAGGTAAAGGTTTTGAGCGATGACCCGGAGAACGTAGCCGGCCCGGTGCCTGAAGCCGAACGTGGCCATCGGCCTGGCGGCGGTGTTCAACTTCGTGGGCCTGGTGGGCATGACGTTCATCTCCACGGCCGTTGCGAAAACCATGTTCGGCATGGTCGACTTCTCAGGAAATACCGACGCGGCGCTGTTGGCCCTGGTGGCAGCCATGATCGGCGCCATCGGGTGGGGCATATTCTGTTGGTTTTTCGGCATACCGTGCTCGAAGTCGCACTCGCTGATCGCCGGCATCACCGGCGGCGCCATCGCCATGAACGGCTGGGCGGGCGTTGTACCCTCCGAGTGGGTGAAAGTCATCTACGGCATGGTGTTTTCCCTGGTGGCGGGCTTTCTTCTGGGCTGGGTGTTCACGAAGGTCATCGAGCGCGTGTTCGAGATGGCCAACCGCCAAGTGGCCAACACCGCCTTCACCGTCATTCAGGACATCTGCGCGTTGGCGCTGTCGTTTTTGCACGGCGCGCAGGACGGCCAGAAGTTCATGTCCATTGCCATGCTGGGCATCGCACTGTCGTTCGGTAGCTCCACGCCCGACGCGGGCGGTTTCCCCATGTGGGTCATGATCACGTGCTCGCTGGCCATTTCGGCTGGCACGGTGGTGGGCGGCAAGCGCATCATCAAGTCCGTGGGCATGGACATGGTGAAGCTGGAGAAGTACCAGGGCGTGGCCGCGAACTTTTCTACGGTGTTCACGTTGCTGTTCGCCAGCCTGACGGGCATGCCGGTTTCCACGGGCCACTGCAACACGTCGGCCATCATGGGCGTGGGTGCCAGCCGCTCCATCAAGCGCGTGAACTGGAGCATCGCGAAAAACATGCTGCTGGCCTGGGTCATCACGTTCCCCGCATGCGGCCTGATTGGTTTCGTGCTGGCCAAGTTGTTCATGATGCTGGCGTAGACGCCGCGCAGGCGTTTCGGCTTGCTTTTTGTTCGCCATTTCCCAGAGCGAGTGCTCTTAAGTGGAAGCTGCTCCAGGCCCGGGCAAATGCCCGGGCTTTTTTGCGTTAGGATTGGGGCTCGCCTGTTCGTGGAGATGCGCTATCTGGGCTGGCTTGTTACCTCCCCGAATTTCCGTGCTGCTTTCTGTGGCGCTGCGTACGAAAATCGCTCATGTATGTGATTTAACTTGCCTTGCCGAGGTAGCAAGCCAAAGATGGTTGCGTTTTCCCTGGTCACAGAGCAGTGGAAAAGGGGGATACTCAACGAATCCTCAGCAAATCACATACATGAGCGATTTTTGATTTCAAGGTGGCTTGATG
>OLNF01003291.1_pt1 | contig 11845 bp, 15 predicted proteins | sample 1673061 | NCBI WGS metagenome assembly OLNF01 (sample SAMEA3136751, study PRJEB25190) | human gut metagenome | reverse complement strand
CATGTAACAAGTGTTTAGGAAAAATAAAAGATGAAGATAATTAGTGGAAAATATAAGGGAAGAAATATTATTGGCTTTGATATAGTTGGTACTCGTCCTACTATGGATAGAGTGAAAGAATCATTGTTTGCTATGATTCAAAACTATATAGATAATAGTAATTGTTTAGACTTGTTTGCTGGTAGTGGTAATTTAGGATTGGAGGCAATGAGTGAGGGAGCTAGTGCTTGCACTTTTATAGATAGTAATAAAGTAGCAGTTAAAACGATTAATGAAAACTTAGCAAAACTAAATATAGAAAATGGCAAAGTTTATTTAAAAGATTTTAGAACTTTTTTGAAAGAAACTAATGATAAATATGATTTAATATTTATAGACCCTCCTTATAAAACTAGTTTTATTAAGGATGCTCTTATTCTAATTGAAAGGTATGAGTTGTTAATTGATAATGGTTTAGTTATCTTAGAAAGTGATAGTAAAGATAAACTTATTTATAGTGATTATTACTCTGTCCTAAAGGAGAGAAAATTTGGAGATAAGTTTATTTTAATTCTTACAAAGTCATAAAGTAATTGGTAAAAGAATAGAAATATGCTATACTAAAGATGAAGGAGGGGAAGATGAATAAAATATATTCTAAAGTATATGGTTGGTTATTTGTAGGATTATTATTAACGTTTGCTACAGGTGCATTTTTTTCTAATTATGAAAATGCTATCATTAATCTAATGAGTGGAGCAGGCTATATAGTAGTGTTACTAGTGGAGTTTGGACTTGCTATCTTTTTATCAGCTCGTATTCATAAGATGAGTAGTGCTATGGCAACATTTTGCTATTTACTATATTCATTTGTAACAGGAATAACATTTTCTACTATATTTATAGCCTTTGATATGAAAAGCTTAATACTTATATTCTTAGTAACTGCACTTGTGTTTGGATTGTTTGCTTTATTTGGAATGTTTACTAAATTATCACTTGATAAACTGGGAACTATTCTATTTATGATGTTGCTAGCAATAATTGTTGCAAGTATAATTAATATATTTGTTGGAAGTAGTATGTTTGATTTTATAATCTGCATTATTGGAATACTAGTGTTCATCGGCTATATTGGTTATGATGTCAAGAAATTACCAATACTATTTGATAGTCTTGGTGAAGAAAATGGAGCTATATATGGAGCATTTCAATTATACTTAGATTTTATTAATATTTTCATTTATTTAGTCCAATTATTTGGTAATAATGATAGTAAGTAAGATTTAAAGACTGATTTTATTTCAGTCTTTTATATATTGACGAAAAGTTAAAGAAATAGTTTGTAAATATATCTTTTTTTTTGTATACTAATACTTAGTTGTTAGAAGGTAAGACTTGCCTTAATTGTAATAAATCACTAAAATTGTGGGAATAAACTTAAACTTTAAAGTTGAAACTATTTAGATAAAAATGAAACAATTACTTATGAATATTGAGCCTTGTTAACACCATTCGAGTAAGAAGTTTGATTGTGTGACAAATTAGAGTTGTAATAAAGAAGATTTATAAGAATTATAGTTTTTCAACTTCACATATAAAAAGAAAAGAGGGAGAATATGAAAGAGAATACGAATCATTTACTTAATAAGAAAATATTGTTTGCTACTGGAAATGAAAGCAAAGCTTTAAGATTTAAAGATGGGTTGTTAAAAAAAGGAATTGAAATAATTACTATAAATGATTTAGATAAGAAAGTAAAAGTTGTTGAAAATGGCAGTAATGCTATTGAAAATGCTCTTATCAAAGCAAGAAGTTATGCTAAAGAAATAGATATTCCTGTCTTTGCTATGGATGATAACTTGTATATAGAAAATATAAAAGATGATAAACAACCTGGTATGTATGTAAGACGAGTTAATGGAAAAAGACTAACTGATGAAGAAATGATTGATTACTATTCTAATTTGGCACATACTTATTCAGCTTCTGGTAAATTAACTTGTAGATGGGTATATGGTATAGCAGTAATAAATAACGGAAAAGAATCTACTTATACATGGAGTAAAGATGATTTTTATTTAGTAGATAAACCAACTGATAAAATTAATCCTGGTTATCCACTTAATAGTATATCGGTAAATAAAAAACTAAATAAATATTTTACAGATATGACTAGTGAGGATAAAGAAAATATCAAAGAAGATGAAAGTGATGTTATAGAATTTATCGCTAAAAATGTTTTATAGTAAATATTGTTCTTGGAGGTATTAGATGAATTATGGATATATATTAGGAATTGTAGGAAGAGACTCCTTTGTAAAGGGAAGATGGTATAGTAGTGATATTGAAAAAGAAGATACTACTAAATTAGCTAGTAGTTTTATGCATACATATCGTGTAAAATCAGAATCATCAAGAAGAGTTTATACCGTTAAAATTAAAAATAATGGTGCTGATATAGAAGGATACTCTTGTAATTGTCCACAGTTTGAAAGAGCTAAGACGTGTAAACATGTAGCAGCTGTTTTAATAGATGATTATGAAGATATCGCAAGCTATGAATTTATAGATAAATTAGCTTTATCAAAAGAAATACTAGCAAGTTATAAAAATAATGATTCAAATACTATCAAGGAAAGACTAGATATAAACTTAGAATTTCAATTTAGTTATAGAGATATTTATTTAAAGATAAAGATAGGTAATAAGAAAAAGTATACTTTATCTACTTATAGTAAAGCTTCTAGTTTTATAGATGCTTATAATGAAAGAAAAGAATATGTATTTGGAAAAAACTTAACCTATAGTCCTAATAAATTTTATTTTGATAATAAAGATAGTGAATTACTTGAATATCTTGGTGACTTGATAGGAAGTCAAAGAAGTGGATATTATTATTCTGCAAGTAGTTATATATCAATTGATATTAAAGCGTTTGAAACAATATTAAATATTATAGGAGAAAAGGAATTTACTATAATAGGTAGTGGTACAATTTATAGCATTTATAATGGCTTACCAACGGAATATAATCTTAGTAAAGATAGTGATGGTAACTTCGTCTTAAGATTAGAAGATGTGGAAAACTATAGATTTTTAGATTATGACTATAAATTTGCTACTTATAATCATAATCTATATATATTAGATAGAAAAGATAGAGACTTACTAACCCAATTAAGACAAAGAAAAATAGATGAATTAGTCTTTGATAAAAATAGTATTAAAGAATTTAACAATGGCTTATTAAATAATGTTAAAAATAATATTACCATAGATAGTAATATAACAGAAATAGAATTACCTTCTAAACCTAGTGTTAAGTTATACTTTGATATATCTTATTCTAAACTTAAATGTGATATTGCCTTAGATTATAAAGGAAAAGAGATTAATTATTTTGATAAGACGGATTTTTTAAGAGATAATGATTATGAGGCTGAAGTAGTTGAAGATATCTTAAACTATAAATTTATAGAAGATAAGAATTCTTTTATTATGACAGATGATGATGAGATGTATTATTTTTTAGATGAAGTACTTGCAAGTCTATCAGAAAAGTATCAAGTATTTACTAGTAAGAAAATAGATAATACCAAAGTTTTGAAAAATGTTTCTACTAGTAGTAACTTTAGTATTGGACAAGATGGAATAATGTCTTATAAGTTTAGTGTAGAAGGGATTAATCAGGAGGATTTAAATAGTCTATTTAGTGCTTTGAAACAAAAGAAAAGATATTATAAACTAAAGAATAATAATGTAGTATCCTTAGAAGATAATGAAGAGCTAGAGCAATTAAATAATTTAATAACAGATCTTGATTTATCAAAAACTGATATCTTAGAAGGAGATGCAGTTATTCCTAAATATAGAGCTATATATATTGATAGTTTAAAGAATAGTAAATATAAAAATATTGAAACTAATAATTTATTTGATGAGTTTATTTCTAACTTTAAAAAGTATAAAAACTTAAGTGTTTCTTTTGATAAAGATGATGAGAAAATATTAAGAGATTATCAAAAAGATGGGGTTAAATGGTTAAATACTATATATAAATGTGATTTAGGTGCTATTTTAGCTGATGAGATGGGACTAGGTAAGAGTCTACAAACAATTACTTTTATTAAACAAATATTAAAAGAAAAACCTCTAGCTAAGATAATTATTGTAGTACCTACAGCTCTTGTTTATAACTGGGAAAAAGAATTTGCTAAGTTTGCACCACAGTTAAAATATGTAGCAGTATCAGATACAGTAGCTAAAAGACAAGAAATATTTGCTAATAAAGATAAATATAATATTTTTATTACTAGTTATGGACTAATTAGAAATGATAAAGATGAATATGAAGATATGAATTTTGAATTATGTGTTGTAGATGAAGCTCAAAATATTAAGAATTATCAAGCTACTATGACTAGAGAAATTAAAAAAATTAAAGCTAAGTGTAAAATAGCTTTAACGGGAACTCCAGTTGAAAATAATGTTACCGAACTATGGAGTGTCTTTGACTTTATTATGCCAGGTTATTTAAATAGCGTAGTTAAGTTTAGAGAAAAATATAATATCAAAGATGTAGATGAAAAAGGACTAGAAGTGTTAAATAACTTAAGTAATCAAATTAAACCATTTATTTTAAGAAGAAAGAAAAGTGATGTTGTTAAGTCACTTCCTAAAAAAATAGAAAATAAAATATATATAGATTTACCAGATAAACAAAAAATGCTTTATATGAAAGTCTTAAAAGATACTAAAAAAGAAATGGATGAAATGATAAGAGAAGGTGGCTTTGAAAAGTCTCGTATGAAGATATTACAACTATTAATGAAACTAAGACAAATATGTATTGATCCATCGGTAATGTATGAAAATTATACTGGTGATAGGGTTAAGATTGATGAGTTGTTAAGAGTTGTAAAAGAAAGTATTGATAACAATCATAAGATATTAATTTTTAGTAGTTTTAAAAGAGTCTTAGATAATGTAAAAGAACTATTTGCTAAGAATAATATAACTTACTATATGATAGATGGTTCAGTTAAGAGTAAAGATAGAATGGATATGGTAGAGAAGTTTAATAATGATGATACTAACTGTTTCTTAATAACATTAAAATCAGGGGGAACAGGGCTTAATCTAACAGGGGCTGATACAGTAATACACTTAGATATTTGGTGGAATCCTCAGGTTGAAAATCAAGCGACAGATAGAGCTCATCGTATTGGTCAAACTAAGACTGTTTCTGTTATTAAGTTAGTAACTAAAGGTACTATTGAAGAGCGAATTATTGAACTACAAGATAAGAAAAAGATTCTTAGTGAAAATCTAATAGAAGGTAAAAGTGATAGTGAAAGTTTATCATCATTATCAGAAAAAGATATTAAAAAATTATTATCTAGTGGAGAATAGAAGTATTTAGATACTTTTTTCTTTTTTTGATATAATCATAGTAGAGGGGAGGATGGCAAATGAAAATTAATTATCATGATGAAGATTGTAGTGAAAGTTTATTTCAAATGATAATATTGGTTTCAGTATTTCTTTTTTTAATAATATGGTTTGTATCTAATGGGTTTGATGCTATTGACGTTAGTTATCTTGTATTTATAGGAATTTGTAGCGCCTTCATTATCATTATGTTTGCTTTTTCGTTAAAGAAATATTTAAAGATAAGAAAAAAGAGAAATCTAAATTTATTTATTATGAAAAACGGAAAAATAATACAGGGAAAGGTTATTAATATATATGATAATAAAACTTCTGGGAATCTAGATAACAATAAAAATATTCATAATGTAACAGCAGACGTTGAGTATTATTTTGATAATGAAAGAAAAGTTATTATTGTAGATAATCTAGCAATCAATATAAATAAAATGAATGATTATATTAACAAATTAGTTAAAATATTTGTATATACTAATATGAATTATATAGATATCGTTAATTAGCAAAAGGAACCTATAACTGTTCCAAATATTATGATAATTACTATTTACACAAAATTATTTATAGTATATGAAATAAGTTATTTTTTTATCAATTTCTTTTCTCCATTAAATTCAATTTCTTTTGAAAAATAATTATCAATAATAGAAGATTTTTCCCATTTGTAGGCATTAATGATACTAGAAAACTCATCAAGTCTAAACTCAGGTATAGTAATTACAGGTTTATCGGTTTTTAAATATTCAAAAGAATCTTCTAATAATAATTTAGAATATCCTTTTTTTCTATATTCAGAATTAATCATGAAAGTACATAATTTTTTCTCAGTACTATTTTTTAAAATACTGATTCCAACAATTTCCAATCCATCTAAATAAAAAATAATATCACCAGTTCCATTAAGGACACGGGGAATACTTTTAGAGAAATACCATTTATAATAATCTGGATATTGACTATTATTATAATCAGTTAACAAATATATTTCATTTACGGCTTTAGAAAAGTTTTTATTATGCATTTCACTTAAAACAAATTTTTCCATACAGTCACTTCCTTAAGAACATATTATAGCACATAATAATTTTTAGAGGACAATTATTAATGATATAAAAATGGTTTAATTGTTAAATAAAAATATTCAGTGATATAATATCAAATTGATAATTATATGGTATTTAGAAACTTTTTTCTTTTATTATTTGCTATAATATGTTCAGGTGGAAAGTATATGAACTATAGTGAGATAAAACAAGCAGTTAAAATGTTAAGTAGTGAGTGGAATTTAGGAAAGAAGGAAGCAAAAGCAGATAATGATGTTTGTACTTTAACATATTTAATAGTTATATTGTAAGAAAGAAAATATAGATTATCTAAAATCTCTTAAGGAGTGTGAAAATAACTATTATTATGTTTCATCTCATTTAAAGAATTATTTTAATGAGGAAATTTCTATACTTATTGTAAATAATAATTATAGAGGTAAGAAAATAGGTAAAAAACTGCTACTTGACCATTAAGAAAAGTAGTTCAGACTATGGCTTTGACACATAAATTATTAAGAATTTAGGGGTGATTAATTGTCAATGACTTTTAGTTGCAGTATAATATGTAGCTAAAAGAGGCGAGATATATGAGAAAGTTATCGCATGTACAATATGATATAGAATACAATATTGTTTGGACTACTAAATATAGATATCATGTTTTGAAAGGTAAAACATTCAATGCAGATATAAATGGTGCGTTGAATATTATGCGTAAAAGTAACGTTGTAGATTACGGTAGGGGCGAAGTGGACCCACTCATAAGAATATGGATTGTCTAATTGCTTAGGTGGAAACTTAAATATCAAACTTCTTAAATAGGAGCATTAGCTCCTTAGAAGCCCATTACCTTTAGGTGATGGGTAGTTCACGTAATAGTGTTAATGAAACAATAATAAAGAATGTGATGTGCCTACGATTGGTTTATTATTATGTAGAGGAAAGAGCAGAGTAACTGTAGATTGGTCTTTGAAATCTACCAATGTCCCAATAGGTGTTTCGACTTATAAACTAAAAGAATAACTACCAAAAGAACTAATAGACAAATCGCCAACAGAAGAAAAAATAAACCTATATTTGGATATAGATGAAACAAATGAATAGTAATTTGTTGAAATGGAGGATTATATGAAAAAAAGAACAATTATAATATTAAGTATTATTATATTAGTTTTAACATTTATATTTGCAGAAATATTTAGTATTTATCATTTTGGTAATGTGCCAACATTATTAACATCTTTATATTTAATATCTATATTTGCTATATTTGAATATCTATCAATTTCTATAACTTATATTGTTAGAAAACTAATAAAAATGATATATTATCAGGATACTTAAAATGTGTTGATTGTAATGGTGCCATGATGCTAGTTAAAGGTAAAAAGAATGAATACTATTATTGTAGAAATAGCATAAGTAAAAAGATTTGTACAAAGCATACTTTTAGGAAAGAGAATTTACTTTAAGAAGTATTAAATTAAATAAATTTAAAGAAATTAGATGGCCAAAAAATCAAAGAATTAAGTAGGGAAGTTGTCATCAATATCTTGACTTTGTTATCGTTTATGAAGATAATAAATTAGAAGTAATTATGAAATATGATATAGAACTAATGAAAAATTAAAGTTAATAATATCGAAGGAGGAACTTATGAAAGTAGTAACAATATGTGGTAGTATGAAATTTAAAGATAAAATGATGGAAGTTGCTAGAGATTTAGAAATTAAAAATAAATATGTAGTTATTCAATGTGTTTATAGTAATGATAAGTTTAATGAAGAAGAACAAGTTTTATTAGCAGATTTGCATTATAAAAAAATTGATATAAGTGATGCAATATATGTAGTAAATGTTGATGGTTATATAGGTACATCAACCAAAAAAGAAATAGAATATGCAAAATCATTAAATAAAGAAATTTTTTCTTTAGAACCTCTAAACTATTAAAATTAAAATAGATTTTGAGCTAATTCAAAAATCTAATTTTTTTATGATATAATAATAAAGAAATGAAAAAAAGAAGTAACTAAAATGAATGAAAATCAAGATAAGGTGTTTAGTAAAGCAAATATCAACTGGTAAAGAACGACTTATGGAAAACTTTTATATGAAGCAATAAATAAGGAGGTAGTAATGAAGAAAATTGTAGATAGATATACTAATAATATTTTTGAAAATATTAAACATATGGATGAATATGGAAATGAATATTGGTATGCTAGAGAACTTTCAAAAGTTTTAGAATATAAAGACTGGAGAAACTTCTTAAAGGTTTTAAATAAAGCAAAAGATGCTTGTAAAAATTCTGGGTTTAATATAGATGAACAACTTGTTGAGGTCAACAGGTTGTCAAAAAGAAATAATAATGCTACTGCTAATATACAAGATTATAAACTTTCAAGATATATATGTTATTTAATAGTACAAAATGCAGATCCAAGCAAAGAAGTTGTTGCTTTAGGACAAACCTATTTTGCTATACAAACAAGAAAACAAGAAATAACAGAGCAAGAATATGATTCATTATCAGATGATGAAAAAAGATTTTATCAAAGAAAGTTAACGAGACAAGGTAATTATACCTTGCAAAAAGTTGCATCTTCTGTTGGTGTTAAAAATATGGCTGAATTTCATAATGCAGGATATAAAGGATTATATAATGGTGAAACCGCTGATGATATATTTAAAAGAAAAAAATTACGATATAGAGAAGATATTTTAGATAATATGAATGAAGATGAATTAGTTGCTAATTTATTTAGAATAAATCAAACGAAGCAAAAACTTTTAAGAGATAATGTACAAGGTGAGAAAGAAGCAAAAGATGTACATTATGAGGTAGGAAAAAAAGTTAGAAAGGCAATTGCAGATATTGGTGGAACGATGCCGGAAGAAATGCCAACACCTAAAAAGAGTTTAAAAGAACTTGAAAAAGAAAGAAAAAAATTAGAAATAAAAGAGCAAAAGAAACTTGATGAAATAAAATAGTAATTTGAAAGGATGATTATAATGAAAGTGTTAAGTTTAACTGAACCATATGCAACTATAATAAAGGAAGGTAAAAAAACAATCGAAACACGAAGTTGGAAAACTAATTACAGAGGCAAGTTATATATTCATGCAAGTTCTACTAAAATTCCAAAAAAATACAGAGAGAATAAAGATTTAATGAACTTGGTTGACATTAATAATTTAAACTATGGTCATATAGTCTGCTCATGTGAATTAATTGATTGTGTAAAAATGACTGATGAATTTATTGAAAAAGTTAAACTAAATAATGAAGAGTATATATCAGGAATTTATGCTAGAGATAGATATGCTTGGATTCTAAAGAATATTGAAATACTTGATAAACCTATTAAAGCCAAAGGTCATCTTGGAATATGGAATTTTGTTGAATAAATTACATTTAGTAGTTTGTTAGAAAACTCATTTAATCAAGGAAAATTACAAAATGAGAATAATAACACTATGTGGAAGCTTAAAGTTTAAAAAAATGATGACAATTGCAGAAAAAATGGCATTAGACGGATATTGTATTCTTACACTAGTATATCCAGTATCAGAGGATATTAAGAGAACTAAAGAGCAATTAATAAAATTAAAAGAGGTACATTTTAAAAGAATAGAATCATCAGATGCTATATTAGTAGTAAATATAAATAATTATATTGGAGAAAGTACAAATTTAGAAATAGATTATACAAAAAAAAGGAAAAGAAATTATATATTATACTGATTTAATAGAAAATAATTAAAGTGACAAATTACAAGTTGTAAAAGGAAGTGATTTAAATGGATATGTATCAAAAAAAAAGCAAGGAAAGAAATGAAAAATAATGAAAATAAGGAAGAAATGCAAAATCAAATGAATATCAACTGGTAAGTGGGAAGTTATGAAAAAACACTATTAAACCCTTGAAAATAAAGAAAAAAATAAAATCTCTTTTTACATTTAAAACATATTTTTTGTTGAAAAATGTTAAAAAAATAAATGTGTAGGAGTTATGAAAAACTTTTACTAAATTGCACAATTAACTTATTAACCATATTCCTATATAATATAGATAAGAAACAGAGGAAGTGTGGTTATAATGAAAAAAATGAAACTACCAATTAAGAATATAGAAACTAACATAATTTTAAATGCCTTAATACAATTTAAAAATGATAAATTAAAACAGGATATATATACAGAGCCTATTGATGAACTAATTTTAAAATTAAATAAAATTTATTAAAAATATTTGAACTGATTAAAAATGGTCAGTTCTTTTTTTATGCCAGAAATGGAATACATAGCCATCTTATTAAATTAAGGTGGCTAAATTAAAAGAAAGTAGGAGTTGGTAAAACAACAACAACTTTTAATCTTGGTGTAGCATTGGCTAAACAAGGAAAAAGAGTGTTAGTTGTAGATGTTGATGCTCAGAGTAATTTAACTACTTTAAGGCTGAGTAAGTATGCTAATTGTACTTTTAAAATTAAGTATAGGAATACTAATTCTATATTTTAAAATAAAAAAGGTTATTTCTAAAATTATGAAATAGCCTTGATACATAATTAAATTACATTACAAAATTGTAATATTGAGTAATATTAGAATGACGACTTATATGATAAAAAATGATAATATTACTGCAATAAATTACTTTTTAGTAAAGAAGGGATTAGCATTATATGAAATTAGTTAAAAAGATTGCAATAACAATTTTATTAATATTTATTTGTATAGGAAGTTATTTTATTTGTAGTGGTTATCAAATGTATAAGAATGCCATAAATAAAATGCCATTAAAGGATAAAATTACAACAATTAGGCAAAAAGAAGATTATACAAAAATTGATGATATGCCTCAAATATATTTAAAAGCAGTTGTATCAGTTGAAGATCATAGATTTTACAAACATTTTGGGATAGATGTCATTTCTATTGGAAGAGCATTTGTAAATGATATAAAAAAAATGAAATTTGTAGAGGGAGGAAGCACAATTACCCAACAACTAGCCAAGAATATCTATTTTACACAAGATAAGAAAATAGTAAGGAAAGTTGCAGAAATTTTTATGGCATTTAGCATAGAAAGTAACTATAATAAGGATGAAATATTAGAATTATATTTGAATACTTCATATTTTGGCAATGGATTTTATTCTGTTAAGTCAGCAAGTTTAGGTTATTTTAATAAATTACCAAAAGATATGAATGATAGTGAATCAATTATGCTAGCAGGAATCCCAAATGCTCCGTCTTTATATAATCCAATTCAAAATAAAAATTTAGCAATTGAAAGACAGAGGCAAGTTATAAATAAAATGATTAAATATGGTAACCTAGATAAAGTTGAAACAGAAAA
>OLNF01003285.1_pt1 | contig 11861 bp, 9 predicted proteins | sample 1673061 | NCBI WGS metagenome assembly OLNF01 (sample SAMEA3136751, study PRJEB25190) | human gut metagenome | reverse complement strand
CACCTCGGCAGCATTTTTGAAAAACTGCTGCACCGAAAAACTTTTTATTTGCCTGTGGCTCGTATTTTATACCTTAAAAGGGAAAATCACTGTAATGACATCTTGCATTTTGTGGAAATCTATGATATACTGGTAACAAGTAACAAACAATCCGATTCCAGATGAATTTTCTAGGAAAAAGAGGGTGATTTTTTGTATAACAGCCTTTGGCAATTCCTGCTGTTAAATTTACTGCTGCCCTGCTGGATTGTAACAGAAGCAGTCGAATGTCTGGCAGCTTGGATTTATCCAAAACGAAACTGCAAGGATTTGCTTCTGGTGTTTCTGGTGAATCTGGCAACCAATCCAGCAGCGGTATTCCTCAACTTTCTATTACCGTTTCGGATGACACATCCAGTGCTTTGGATATTGTTCCTCGAGGGCTTAATTTGGTTGGTAGAGGCGTTGATTTATCGACGTTGTCTGACGCAGAAACGTAATCCATTTCTGTTTTCGTTTGTGCTGAATGCAGCTTCTTATGGAATCGGATTGTTTGTATAATGTGGGTTTATGATATGAGAGGAGATTGATGAAATATGAAACGAATGGGAAAAGTAATTGGGAGCGGCTTATTCTCGCTGCTGCTGTTGCTGGGACTGGTATTGCCGATGCAGATTACCGTTCCTGTTTTGCAGCCAATGACGGTTGCAGCAAACGACTTGACTGGACATTTGCCTGCAACAGGGGAAGTAAAGGGAGATGGCGTTTTTGGCTATACGACTAATTATGTTTGTTATGGTGGACCAATAGAAGAACAGCATGCTGTGCAAAATGGATGGCATATCACCTTGAAAAATGCACATTATTCCCATGGAGTACAGTGGTTTGAGTGTTGGGATACAGATGATGGCGACTATTATGGATGGATTGACTGGAAATATATTACCGTTTATTCCAGCACCATCAAAGATGAGCCCTCCTCCGGCAGTTCTCCAGTTACGATTACGAGTATTTCCCCTCGAAAAGGACAAGTTGCCGGAAACGGTGTTTATGGCTATGCTTCCAGTTATGCCTGCTATTCAGACGGGGCACAGGCAACACAGCACAAAGTCGAAAATACCTGGCACATCACCGCAAAGAACACCTGTTATTCCCATGGCGTGACTTGGTATGAATGCTGGGATACGGATGATGGGGATTATTATGGCTGGATTGATGCCAACTATCTTTCTTTTTACGATACAACACCTGCTCCGGCACAGACACAAGCTCCAAAACAGACTGTAATTGTAGAAAAGACCGTTCTGGTAACAGAGCCACCAAAGGAAACCGTTGTCGTAGAAAAAACGGTTCTGGTAACAGAACCGCCAACAGAAACTATGATTATAGAAAATACGGTGCTGGTGACAGAAACCAAAGAACGAACCACCACAAAGGCAGCTGCTGCAATCAAGCTGGACGGTCAGTCTAAGAACCATTCTTCTTCCTCTTCATCGGAAGATTCAAATCTCTCATTGATTTTAATTGGAGCAGGCATTCTCTTGTTGGCTGGTGTTTCCATTGGTCTAATCGTTTTGTTTGTCAAGAAGTCCAAGGAAAAGCCAACTGGCAGCGTACAGATGCCGCAATTCCACAATCCATGGGAGGACAGCAATTCTCCGATGAATCCTTACGCCGGGCAGGATTCTATTTCAAGCAACAATCAGCAAATGGGCGGTTTGGTTTGCCCGAACTGCGGAGCAGTTTGCAACGACCCGAACGGAAAATTCTGTGAACGGTGTGGCTCACCATTGGAATAATATTGAACTATAAACCCTGCAATCTTTTCCAACAAAAAACAGCTGTCAACTCAAATTGACAGCTGTTTTTTTATGCTACGAATTTCTGTTTTACTTATTCCAACGGCGGTAATGTACCCGTTTGCAGCTGATAATACCGTCCCTTTTGTGCCATCAACTGAGCATGATTGCCTCGCTCAATGACACAGCCATGGTCTAGAACCAAAATCACATCTGCATTCTGAATGGTAGAAAGCCGATGGGCAATGACGAAAACGGTTCTGCCTTTCATCAGGGCATCCATACCAGCCTGTACAATTCGCTCGGTTCGAGTATCAATCGAAGAAGTTGCTTCATCCAAAATCATAACTGGTGGGTCTGCAACCGCAGCTCTTGCAATCGAAAGCAGCTGCCGCTGTCCCTGCGACAAGCCAGAACCATCTCCTTCCAGAACGGTTTCATAGCCATCCGGCAACAGCATAATAAAGTCATGGGCATTTGCTCGCTTTGCAGCGGCAATGCATTCTTCATCGGTTGCATCCAAGCGACCATATCGAATATTATCCATAACCGTTCCGGTGAACAGATTGACATCCTGCAAGACCATTCCCATCGAACGCCGCAAATCTGCCTTACAGATTTTATTGATGTTGATGTTGTCGTACCGCACCTTTCCGTCTGCAATATCATAGAACCGGTTAATCAGATTGGTAATGGTGGTTTTTCCGGCACCCGTTGCCCCAACAAAGGCAATCTTCTGCCCCGGCTTTGCGTACAAGCTGACATCATGCAGGACAATCTTTTCCGGCACATAGCCAAAATCCACATGTTCCATCTGCACATCGCCTTGCAGCTGCGTATAAGTCACAGTTCCATCCTGATGCGGATGCTCCCATGCCCAAAGATGCGTACGGTGGTCGGCTTTGCGAAGGTTACCGTCTGCATCCCGTTCCGCATTGACCAGATGCACATAGCCTTCGTCCTGCTCCGGCTGTTCATCTAGCATATGGAAAATACGTCCTGCACCAGCCAGTGCCATGACAATTGCACTTGCCTGCTGGGAAATCTGCCCGATTGGCTGCGTAAAGCTTTTACTCAACTGCAAGAATGCAGCGATTGCACCCAATGTCAGACCGCCCACACCGTGCAGGGCAAGTACTCCGCCCAGAATCGCAATGCACACATATTGCAGGTTGCCGAGGTTGTTTGTAATCGGCATCAGGATATTAGCGAAACTGTTCGCTTTCGTTGCATTCTCAAACAAGCCCTCGTTCTTCTCATCAAAAACAGCAGCTGCCTGCGGTTCGTGGCAAAATACTTTTACAACCTTCTGCCCGTGAATCATTTCTTCTACATAGCCGTTTACATCGCCCAACGATGCCTGCTGTGCTACGAAATATTTTCCACTCTTTCCGCCAACATGCTTGACAATCACCATCATAAAAATCAAAAAGGCAATGACAAACAGCGTGAGCCAAACACTCGTTACCAACATCGCAACAAACACAGCCACAATCGTAATCGTGGAAGAAATGAACTGCGGCAAACTCTGTGCCATCATCTGCCGGAGCGTATCAGTATCGTTGGTATACAGGCTCATAATATCGCCCGTTGCATTTTGATCAAAATAGCGAACAGGCAGTTTCTGCATATGGGTAAACATATCATCCCGAATCTTTTTCAGAACGCCCTGCGAAACTGGCACCATCAGCCGGATGTATAAAAGCGTACAAATTGCACCGCCAGCAAAAATCACTGCCATTTTTAGAATCATCGACAGCAGTCCGCTGTAATCCGCATGCGATTCCAACAGCAATGGTGCGATGTAATCATTAATCAGCGTCTTTAAAAAGGTGGCACTGATGGTACTTGCCAACGCACTGAAAATGATACACAAAAAGACAACTGCCAACCGCAGGCGATAGGGTTTCAAATACCGTAGCAGCCGTTTCAATACAACCATTGGATTTTCTGCCGTTCCAGTCGGTGCGGCTGTTTTAAATTTGCTCATTCTGTTACACCGCCTTTCTTCGTCTGTTCTTCGTAAATTTCCTGATAAATTGCATTTGTTTGCAATAATTCCTCATGTGTTCCCATACCGTTGATGACACCGCCATCCAGCACCAAAATTAAATCCGAATCCTGTAAGGAGGAAATCCGCTGTGCAATGATAAACTTGGTGGTTTCCGGCAAGTAGGTTTTCAGGGCTGTCCGAATACCAGCATCTGTTTTCGTATCCACAGCACTGGTGGAATCATCCAGAATCAAAATCTTCGGCTTTTTCAGCAAGGCTCTGGCAATGCAAAGCCGCTGCTTCTGTCCGCCAGAAACATTTGCACCGCCCTGTTCAAGATAGGTATCATAACCTTTCGGGAATGTTGCAATAAATTCATCGGCATTCGCCAGCCGACAGGCTTCCTGCAATTCTGCATCCGTTGCCTGTTCATTGCCCCAGCGTAAATTCTCTTTAATCGTACCGGAGAACAGCACGTTCTTTTGCAGCACCATTGCCACGGCATTCCGGAGCGTATCCAAATCATAATCCTTGACATCTACACCGCCTACTTTGACCGTTCCGGCGGTCGTATCATACAACCGAGGAATCAGCTGCACCAGCGAACTCTTCGAGCTGCCTGTACCACCCAAAATTCCAACAGTCATACCAGACGGAATGTGCAGGTCAATGTCTTTCAGGCAACACTTATCCATCCGCTTGGAATAGCTGAACGAAACGTGCGAGAAGTCCACACTGCCATCTGCAACCTTCAAAACCGGATGTTCCGGATTGGTCAAGTCGCTCTGTTCGTCTAACACTTCAACAATTCGCTCTGCCGATGCACGAGATATGACAACCATGACAAAAATCATGGACAGCATCATCAATGCCCCCAAAATCTGTAATGCATAGGTCATCAGACTCATCAGTTCGCCTGTGGTCAAATCGCTGCCGCCAGAGCCAACAATGATTCTTGCCCCAAACCATGACAGCAACAGCATACAGCTATAAACAGCAACCTGCATACCCGGCATGGAAAATGACAGTCTGCCTTCTGCCTTGCAAAAGTCTGCATAAATTTTCTGCGAAATCTTCGCAAACTTGCTGATTTCGTGATCTTCTCGTACGAATGCCTTTACCACTCGAACACCATGCACATTTTCTTGCACGACATTGTTCAGCTTGTCATAGGTGCGGAATACCCGTTCAAAAATCGGGTGCACACTGCTCATCAGGAAAAAGACAAATGCCCCCAAAATCGGAATCGCAATCAGAAAAATAATCGACAGCTTCGGGCTAATCCGAATCGCCATTGCCAGCGAGAAAATCAACATTGCCGGCGACCGCAAAGCAACTCGCACAATCATTTGATACGCATTCTGTAAGTTGGTCACGTCTGTGGTCAGACGGGTCACCAGACTGGACGCAGAAAAGCGGTCAATATTAAAGAAGGAAAAGCCCTGTACCGCATGGAATAAGTCATGCCGGATATTCTTGGCGAACCCAGCAGATGCCTTTGCTGCAAAGTGTCCGGCAAGAATGCCAAACAACAGCGACAAAATACAGCAAACTGCTAAAATTCCGCCTGTTTTTAAAATTGCCGCCTGATTTGCCCCGTCAATGCCATCATCAATCAGTTTTGCCATCAGCAGCGGAATGATCACTTCCATAATAACTTCTAGGACAACAAACAGCGGCGACAACAGCGAAGCCCCTTTATACTGCCGGACACAGCCAGCCAGTCGTTTTAACATGTTGAATTCCCTCCTTTGGATTCATAATCGGTCAGATTTTTACACATCACCTGCAAGGTTTTTTGAAACTGCTCCAAATCTTCCATGGAAATCCCTGCTGTCAACACCGATTCAAAAAACTGACACTCTTTCTCGACATCGTTGTGCAGAGAAATCGCTTTTTCTGTCAGGACAATGCGTTTCAGCCGAGCATCTTCCGGCACGGACTCCCGTACAATCAGTCCGTTTTTCTCCATACGGTTTAAGGTTGCTGTCACCGTGGAACGGCGGATGCAAAGCCGCTTTTCAATGTCCCGTTGGTACACCGGTTCGGTTTGGTCATAGAGAAAATGAATCAGCCAGCCATGTACACCGGTCAACTGTTCCTGCTCCCGAATCCCACGAGAACGGTTGCAGTATCGAGTCATCAGCGTGCAAAGCTGATGCAGTGGCGGAAACAGCCGGAACGGCGATTCCGGCGGAACTTGTTTCTTCATCTGAAACCCCTTCTTTCTGGTTGAGATTGTTCATCGTTGAACTGTTCGATGTTAAACAATATCATAACACATTGCATCTGCATTGTCAAGAAATATCCGGCGATTGCAAGCGAAAATCTCCGCCTGAAACATCCGGATTTTTTGTGAAACCTGCTCACGTTTCTAAAATTCTAATCCTTGGAAAATTTCATTCCTTTCAAATGTTCTGCATAGTTTTTTCTTCTATTTTTCTATTTTTTTATCCAAACTGCTTGACAATTGTGAAAAGAAGTGATAACATAAAAACATATGCGTATCACGTTCTTATCACAAATTTCATGAAGGAGGATTTCACATGCAACATCGCAAACGGACAGCCCTCATCGCAGGTCTGTTCACCATCACCTGTCTGGCACAGATTTCCATGAATACCATGAGCGGAATCTCTGCGGACGCAGCTGGCAGCTATGATATGGCGGTTACCGTCAATCTGGCTGGAGAAAAGAAAGCCATCAGCCCTTATATCTACGGGGTCAACGACTCCGGCGACGGCAGCAACCTGAAAAATGTCACGGTGGATGCCGTTCGGCAGGGCGGCAACCGTCTGACTGGCTACAACTGGGAAACCAACTATTCCAACGCTGGTGAAGACTGGCACAATAGTTCCGATACCAACATTGGTGACGACACAGACGGTTGCGGCTATGCCGGCAGAAGATTGTCTGCAACCTGCCAGAAAAACAACATCCCTTACAAGATGACAACCCTGCAAATGGCAGGCTATGTTGCGGCAGACAAAGCCGGAACCGTTCTGGAATCGGAAGCAGCTCCATCCTCCCGCTGGAAGGAAGTCAAATTCAAGAAAGACACTGCTCTGACACTCGAACCGGATGTTACAGACGATTATGTTTACATGGATGAATACGTCAACTATCTGGTCAAGACCTTGGGCGACTCCACCACTTCTACCGGTATTCAGGCTTACAGCTTGGACAATGAACCAGTCCTGTGGAACGATACGCATCCACTGTTACACAGCAAGGAAGTTAGCAGCAAGGAATTGATCTCCAAGTCTATTGAACTGGCAAGCGTTGTCAAGGACATCGACCCAAATGCAGAAATTTTCGGCCCTGCATTCTGGGGCATGCTGCCTTGTATCAATGGCAGCAACAGTGCAAGCGATAAAAACAACAATGTTTACACCGATCCGGATTACGATGCTGTTAAGGGCAACTACAGCTGGTTCATGGATTATTATCTGGAACAGATGGCAAATGCAGAAAAAGAATCCGGCAAGCGACTGTTGGATGTGGTAGATGTGCATTTCTACTCCCAGGATTGCAGCACAGAAGCTTCACGGGTACAGGCTGCAAGAAGTTTGTATGATGCTTCCTATGTAGAAAACAGCTGGCTGCAACCAACCTTCGGAAAATACTTCCCATTCCTGCCAAAATTACAGGAATCCATCGACAAGTATTATCCGGGCACAAAAATTGCCATCTCCGAATATAACTTCGCAGACCTGAGCAATGAAAAAGAATCCGGTAAGCTCTCCAGTGCTGCCATTGCAGAAGCGGACGCTCTCGGCTGCTTTGCAGACAACAATGTTTACTTTGCAACTTACTGGGGTACTTTGTCCGAATGCCCATATGCAGCTTCTGCCATCAACCTCTACACCAACTACGATGGAGAAGGTGCTTCCTTTGGTGATACACTGGTAGAATCTTCAACCAGCGATATTTCCCTTGCTTATTCCTATGCTTCCATTGAAGGCAGCGATGATTCCACAGTAAAGACCGTGCTCTCCAATAAGAGTGCTGACCAGACAGAAGATGCTGTCATCACACTGGACGGTACAACAAAGGATTACCAGAGTGCTGTTGTTTATGCCATCACACCGAAAGATGACCAGATTCGCATCATTGATGTTCAGAACGACATCAGCGGCAATCAAGTCAAGGTTGAACTCCCGCCGATGTCTGTTGCACAGGTCGTGGTATCTGACCAGAAAACAGACAAGGAAGTTTATGTAAAACCGGAAGAACCAGATATCAAGACTATCACTTACAAGTATGAAGACTTGGAACTGTCCGGCAACGGTTTCCCGAAGATTCCGCTGACCGACCTGGAACACCTGAAAAAAGTTATCATCAACACCACAGTTACTTGCAGCACGAATGCGGACTGGTACGGCGGCGGCGGTGCGTTGACCTTCAACGACCTGCTGCTCGAAGATGGTACAAAAGCATGGGCTTCTAAATCCTATATGTTCAGTGCTGGTACAAATGACAACACTATTTTGATGGATGGCAAATATACTGTTGACAAGGAAGAAGTTTCCGGTACACCAACACAGGATTATGCCGAATTGCAGGGTTGCTGGTGGAAGTCCTCCACAAATAGCGAATCCGGCGATGATGTTTCTGTCACCTTCAATTCTGTATCACTGGTTTATGAATACGAAAAAGACCCGGATACAACAACCACCACCACTACTACGACTACCACAACAGAAACAGAAACAACCACAACCCTTACCGAAACAACACCAGCAGAAACCACTGCACCAGAGGAAACAACTACTTCTACAGAACCAACTACTTCAGAAATCATAGAAACAACCACCGCAGAAACCACCACAATGGATGACACTGATATTTCTTGCGGTGATATTAACACAGATGGCGTTGTAGATTTGAGAGATGCAATTTACTTGAACAAATATCTCGCAAAACTCGTTGCACTGACAGACATCCAATTAAAGAATGCCGATGTTTATGCAGATGGCAATATTAGCGAAGCCGACACCACACACCTGATGCGGTTTGTACTGAATATGATTACAGACATTCCAGTACCGCCAGAAGCATAACGCCATAAAAAGAACCCTCCATGAAAAACACCCGACCGGATGGTACAAACGTACTTATCCGGTCGGGTGTTTTGTTATTATGATTCTGCCCACTCAAAATGGTTCCCAGCTGCCAGTTCAAAATGATACTTGACAATTCCTAAATCCACTTCTGTATAAAATCCCCAGCCTGCTTCTGCTCGAACCGTATGGTCATTCACTAGGGTAAACAGAAATTTTTGCTGATTGACAGCAGTTGGTGCAAGTAATGCTGCCTGCACACCCTTTTCAAACCAATGCGGCATTTCATCCTTGATTCGTATCACGGATTCCAATGGCTTTGAACGATGCGGAACGCCGTCCTCTGCTCCGTATCCGATAGCAATCACTAAACAGCACTTTTCGCCGTCTTCCAATTGAAAAGCAGCTTTTCGTTTCCGATAGGATGCACCGACCCAGCATGTCCGCAGCCCAAGCGTCTGGGCGAAGAGCACTAGTTTTTCGCCGTAATATCCGCATTGTTCCGGCAGCTGGTCACTCTTTTTTCCGACCAGTGCAATATAATTTCGTACATTTTTAAAATGCCCATAGTGAGCAAGCAGTCCATCAAATGCCTGCGGTTCATCTAATATCAACTGCATATGCAAGCCGCTTTCCTGATTGCATTGCTTGAGAAATGTTTGCAGCTGTGATTTTACGGGGTCGATGATGGGTTGAGCCGTATAGGAACGAACGGAATGCCGTTCTACCATTGCTGTAAAAAAATCCATGGAATACCTCCTTTGAAAGATTCCTGTTCGGTTGTTGTTATTATAGCATAGTTTCGGAGAAATAGCGAGTGGAAACGAAAAATTTTTCAGAATTGGTTGTAAGTAATGAGCCGCAGGCAAATAAAAAGTTTTTCGGTGCAGCAGTTTTTCAAAAATGCTGCCGAGGTGTGGGCGAGCAGCCCACATTTGCGAAGCAAATTGTATTTTGCAAATGTCATACTAACGGAGAATCTCGCTGAAACTGCATCTATTTCTCATCTCCTTCCAATGGCAGCCGTAAAGAAATCATCTTCTGCTTTCCGGCGAAGTACCGTAGAAACGAAATATCGGACATCATCCATCGCATGGTCAAACTCTTTTTTCGGAGCATCCCCATGCCGAGCATCTTCCCAGCAATACATTCCGAATTCTCGCAGTGTGTCGGTACAGGCAGCAGAAAAACGAATTTGTTCCTGCTGCAAAGCTGTGCTGACTCGCTGAATCCCAGCCAAAACGTCATTGTCTGCCCGAATCACTCGAAATCGTCCGTGTTGGGCAATGCACGCAATCATGCTGGCAGCGGACGGGTCAATGATAACGGCTTCAATGGTTCGATTTCCAGCAAGGGCTTCCAGTGCTGTATAATGGGCTTCATCCGTACGGGAACAGCCTTCTTTTCGGGCATCGTAATAATATTCCTGCAAACGATACCAGATTTGGTCTGTTTTGCAGTAGCCCCAAAGCCCGAAAGAGGAGGGGTTGACCGTTCCATAATCGCACGAAATATAGAACTGTTCGCATTCTGGTGTGTTTGCAACCACATGACGTTCTTTGGAGAACATCGGATAAACCACACCGCTGGAAACCGTCCATTTTCCCAGTACAAAGCGGTCATAAAAAATGCCGCTGTAAAGCCGTTCGTATCGTTGTCGAACCCGTTCGCTCAGTCCCGGATTGTCTGCCATGGTAAAGTGCAGATACAACGCCCGTTTCTGTGCTGCCTTTTGAATCCATTCCCGATAAAACCAATGGTAAGGATGGTCGGGGTTGCAGTTAAACCACATCTTTGCAGTGTGCAAACTGCATCGTGCCAATGCCTGTTCGACAAAGGTTCTTGGCATCAGTGCGACTTCATCCAAAAAAACACCGCCCAGTGTAATTCCCTGAATCAGGGCTGCACTGCTTTCATCTTTTCCGCCGAACAGATAAAACCGATTGCTGTGGTTGCCGAGAGCAATTTCCACATAGTTGCGGCTGCTCTTTTCTGTGCAGGAAAATCCGAGTGTTTGCAGAGTCTGCAATAGCGGTGTTACCACATTTCGCCGTAAGGCAGTAATGGTTTTTCCGCAGAGTGCAAAGGCAGTGCCTTGAAAGCAAGTGGTTGCCCAGCAGACAAATCCCAGCGACATGCAGACGGTTTTCCCACTTCGGACAGCTCCATCACAGATAATCGCATCATAATTCCGATACTGTGGCAATGCCCACCAGCGTAAAGCTAGCTTTTGTTTGGGAGAAAACGGTTTAAACGCTGTCTGCATGGGCAGTTCCTCCCGTCAAGGCGGTGAGCAGGGCATCTGCTTGGGATTGGGTTTCTGTCCGGCTGGCATAGGTCAGCATCTGTTCCATTGCCTTTTGTCGGTCACAGAGTTTGATTTCAACACCGCCGTTTTTATCCCGTTTGATTTCAGTGACATTGAACAAGTCCAGCTTGGCGAGTTCTTCCGGAGAGAGGTTGTCTGCGGAGAAAATCAGCTTTGCAGCATCGTTGCAACTGCCGAATGCCAGCCGTTCAAGTCCTGCCAGAACTTGCGGAATGGGACTGCGGAGGGAAAGGGATTTCAGCACACTTTGAATCAGTTCCCGGCAGTCCTCCCGCTGTAGCAGCAGGACACCTCGTTCCAACGCCTCTTCTTGTGGGTAGCCGGCGTGCAGGGCTGCTTCTTGGACATTACAAAGCATTGCATACCAGATACAGAAGCAGCGTTCCTGCGGTCGAATTGTTCGTCTTGCCATAATCATCATCGCTCCTTTCTTTGCTTTGGAGAGGGCTTGAATGGATTCAGAGGAAAAAGCCCTTTCACTATACAGCGATTTTCGGGAAAAACTTGTATGCAAACGTACAAGTTGCAACACGGTTTTATAATTTGTACATATTTTTTGTAAGAATCACAAAAACAAGACCTCGATTTTTGTGCAGAATAACACTATTTTACGAGATATATTTTTATAAAAAATATTTAAATAATCGTTGCAAAAAAACAAGCCGCAGGCAACCAAAAAGTTTTTCGGCTTCCCTTTT
>OLNF01003281.1_pt1 | contig 11874 bp, 10 predicted proteins | sample 1673061 | NCBI WGS metagenome assembly OLNF01 (sample SAMEA3136751, study PRJEB25190) | human gut metagenome | reverse complement strand
GCTTCTCGATGTAGAACTTCAAGCGTCCCGCTTCCGTACTTGCAGCAGGCGTTACAACCGTCGTGCCCGCATAAAGCGGAGTGCGGACCATTTCCCCGCTGCTCAAGCGCTCATAGTCGATACCCGCTTTCTTATTGACCTCCGTATTGAGCACCTGGTCAATAAGCTCGCCTTCGCTCATTCCGTCGCCGTATATTTTGCCCATGCCAAGCTTCTCTGCAATCAAGCGCATTATCTCAAGGTCGGTCTTGCATTCGTACAGAGGATCGATAGCTTTCTGGTGGTACATGAGATACGGCGTGGGGCAACCACCGTCAAAATCTTCCGTTTCGAATACGTGGGGAATCGGCAGTACGATATCGGCCCACTGTGCAGTATCGGTCATGTTGACGTCGGCGCACACGACAAACGGGACTTTCTTCACGGCCTCAATAAGGTCTTTACGGCCAGACTCACATGAAAGCATATTGCCATTGCAGCACCACAATACCTGCAGGTCGCAAGGTGTTTTCCCCCATTTTTTCTCTTCCATAATCTTCGGGAGATACATGCCCGTCGTACTAATGCCCGGCTTGCCGTACATATAAGCCCGCGAATTCGTCGACGAATTAAAGGGCGAAGTATTACCGCAAATAGAAGCGCCGGGCTTGCCGAAATTGCCCGTCATAGCCGTAATGAGCGCAAGATTCTTGAAATTATGATGCGAATTCACGTGATGGCCAAAGCCCTGGAAGGTCATGACATACGTCGGACCCTCCGCATACATGCGAGCAAACTTCTCGATATCCTCGGCTGGCAAATCGCAAATCTCAGCTGCTTTTTCAATCGTGTAATCGCTAATACTATCCAATACCACCTGATAGCATGTCTTGCACACGCGACCATCGGAAAGCGTGTACTCACCCAAAATAGCAGGCTTGGAGGCGTTCGCAAGAACCGATTGGGCTCCTGTTTCCTCATCCCACACGACAACAGGATCAACGACCGTCGGCATTCCAGTCATTGGATTCGTAGGTCCTTGGGTGGGCTCGACACCATAATCGCTCATGCGCACATACGTACCGTCGTCCTTAACAAGAAAAGGAGCCACCGTTTTCTCACGGAGAAAATCGTCGTCCGTCAGTCCATTTTCGCGAATATAGTTTGCCATAGCGAGCATAAGCGCGCCATCAGTGCCAGGACGAATGGGGAGATACATATCAGAATGCGCCGCACTTGCAGTGAACTGCGGATCGATGGTAATGAGTTTCGCACCGTTTTCGCGAGCCTGGCACACGAATTGCCACCCATGCACATACGCTTCAGCAGGATTGCCGCCCCACGATACGATGCACTTCGCATTAGCGGCGTCGTCAAAAGAATTGCCGCTTTGTCCAAGAAGGAGCATTTGCTCATAGATCTGCGCATAATCTGCTCCAGCGCCAAGAACAGTAGCACCCACGGAAGTGATGAAGCGACCGTAAGCCATCGACATATACCCAGCCTGGGCGCCATTCAAAACACCATATGAGCCGTAGGACGACCATACGCCTACAGATGTTCCTCCGTGGTCTTTAATGGCGGGACCAATTTTTCCTGCAATCTCTTCGATTGCTTCGTCCCAGCTGATTCGCTCCCATTGGCCCTCTCCGCGTTCACCAGTGCGGCGCATAGGATATTTCAATCGATCTGGGTCGTAAACGCGTTGGGGCTGCGTATAGCCCTTCACGCACAAACGGCGCCAACGAGCGTCCTCTTCTGGATACTGCGCTGCAGCAACCCGTACTACCTTGCCTTCGCGAACCACAACATCCATGTGACATTTGCTGCCACAATTACCACGACAAGCGCTGTGAAATACAGTCTCGCCTTCAGTTGCGGCCGCATCGGTTGCCTCTGCTTTAGTCATAGGAGCCAAGCCCCCCATGGCAACCGCGCCCGCGCCGAGCGCTGCAGCACCGGTGGTTTTCAAAAATCCTCTACGTGTAATGCCAGTCGATTCCAACGCCTTCGTTGGATCTTTCACTTCTGACATGCCTCCTCCATTCCTTGCGTAAGAAATGACGGGCATTCGGAATTTGGCCGCAAGAATCCAGGCGTGCCTACCCCTGCACGCTTGTGGCATGTATGTTTTCCGAGTCCCCCTCTATCAGAAATCGGCCGATTTCCTCTTTGTCATAGTCTGCCATACGACATGGGGAAAGGCAATCAGAAACCTATGACAAAGTATGACAAACATTATTCTATTTTGAGATAATTTGCGCTTGAACTGGTTTTTCTATCGTCTACGCACGCTTTGAGGGTTTTTCTTCGACGAAGCCCTCGGCAAACGAGCTCGGCAACACCAATGTGCCGCCCGATTCCTCAACGCTTTCGTAAGCGAGATGCATTTGACGCAGCTTCATAGCCTCGGCGCTTTCCTCATACGCGACGCCCGCGTCTTTCAGCATGTCGGAAATATCGGCCTCGGCCTCGGCAAGCACCATACGGGCGTTTTTCTTGCGCTCGGCAACGGCTTCCGCCGCCATAGCATGTTGCAACTCTTTGGGAATCACGATGTCGCGCACTTCGACATCGATGATTGTAATACCCCAATCGTTGAGCTTTTCTTCGAGCGCATCTTTGAGCTCCTCATCAAGCTGATCGCGACGGCTGGCGAGCTCGGCAACCGTTGTGCGGCCAATTGCCTTGCGCATAGCGGTTTGAGCCATCCAACTCACCGCCTGCGCGTAATCTTCTACCTCGGTGCAGGCGGCCTTCGCGCTCCACACCATCCAGAAAATCACCGCGTCAACGTTCACGGGAACAAGATCGCCCGTCAACGTCTCTTCAGCCCCGAAATACGTGGACGCCACGCGCTGATCGACGCGCAACGTGTAAAACTCAACGATAGGAATGGTAAAAACGATGCCAGGGCCAGCCACGCGGCTGAATTTGCCAAAACGCAGGACGACCGCTTTTTCCCATTCGAGCACAACGTGAATCGACGAGGCGGCAAGCCAGCCGCCAAGCGCCGCCACGACGAGCGCGGGAAGCGAGACCTCTCCTGAAAGCGCCCACCACAAAGCCGCGACAAGGCAAAATGCCACCGCGAAAATAACGATCCCAAACACGATTGCACCATTGCGCGATGCGCGGCGCCGAACGACCCCAGAAGAACCCACTGGCTCGGCAATATGGCCGGCATCGGATGACGGAGCCCCTATCATCGACGAGAATTCGTGCTTTTTGCTCCCCGCGTTCACGTTTGCCATCGGATATCTCCTTATTCCCCTTGCTCAAGCTTCTTGCGCTCACGCACAATCCCTGCAGCAAATTGAGCCTCTATGTCCTCGAGCGTCATGCCGAGTTCCCTGCATCGGCGCACATATTCCATTGTCACGATTTCCGCCGTCGCAGAAATGCTCACGCCTGGTTTGTCGCTCACGTCGCACACGAAAGCGCCCTGGCGACGCTTCGATTCGATATACCCATCGGCTTCCAAGCTCTTGTAAACCTTCGAGATAGTGTTGTAATTCACCTCGATGTCGGCAGCCAGGCCTCGCACTGTGGGTAGTTTGTCGTCGGGTTTGTAGTACCCAGACGTAATGAGGTATATGAAACGATTTTTCAGCTGCAACCACAGCGGAATACTGCTGTTTTCGTCAAGCTCAAAAAGAGAGGCATCGCAGGCATCGCTTTTCATAGCAGCCACTCCTCTCCTGTGTCGTCCGTTTGAACGGGCCGCTCAATGGAAGCCCGAAGTTCCATTTTGGCATGGCTCCCCATGTTCACCACGCCCACGCGCAGGCACGCGCCGCCAACGAGTACCAACACGGAAGCAATCGCGAGACATGCGAACGCCTGGCCCGACCGATTTGGCAACGAAAGCCGTTTATGGGCAATCGTCTCCAAAACGAGGGGAGCAGCAATTCCGCAGAAGACAAAACCCAGCCACCAGAGCAAAAGCGCAAGCGCGTCGCCCGTTGCCAAACTCGCAAATGACGCGCCAGCAGGCGGAAGGAGCCCGTAGAGCACCGTCGCGACGAACTCGCCCGACACAATAGCAGCGTCTGCAAAAATCAAAATCCGCGGAACGGCAAACCCGCCCACGGCATGACCGTCGAAGAACGCGCAGACGAGCGCCACCGCGATGCCGCACGACGCCGACGAAAGCAAAAACAAAATGGGCACGAGCGGCGTGTTCCACGCGCTTACACTGCCGAGGCTTTCCAGCAACAACCCCGTATAAAGCATAACGCCCAGCGACAAAACGCACGCAAGGCTTTCGATCACGACTACCAAAACGCCCGGAATAATAGGCAAGAATACAAAGCGAACCAGCGTAAGAAACGCCGCGCATGCAATAAGCAAGCCAAGAGCAACGGCACCAAACGTAAGATAGGTGAGCGAAGGATTCTGAATAAGAAATATCACACGGTCCAGGCGCCCTAAATCGAAGAGAAGGCACAAAGACCCCGCAATCAAGCACAACGTTCCGACGGCACACGTGAAAGCAATCGCGCGATGCTGCAACGAAGAAGCTCCAAGGGAGCATGGCACAGCGGCGCCGAAAGGTTCATGGGCCCACAGCATATCAAGCAGGCACGCAACGAGCACGGCGCCTGCGCCCATTCCGCCCAAAAAGAGGTACGCAATTGACAATGAGCTCAGCATGCGCACCCCTTTCGTTTCGCGTATTCATTCTTTGCAAAGTATGCCATAAAACGGCGACGCCTATGACAACGTGTCATAGGCGTCGAAGGAAAAGAAGGCGAGCAATTATTGCCCGCAAGTCCTATCGCCGAATCGCGCCGCGCAGTTTTCGCTCGACATCGCGCCAATGAGGCAAATACGCATCAAGCAGCGCATGGAAACGCGGGCCGTGGTTTGCTTCCCTCAGGTGGCACAGCTCATGCACCACGACGTATTCCAAACACTCGGGAGGCTGGGCGGCGAGCTGCACGTTTATACAGATGCGCCCCGTTTTCACATTGCAGCTGCCCCAGCGGCTCACCATGTTTCGATATACTAATTTACCAGGCGAAACGCCAATAATCGGCGCCCATTTCTCTATGAGCAGCGGCACGAACGCGGAGACGATTGCACGCCACTGAGCAAGTTCCTCCTGCGTTGGCGGAGTCGACGCTCCGTTGATTTCGCGATCGCGTTCCCTTACCTGCATTTTTGCCGCATGCTCGCGAATCCACGATGCACGTTCTTCGATAAAGCGCGCGATTCGAGCGTCGGAATAACGCAGCGGCGCACTCACACATACGCGAAAGCGAGCGTCAGGCGAGCCGCCCGTCACATCGGCACCCCCAGCGCAAAGCTTGAGGCGCACATACATATGCTTCTGCTGTTTGCGCGTGACTTCGACGTTGAACCCCGCAGCGCGCAGCATGGTTTTTCGCACAGAAGACACAGCGAACATTCCTTCGAAACAAGAATCATGCTAAGATGCAAGCACGGTGCCCCGCGAAGCCGGGCGACATCGTTTGAGTTCTAAGCCGGGCTAGCTTTGGTAGGCACCCGGCTTATTTCTTTCCAATGAAGATCACTTGTCGCGGGTGACGAGGTCGACGACTCCGATAACAACTGACATTACTGCGCAAATGGCGATAACCGTTTGAGTATCCATCGGGACCACCTCCTTTCAGAGGCGCCGCCCGGCAAGTGAAGCACCGCCCGCCTATTGTACTGCATAGACGGGCGGTTTCGAACTTCTGTACGATTTTTATCCTCTAGAACGCCGAAAGATAAATCGCCTTCGCGTCTTCCAGCGTAAGCTTCTTAAAGCCACCGAACACTTCGCCCTTGTTGGCCTTGAGCGTCGGCAGCAGTTTGTCCACATCTTCGGGGGCGATACCGAACTCGCCGAGCGTGCGCGGCATGCCCAAATCAACGAAGAACGCCTGCAGCTCGTCGATTGCAGCCGTCACGGCATCTTCAATTGCTTCATCGGTTTCATCGATGGGCTCAATGTCGAATACCTGCAGCGCGAACTTCAGGAAGCGAGCTGGGTTTTCTCGCCATACAAAGCGCATCCACGCAGGCATGACCACCGCCAAACCGGCACCGTGCGTGATAGAAGTGTCGAACGCAGAAAGCTCATGTTCAAGCGCATGGCTTTCCCAACCGCCAGCGCGGCTCGTCGGCGTCGCCGAGAGGCCGCATCCCGCGATGTCGTTATGAGCAAGCGTGCCCGCCCACATAATGTTCGCGCGAGCCTCGTAATTCTCAGGCTCGGCAAGAGCCACCGGGGCCTCGTCGATAAGAGAGCGAATAATGCCCGTGGCAATGTTGTCGGTGAGGCTCGACGAACCCGTGCCGCTGAAATAGCGCTCGCACACATGCGCGATCATGTCGGTCACGCCAGCAGCCGTTTGATACGGCGGCAGCGTAAACGTGAGCTCGGGATCGAGGAACGCCGCCTTCGGGCGGAACAAGTTCGAATTCGTACCGCGCTTCAGCCCCAGTTCATCGTTGGAAATAACACACGAGCTCGATCCTTCGGAACCCGCCGCAGGAATAGTAAGCACGCAGGCGATAGGCAGACATTCCGCAATCGTCGCCTTCTTGCTGAAGAAGTCCCACACATCGCCTTCGTAAGGCACGCCAAACGCAATCGCTTTGGCGCAGTCAATCGCGCTGCCGCCGCCAACGGGGAAAATAACGTCGACGTTTTCTTTACGCGCAAGCTCAATGCCCTCGCGCACCAATCCCACTTCAGGATTCGGACGCACGCCCGCGAGCTCAACAGTCTCGACGCCCGACGCCGCGAGCGACTTCTTCACGCGGTCGAGCGTTCCCGTGCGCACCACGGAACCCTTGCCGTATACGAGCAGCGCGCGTTTATAGCCGCGTTTGGCAATATGCTCGCCTACCTGGTCGGTAACGCCTTTTCCGAAAATGAATTCCGTCGGAGAATAGAACACAAAATCGTTCATTGACCATCCTTTCGAAACGATTACAGACCACGGCATGGGAAGCCGCCAAACAGGGTCTTCTTCACCTTCGGGCGAGCACCGCAGATTCACAACAGCCCCTCGCCAAGCTCTCTAACGTTCGTGCACAAGCGCATACGCCTCGTTGCGCGAAATGCCAAATTCGCGACGCAGGGCAGCAACGATATCTTTATGCGACATTTCACCAGAGGCAAGAAGCTCAGTCGCGCGTTCGGCGGCAGAAGCAGCCTGAACGGCGGCGTTGTCCTCGACTTCAGCAGCCGTCGGAGGGCAAATAACCAACGCGATTTCGCCCTTTACGCCCTCTTCCGCATCGCGGCGGGCGAATTCTTCCGCAGCAATGGGGGCCATAGCGCGAAATACCTCTTCATGGCGCTTCGTGAGCTCGCGGCACACTGCAACCTCTCGCGCGGGGAACACCTCCGCAATAACCGCAAGCGCATCGGCTATGCGGCGCGGGCTTTCATAGAACACGAGCGAGGCGTCGAGGTTCGAAAGAGCTTCGAGCACCGCCTTGCGCTCGCCAGCCTTGCGCGGGAAAAAACCGCCAAAATAGTAGCGCGGATCGGAAAAACCACTGGCGACATAAGCCGTCGCGGCTGCCGATGCACCTGGCAGCACCTCATAAGGCGCACCCGCTGCCTGCGCCGACGCAACAAGGCGCGACCCAGGGTCGGACACGCCAGGCATGCCGGCATCGCTGCAAAATGCGATGCGCTCGCCAGCCAACACGCGCTGGATAATGCGATCGGCCTGCTTGGAGATGGTCGCTTCATCAAGCCGCTCAAGCCGCTTTTCGATATCGAAGTGCGCGAGCAGCTTGCCCGTGACGCGCGTGTCTTCCGCACATACCACATCGGCCGCGCGCAACTCATCGAGCGTGCGCAACGTGATATCGCCCAAATTGCCGATGGGCGTAGGACATAAAACAAGTTTTCCAGTTGAAGTATTCATGGGCGCAATTATACCGCCCGACTCGGCCCGCGCGAACGACGCAGCAAAAGCGCAAAAGCGGCTCGGGCAAAACGCACGTTCAAGCCAGGCCTTGTGCGTCCAGTTCAGGCTTTGTGCGTCCGGCCAATACCTTTCACGAAGGCCAGCCGACCACCTTGCCGCCTACGGTTTCCAAAAAAAACGCCTAAGCCCGCGCCGCTTCCTCGCGTTCTTCTCGCTCGAGCACGCGCTGCATAGCGGCAATAGCACATTCGAGCATTTCATCGTCAGGCTCATTGGTCGTAAGTCGCTGCATTTGCATGCCCGGCCACAGCACCACTTTCACCAGCGGGTTTTCAGGGTGGCTGCCCGCCCACTTCACCGTGATTTCATAGCTGATGCCAGCAATTACGGGCATGAGCAGAATGCGCGCCACAATAACGAGCGCCAGTTTTGCGGGGCCATCGGGCACGCCCCATGCGGCGATAAGGCCATTGAGCGGCGTAATGGTGTATACGAAAATCGCGATGATCATGACCATGATCAAAAACGCCGTGCCGCAGCGCACGTGCAAACGCGGGAAACTGCGCGCATTTTCGGGCGTGAGCGGCAGCCCGTGCTCGTAGCAATGGATGGTTTTATGCTCGGCGCCGTGATAGCTGAACATGCGCTTGATATCCTGCATGCGGCCAATAAGCCAAATGTAGAACACGAAAACGACGATACGCACAATGCCGTCGACGACGTTCCAAAGAAGCGTTTTGTCATCGTATTCGCCCACGAGCACATTGGCGATGAACGCGGGCGCGACAATGAACAAGCCGACGCCCAAAAGCAGACCAAGCACCATCGAGATAGCCATTTCGCGCTTGCCGAAACCGCCGTCGTCCCCGTCACGAGTCTCGTCCGACTCGCGCACGGCCGCGCCGGGTTCGACTGCGTTAGGCTCAACCGCGCCAGACTCGGCCGTATTGGCCTCGACAACGATATCCAAGGAGCGCTGCGCGCCCAAGGCGTCAATTGCTTCGTCGGGATTGCCGAAATCATTTTTCCACGAGAAGTCGCTGGTCTCGCCTGCAACGCTTTCGTCGACCGAAGCGCCTTCTTTCGAAATGGCTCCGTTTGCGCTCACTTCTTCAGCTTTCGCTCCGGGCTCTTCCTCATCGCCATAGGCGTGCATCGCGGCAATCTCGAGCGCTTTATAACCCAAAATCAAGCTTTCCACAAACGCGCGGCAGCCGCGCACAACGGGCCAATAGAGCCATTTGTTCTTCGCTTTGCCGCTGGCCAAATCGTGCTCTTCAATATAGATATTGCCCGATGGCTCACGCACGGCAGCCGCCCAATTGTATCGGCCGCGCATCATAACGCCCTCGATAAGCGCCTGCCCGCCCACATGCGTTTTGTTCGCGCCGTCTTCAGCAAACGCGCGCTTCACGGCGCTGCGTTTGCTGGGAGCCTGACCGCTTTCGTTTTCCGCGGCCGCGCCGAGCATTTCCTGGTCGACTTCATTTTCTTTCGGCATGCATTCAGTTTCGTTAGACACGCTTGGAGCTTTCTTCTTGACTAATGGCACAAGCGAACGACGGCCTCCCTCCGGCTCGCCCGGATTGCCCAAATCGCCCGCCTCATCGTAACGCACAATTTTACGACCAACCTCGAACAAAAATAGGGCAAAGGAATAACCCTTTGCCCTATTTCACATCGAAGCAGCGTACTATTCGCGTACTACTTTGGGGTACGGATTTCCGCAGGTCATTTTGCCTTCGGGACATGCGCCGCGCACGCACGGCGCCCCCGCGTCGGCAAAAACGAACGGAGCCGTGGGACGCGCAAGCTCCAGCATGCGATGTGCCAGCTCGCGAATCTCCCACTGCGCGCGGTTGCAGCAGCGCAAGCTGAAGAAATGCAGCAGCTCACGAACATTCATGGTAACCACGATTTTGCTTTCAGCGGCGTTCGGCAAAAGATAACGCGCGTCTTCAGCGGGCACGCCGGCATCGAGCAGCTTCTTATAGGCCGACGTAGCCGCTTCGATGGCCTCATCGAAAACAGCATTCGCTTCCTCGTTGGCAAGCACGCTTTCGGGTTTTACCACAGAAACGCCTTCTTTGAATTTCACGTAACGCTGCGACTGCTGGTTAAAGCTCGCCAGGCGATGACGAACCAGCTGGTGAGTAAGTGCGCGCGAAACGCCATCGATGGCAAACGTATAGCTCACGTGCTCAAGCGTCGAAAAGTGCCCGCTGGCCATAATGGTGGAAAGCACGCTGTGCATACGCTCTTCCGACATCGTCTCCATGAGCTCGGCCGCACCAACAGGCGCATAGCACAAACGTGCAGCCGTCGCGATAGCGCGCTCGGGATCGGGCGTGTGGTACAACAGTTCAACGTGCATAATCGTCCCCCTTCTGGTAAGCGATTCAACTTTAATCTATCGGTAAAAAATATGCCCCGCGCCGACGCGCAGGGCATAAAGAAAACAAGGGAATGGCGTTTTACAACTCAAGAGTTATGCCCTGTTTGGCCAAATACTCTTCCCACTTCTTGAACGATTCAGTGGAAATACCGTGTTCAATTTGGCAGGCCTCATAATTGGCAGTTTCAGAGTCAATGCCAATTGCTTCAGTCATGAAGCGGAACAACAAATTGTGGCGACGCCAAATCGTGGAACCGTATTCGTAGCCCTCTTCAGTAAGCGTGATGTCACCGTAATAAGGCTGAACAGCGTAGCCTTTTTCTTTTAAGTTCGTCACCGCTTTCGAAACCGACGCTTTCGAAACGTTAAGCTTTGTCGCAACATCAACCGCACGAATAGGCTCGTTGGGGCCGCCTGCAAGATCGACAATTGCTTCCAGGTAATCCTCGAGCGAATGGCTCAGAGGCTCCCTATCGCGGGATTCGAGCATGGTACCCATTTGGGATTCCGACATACATGCCTCCTTGAATAGCGCAAGCGCGCGTTACCTTCCTCCAGAGTACAATACCACACATACCGTAGTTTTATCCGAAAGGACTCAGGTCATAAGGCGAGAGCCTCGGCGAACAACGTTCAAAGCATATAGCGAGGCTCACGAAGCCCGTCTGCGCCAATACTCCATAACGCCAACGCCCGCGGGCGCCGATGCCCACCGCCACCTAGCGTCGATGCTCGCTGTTACTGCTGCCACACCTGCCGATGCTGCGGCCTCAATAGAACAAACCGCCCCTACGGAAAAGCGCCGCAATATCAATATCGATTGACAAATTTCTCACACAGCTCGCAAAACGCTATACCGCCAAAGACGGAGGCATGGCTTTAAACGGAAAGGCGCCTTGCTATTTCGCCGAAGCAACCGCCGCGTCGGCGTCGGCAATCATCTTGTCAATGCGCGCCGTCGCCGAGCAACCTCCACCGCAGTGCCCCGAGCACGAGCCACACATCTCCTTTTCGCCGCACATGCCTTTTTTCATCATTAGGCGAACCGATAGACACACACAGACGATCAAAATCGCCAGCACAACTGCTGTTGCCATATTCATAACCATAACGGCCTCGTTTCAATTGGGCGCGCATGCGCGCCATACTTTCATTCATCAGGTACTTTACCGCTTTTTGCCACACACGCGCTCTTAATTGAATAAATGTTTCCCAAGGGTCACATATTTGACATTTTCGAGGCCCATGGGAGCCCAGCGTAAATGAAATCGTTAAAAAGTGACAAAAGTTGCGAATTCGGGGGCGTTTATAGGTCACTAAGCGCGCAACAACACCGCAAACCGGCGAGCGAAGCTTGCGTCAGGGGCCCATCCCATGAAAACGAGGCTTTAAAACCGCCAAAAGCAGCAAAACTCGCCCATCTACGAGCGAGATGTGGGCTTGCACGCCCCCAGATTCGCAACTTTTGTCACTTTTCGACCTGTTGCTTTACGCTAGGCAAGAAAACATCATGCAAATGCGGGGCGCATCCACCCGAAACCGCCCATACTTGGCCCTTGGCCCGCATCGCCTATCGACAATGTTCTGCCCATATTA
>OLNF01003280.1_pt1 | contig 11884 bp, 8 predicted proteins | sample 1673061 | NCBI WGS metagenome assembly OLNF01 (sample SAMEA3136751, study PRJEB25190) | human gut metagenome | reverse complement strand
GCGTATGGAAGTCGGAAATGTACGATAGAATTTGTAGGGGCCGATGAGGGCATCGGCCCCTACGACCGCTGCGGCGGGGATTTGGGCGATGACGAAAAAAGCTCCCGGTGGGAGCTTTCAGGCATAGGGTTCGAGGGCAGATTTGATGTAGTTGACATAATCCTCTGCGATCTGAGTTGGATGCAGGATCTTGACGCGCGGGCCGAAGCCGGCGAGCCAGGCGAAAAACTGCGGCGAGACGGCGATGTCAGCCATGAGGGGGAAGTGTGCATCTCCGTCCGGGACGAGCATGACGCCGCGCCCGAAGCGGTCGATCACGACGCCGGCAAGCGCGTTTTCAAAGCGGAGATGGACACGCGCGGGCGCGCCGCGGAACATGCCGAAGACGCTGCTGCTGTAGCGGGTGAGATCCAGATTCTCATATTCCGGGCCGAGGATGCGCGTCTCGCCGGTCTTGGTGATGTTGGTCATCTTGTCGACGCGGTAGTGCGTGAGACCGTGGCGCGGAGAGAGGGCGATGAGATAATAATTTTCATCCTCCCAGAGAAGGGCATAGGGGCTGGCGGTATATTTGCCGGGGCGATAGCGGCGCTCGCCGTGCAGATCCCAGTCGAAATAGCGGAAGGAGATCTGGCTGTTGCCGGCGATGGCGTCGTGCAGGCGGTCGACATTATAATAGATGCTCTCGTTCATGGTTTTCACGCGGCCGGCGACGACCACCTGGCGGCGGAGCGACTTGGCCTCGTAGGAACTGGCAAGCGTTTCGAGCTTGGTGATGAGCTGGAGCGATTTTTTCTCGGAAAGAAATTTGCTGGACTGCGCGGCGTCGACCAGCAGCTTCAGCTCCGGCAGCTCAAAGGCACGGCTGCCCAGATAATAGCCGCCGCCGGGGCCGCGGAGCTGGACAATGTCAAGCCCGTATTCCTGAAGACAAACCATATCGGAATAGATGCTCTTCCGCTCGGCGCGGATGCCTTTTTCGGTGAGCAGATCGATGAGGGCCTGCGCGGTCAGGGGATGGTCGGCGTCAGACTGCGTTTCGAGGATCTCCTTGAGATAAAGAAGCTTGAGCTTCTGATGTTCCGAACGCGGCATAGTGTTCCCTCCTTTTATGATAAAGTTTACTACAAATTATGATAAAGTTTACTACAAATTCCACCAGTTGACAAGTGGGATTTCACAAATATTTGTCAGGATTTGATAAATTCTGTGAAAAAAGGCGTGAAATCGTTCGACAAGGACGTAGTTGGTGCGCGACACGGAAGCGCTGCGCCGGAGGAAAAATCTGAACAAAGGCAGCACCGCACAATTTGACAAGCAGATTCGCCGAGAGATTTTTCGTCAAGGCAAGATTTGAAAAGCGAAGGAATACTGGATGTCTTTCGAGCTTTTCAAACCGCAGAATTGGCGGAAAAGATCCGGCGAAACGCGTGGACACAATTGTGCGGTGCTGCCTAAAATTCATTTGACGTTTTTTGCGGAATATGATACTCTAAAGTGAAGTAAGAACGGAGGTGGACGCATGGAGCGCGATTCGAACAAACGGTATTTCAAATGGGGGCTGACGGCGCTGGTTGTCATCTTCATCAGTATTCTGCTGGTGGTCATCTTTACGAATCTGCCGGGCTTTTTCGCCCTGCTGACGTCCATCGGGAAGATCCTCTCACCGCTCATTTCGGGCGTGGTGATCGCGTTTTTGCTCAATCCGCTGGTCAATTTTGTGGACTGCCGCCTCGGGCCGCTCCTGCAAAAGAAGCTCAAGGTCCAGACGGCGAAGAATCTCAGCCGCGCGGCAGGCATCGTGATGGCACTGATCGTGGCGGGATTTCTGGTGTATGGGTTCTTTGCGATGCTGCTGCCGCAGCTCTATGAGAGCGTGATGAACATCGTGGATAACGCGAGTACATACTTCAACAGCATCGAGACCTGGGCCACGAACATTCTGGAGGACAATCCGGAAATTCAGGGCTACGTGGACAAAGGGCTGGAGCAGCTGCGCGGCTTCTTCGAAAACTGGGTAAAGACGACGTTCCTCAGCGATATGTCGAAGCTGGTGACGACGGTGTCGACGTCGGTGATCGCGGTGGTGAAGAGCCTGACGAACTTCATCATCGGCCTCGTGGCGTCGATCTACATGCTGTGGTCGAAGGACACGTTCCGCGCGCAGACGAAGAAGATCATGGTCGCGACGATGCGTCCCTCTGCGGCCGACCGGCTGCTTGCGCTGGGGCGCAATGCGTATCGCATTTTCAACGGCTTCATCATCGGCAAGCTCATCGACTCGGCCATCATCGGCGTACTCTGCTACATCGGCTGCGAGATCTTAAAAATGCCGTTCACGGCGCTGGTCGCGACGATCGTCGGCGTGACGAACGTCATCCCGTTCTTTGGGCCAATCATCGGCGCAGTACCGAGTGCGTTCCTCATTCTGCTGGTCGATCCGCTGAAGGCGTTCTATTTTGTCATCTTTGTGATCGTTTTGCAGCAGCTGGACGGCAATGTCATCGGGCCGAAGATCCTCGGCAACACGGTCGGCATTTCGGGCTTCTGGGTGCTGGCGTCGATCACGATTGCGGCGAGCATCTTCGGCTTTGCCGGAATGCTGCTGGGTGTGCCGGTGTTTGCGCTGATCTACGTGCTGATCTCGGACGGCGTGAACGCACGGCTGCGAAAGAAGCAGCATTCGACCGTGACGGAGGATTACCGCGACATCCAGACCGTGGAGGATCTGGTGATGCCGCCGCACGCGCCGCGCGTGGAGCCGCAGCCGGTCGGCGCGTCGGCCAAACAGGGCGCGGAGGACACGGCGGAGGACGCTGTGTCGGAGAAACCTTGACATTTGGGCGCTCCTCATGGATATGGGGGGCGCTCTGCAATTTTGGAGACGAGATATGGAATCGATTTTGGAAAATTTGGGTGCGTGGCTGGAGACGCTGCCGGAAGTGGGCCGCGGAGGCGGCGTGCTGCGGTATGTGGTGCCGCTGCTGGCGATCTTGATCGTGGCGCGGTGCGCGGTGTCACTGCTGACGTTCCGGCGCGAGGCGGAGGTCTGGGCCTGGCTGACGACGCAGGCGGGCGACCGCATCCCCGTGACGCACTGGGAAAATCTGCTGGGGCGCGGACGGGGCAGCGATGTGCTGCTCGAATATCCGACGATCTCACGGACGCACGCGGTTCTGACGCGGTATGACGACGGGAGCTGGTCGATCTTCGACTGCCGGTCGAAATCCGGGACGGAGCTGAACGGCGAGCCGGTGGAATTTGCCGAGGTGAAATTCGGCGATGTGCTGAGTCTCGGCGGCGTACAGTTCACGCTCGTGCCGATCACGGCGGAGCAGGAGAAGATCCAGGCCGAGGCGCGCAGGCGCGGCGGCGTGGGCGTGACGCCGTCGGTGACGCTGCTGCTTTTGACCGTATTCCAGCTGCTGGTGACGTTTCTGGCCGTGATGGGCTGCGGGCGGAAGCCGGAGGTGCTGCTGGCGTTTTTGGGCCTGATGCTGGTGGAGTGGGCACTGTTTTTCGGGCTGAAGCTGATGCGGCGGCGCGGCTATGACGTGGAGACCATCGCGTTTTTCCTCACGACGATGGGTTTCGCCGTCGTGGCGACGAGCGCACCGGAGAGTTTGCTGAAGGAATTTCTCGCGCTCTGCGCGGGACTTGTCGTGTTCCTCTTTGTGGGGTGGACGCTGCGCGACCTCGAGCGGGCGAAGGTGTTCCGGTACCTCGCCTCGGCGGCGGGCCTGCTGCTTCTGGCGGTGAACCTCGTGCTCGGCACGGAGAAATTCGGCGCGCGCAACTGGATTCAGCTGGGCGGCGTGTCGTTCCAGCCGTCGGAGCTGGTGAAGATCTGCTTCGTGTATGCGGGCGCGTCAACGCTGCACCGCCTGATGGCGAAGCGAAATTTGGTGATGTTCATCGGCTATTCGGCGGCCATCTGCGGCTGCCTCGCGCTGATGAACGACTTCGGCACGGCCATCATCTTCTTTGTGGCCTTCCTTGTGATCGCGTTTTTGCGCTCCGGCGATGTGGCGACGATCGCGCTGGCCTGCGCGGGCACGGGCTTTGCCGGAGTGCTGGCGCTGCGGTTCAAGCCGTATGCGCTCAAGCGGTTCTCCGCGTGGGGCCATGTGTGGGAAAACGCGCTGACGACCGGCTATTCGCAGACGCGGGCGATGATGTGTATCGCGTCGGGCGGCCTGTTCGGCCTCGGCGCGGGCAAGGGGTGGCTCCACAACGTTGGCGCGGCGGACACGGATCTTGTGTTCGCGCTGGTCAGCGAGGAGTGGGGGCTGATTCTGGCGGTGACGCTGGTGGCTGCGATTGCGGTGCTGGCGGTATTTGTGGTGCGGTCGGCCCCGGTGGGGCGGAGCTGCTTCTATACGATCGGTGCGTGCGCGGCGGTGACGATCCTCGTGACGCAGGCGATTTTGAACGTGTTCGGCACGGTGGACATCCTGCCGCTGACGGGCGTGACGTTCCCGTTCGTGTCGAACGGCGGATCGAGCATGCTGTGCGTCTGGGGCCTGCTGGCGTTCGTCAAGGCCGCGGACACGCGGCAGAATGCGAGCTTTGCCATCCGTCTGCCGGGCAGAAAGGGGGCCTGACCGATGAAAAAGGTATCCGGGCGGGCAATTTTCCCGCTGATCCTGGCGATCGTCCTCCTCGCGGGGACGGTGCTGCTCTGCGTGCGCTATTTTGCAAAGGCGGACGAGTGGGTCACGTTTTCGGGCAGCCCGCACGTCTACACGGGCGTGAATCTCGACGGCGGCGTCGTGACCGACCGGGACGGCACGCTGCTGCTCGACAGCACGGACGGGCGGACCTATTCCGCCGACGCCGTGACGCGCACGGCGACGATGCACCTGCTGGGCGACCGGTATGGCTACATTCAGGCACCGCTGCTCGGCAGCTTTGCGGACGACATGATCGGCTTTGACAAGATCAACGGACTCTATGGCGCTGAGGGTACGGAGGCGAACGCTGCTCTGACGCTGAGCGCCGCCGCGCAGACAGCGGCCTATCAGGCCCTCGGGAATTACCACGGCACGGTCGGCGTCTACAACTACAAGACCGGCGAGATCCTCTGTGCGGTGACCTCGCCGAGCTATGACCCCGACAACATGCCGGACGTCGACGCCGACACGAGCGGCGCGTACGACGGAGTTTATGTCAACCGATTTTTCCAGGCCGCCTATACGCCCGGCTCGATCTTCAAGATCGTGACGCTGGCCGCCGCGATCGAGACTGTGCCGGATTGGGAGAATCTGACCTTCACCTGTGAGGGGAAGACCATCATCGGCGGGCAGGAGATCATCTGCGAGGGCGTTCACGGGACGATCACGCTGAAGCAGGCGCTGGCGCATTCGTGCAACGTGGCGTTCGGCGAGCTGGCCGGGAAGGTCGGCACAAAGGCGCTGATGGAGTACGCCGAAAAGCTCGGCCTGAGCGAGAGCTTCGAATGTGACGGCATCCCGGTCAAGGCCGGAACCGTGGATCTCAAGGACGCGGACGCAGGCGACCTCGCGTGGGCCGGGATCGGGCAGTACACCGATCAGGTGAACGCGCTGACGTTTATGCGGGCGATGGGCCGCATCGCGGGCGGCGGCACGGGCGCGGAGCCGTATCTGATGGCGAAGATCACGCGCGGCGAGAAGACCGCGTATGAGGCGAAGACCGAGACGAGCAGCCGTGCGCTCACGGCGGAGACGGCCGCGAAGCTGACGGAATATCTGCGGAACAACGTGGCCACGATGTACGGCGACGGACAGTTCGGCGGGCTGAATGTCTGTGCGAAGTCCGGCACGGCGGAGCACGAGGGGAAGACGGCGGACGCAATGTTCGCGGGCTTCTGCGTGGATGAAAATTGTCCGCTGGCGTTCGTCGTGTTCGTGGAAAACGGCGGCTCGGGCAGCGCGGTCGCCGCGCCGATCGCTGCAAAGGTCTTGCAGGTCTGCGCCGCGGCAATCAACAGATAAATTGGGGCTTGACAAATGCCGCAGTTTTGTGTATGATAATGGGGCTGTTTCGGGAAGTGACACGGAACGGCCCCGGCTTCGACCGGCGTTTGATACTTGGAGTAGTATCGAAGTGGTCATAACGAGCACGACTGGAAATCGTGTAGGTGTGTTGAGCGCCTCGAGAGTTCGAATCTCTCCTACTCCGCCAAAATCACGGCATCCCATCTGGGATGCCGTGATTTTTTGCGGAGCGGAGAGATTCGAATTAAAAATCGGCACAGTCCGGTGGACTGTGCCTGCCGCCAGTGCAAACACTGGCGGCTTCGCTTATTTTTGCCAACGGCAAAAATGCAAACGAATCTCTCCTACTCCGCCGTCGCGTCCACCGCCGCGCCAATGTAGAAGGGGAGTCCACAACCGCCCGATTCGTGATTTTGGCGAAGCCAAAATGCAAACGAATCTCTCCTACTTCGTCGCTGCGGACTGCATATCGTTCGCAGCTCCTCTTTTTATGTTTCTCATAAAAAGTCGCTTCTCACTCATTTCGTCGCAGCTCCTCTCAAAATGATGACCGCTTCGCTGGGTCACGATTTTGCTATTTCACCTTGTTTGACACATCTCAACATTCAAAAAGCGTTTGTGTAGTGCCAACCGGAGAAACGGGCCGATGAGGGCATCGGCCCCTACAAGGTACAGTGCAAAATCGGAGAAGCGGGCGGACAGAGTCGTCCGCCCCTACAAGCGTGAGCAAAGTGCAGAGGAAGATTGATAGCCTTAATCCCCGCAGACCTCGCTGCGCTCGGCCAAATGCCTGCGGGCATTCACTCCCACGCCCCGCTTCACGGCCCTTTATGCAATCAAGGGGAGCCTATTCGCTGCGGCGGGGACGGGGGGAGCGGGCGACCAATGGTCGCCTCTACGTTTGCTGTCAGAAGCGCGAGAGAGGACGTAGGAGAGGGATTGGTGCTGTTGACGAAAATGGGGCAAAAAACGGGAACGGAATTTGGCGGTTTTTGCGGTTGACTTCGCTGATTTAAAGCGATATAATGCACCCATGAAATGCGGAACACCGCACGGAACTGAGGAAAGGAGTCGACAACCATGAAGCAGCATACGATCAAAATGGCACAGTCTGAATACTCCTATTATTCCTTTATTAAGGTCAGCTTTGCTGGCCTCATTCGTGTTGCCCATCGGTCCGAGGGTGTTTTGGATTTCTGAGATGTTCGGAAATGACAAGGCGCTGTCCGGACGGGCGGCGTCTTGTTTTTTATTTCACTGCGAAAAGGAGAAATTATCATGAAAAAGAATGTAATCGCGATCCTGCTGGCAGTTTGTATGCTGCTGGCCCTGACGGCCTGTGCGGCCAAGGCCCCGGCGGCGGACACCGCCTCTGACAATACCGCGGCAGACACCGCCCCGGCCGAGACCCCGGCGGACGCCACGGAAAACACCGAAGATCCCAGTGCCGATGACGGCAAGGTCTACACCGTCGGTATCTGCCAGCTTGTGCAGCACGAGGCGCTCGATGCCGCGACGCAGGGCTTCAAGGATGCGCTGACCGAGGCGTTGGGTGACAAGGTCGTTTTTGAAGAGCAGAACGCCTCCAACGACATCCCCACCTGCGGCACGATCTGCGCGGGCTTCGCGGCCTCGAATGTCGACCTGATCCTCGCGAATGCGACCCCGGCCCTCCAGGCCGCCGTCTCCGCGACGCAAACCATCCCCATCCTCGGCACGGCGGTCACCGAATACGGCGTGGCGCTGGACATTGACGACTTTAGCGGCACCGTTGGCGGCAACGTCTCCGGCACGTCCGATCTTGCACCGCTCGATCAGCAGGCCCAGATGCTGCTGGAGCTGGTTCCGGAAGCCAAGATTGTCGGCATCCTGTACTGCTCCGCCGAGCCGAACTCCGTCTACCAGGCGGACGTTGTGAAGGCTGCGCTGGAAGAAGCAGGCGTCACCGTCAATGTCTACACGTTTGCCGACTCCAACGACGTTGCCACGGTTACGGCCACGGCCTGTGACGAGTGCGACGCGCTCTACATCCCAACCGACAACACCGCCGCCTCCTGCACCGAGGCCATCAGCAACGTCGCCGATCCGGCGGGCGTGCCGATCGTGACCGGCGAAGAGGGCATCTGCAAGGGCTGCGGCATCGCGACGCTTTCCATCAGCTACTATGACCTCGGCGTGACCACCGGCAAGATGGCCGTCAAGATCCTGACCGGCGAGGCCGATATTTCCGAAATGCCCATCGAGTACTACCAGAACCCCGTCAAGAAGTACATGGCATCCCGCTGCGAAGCGCTCGGCATCGAGATCCCCGAAGGCTACGAGGCCATCGCGGAGTAATCCATAAACAAGAAATGAGGTTTTCGCTATGAGCCTATCCGCATACTTTGGTTCCCTGAGCGTGGCAAATCTGCTCTCCAGAATGCCGGCCGCTGCGGCGCAGGGCATGATCTGGGGCCTGATGGCGCTGGGCGTGTTCATCACGTTCCGCGTGCTCGACATCGCCGACCTGACTGTGGACGGCTCGTTCGCGACCGGCGGCGCGGTGACGGTCATGCTGCTGCTGGCGGGCTGGCCGTCGTGGGCGGCGCTGCTGGCGGCGTTCGCGGCGGGCGTGCTGACCGGACTTGTGACTGGACTGCTGCACACCAAGCTCGGCATCCCGGCCATCCTTGCCGGTATTCTGACGCAGTTTTCCCTCTATTCCATCAACCTGCGCATCATGACAAAGGCCAACCAGACGGCGAGCATCAAAAAGTTTGGCATGTTCTGGGAGGGGCCGAAGGGCTTTTTGCTCTCGTCGCTCTATGTGCCGCAGGCAATTGCAGTGGGCTTCGTGCTCGCGGTCGTCGCGATCGCTCTGCTCTACTGGTACTTCGGCACCGAGCAGGGCAGCGCGATGCGCGCCACCGGCTCCAACCCTGCGATGAGCCGCGCACAGGGCATCCACATTGAGACGATGAAGGTCATCGGACTCGGCCTCTCGAACGGCATGGTCGCCCTCGCGGGCGGTCTGATGACCCAGTATCAGGGCACGGCGGATGTCAGCATGGGCCGCGGCGCGATCGTCATTGGACTCGCCGCGATCATCATCGGCGAGGTGCTCTGCGACGCGATCTTCACGAAGGGCTGCAATTTTGCCATCCGGCTGCTGTTTGTGGTGTTCGGCGGCGTGATCTACTATGCGGTCATGGTCATCATCCTCTGGCTGAAGCTCGACCCGAACGACCTCAAGCTGTTCACGGCCATCATCGTGGCGATCTTCCTCGCGGTGCCGCATTTGCAGGCACAGGCGAAAAGTTCGTTCGCACATTTGAAAAAACAGGGAAAGGGGCGCGGCTGAGATGTTGAAGATCGAACATATCGCGAAAACCTTTAATCCCGGCACGATCAATCAGAAAAAGGCCCTGCGCGACCTCAGCCTAGAGCTGGCCAACGGCGATTTCGTCACGGTCATCGGTGGCAACGGCGCTGGCAAGTCCACGCTGCTGAATGCTGTCGCGGGCGTGTGGCCCGTGGACGAGGGCACGATTGAAATTGGCGGCGTGGATGTGACAGCCATGCCGGAATACAAGCGCGCGCAGTACATCGGCCGCGTGTTCCAGGACCCCATGATGGGCACGGCGCCGAACATGCAGATCGAAGAAAACCTCGCGCTGGCCTATCGCCGCGGCAAAAAGCGGACGCTCCGCTGGGGCGTGACGCAGGCGGAGCGGAAGCTCTTCCGCGATCAGCTGGCGACGCTCGGTCTCGGACTCGAAGACCGGATGACTGCAAAGGTCGGTCTGCTCTCCGGCGGCCAGCGGCAGGCACTGACGCTGCTGATGGCGGCGCTTCAGACGCCGAAGCTGCTCCTGCTCGACGAGCACACCGCTGCGCTCGACCCCGCGACGGCGGCAAAGGTCCTGGAGATCTCGGACAAGATCGTCCGCGACGGCAAGCTGACCGCGCTGATGATCACGCACAACATGACCGACGCCATCCGCCACGGCAACCGCCTCATTATGATGGATCAGGGCCGCATTGTGCTCGATATCTCCGGCGAGGACAAGCAGAAGCTCACCAAGGCCGATCTGCTCGCACGCTTCGCGCAGACGACCGGCACGCAGGAGGAGACGGATTCGGTGCTCCTGTCGTAAGGCGTAATCGTTGAGACTGTCAAAAAACTATGAAATGCAGCCCCGCAACAGAGCAGCGGGGAATGGCCCAGGCCAGCTTCTCTTGCCCTTCGGGCAATTCACCTTCAGAGTGAAAGGGGCAAAAAGCCCCTTTCGCGTCCAATCAAGCAGTTTTCTGAACTTTCCAAGTTCAGAAAACTGGACGGGCAGCGGGGCGAAAAGACTTTTTCGACACGCTGAAAGGACGGACACAACGTGTCCGTCCTTTTTGCGTGCTTATCATTATGTAGGGGCGGACGACTCTGTCCGCCCGCCAAAACCCCGCCGCAGCGGCAAAAATCCAAAATAGAAGCGTCATTCTGAGCCAGTGCGCACACTGGCGTTAGAATCCTGTGAACCTTTTAGGAGTGTTTAGGGGAGCGCCATTCTACTTTGGACTCCTGGAAAATCTACGGGATTGCCACACCAGTGACGTCGGTCACTGGTTCGCAATGACGCATCTATTTTAGATAGGCGGACAGTGTCGTCTGCCCTATAAGAGATTTCGCATATCGGGCGGCCACACTTGCGCGATTTTGGATATTCCATGTGGGGGAGAAGTGTGGTATACTATTATATACCATCACAAAAGAAGGGCAAAGGAGTTCTGCTATGAAATTTTCAGAGATGAAATATGAACGCCCAGATCTGGCGGCGGTAAAGGACGAGCTGCATGCGCTGACCGAGCGGCTGAAGGCGGCGAGGGACTATGCTGAGGCCCGCGAGGCGTTCCTTGCGCATGAGGCGGCGTATATTCACATGGAGACGCAGGCGACGCTGGCCAGCGTGCGGCACACGATCGACACGCGCGATGAATTCTACGACGCGGAGGAGACATTCTGGAACGCGGCAACGCCGGAGCTGGATGCGTATGAGGATGCCTGGAAGGGCACGATGCTGGAAAGCCCGTTCCGGAAGGAATTTGCGGCGGAATACGGTGATCTGATGTTCGTAAACGCGGAGATCGCGCGCAAGGCGTTCTCGCCGGAGATCATCCCCGAGAGTCAGCAGGAAAACGACCTCTCGCAGGCATACAGCAAGCTGATCGCAAGCGCGCAGATCCCGTTTGAGGGCGGCGTGTATACGATCTCGCAGCTGTCGCCGTTCAAGAACGATCCGGACGACGCGCGGCGGCTTGCGGCGTGGCAGGCCGAGGGCGCGTGGTACAAGGAGCATCAGGCGGAGTTTGACGAGATCTACGATAAGATGGTGCATCTGCGCGACACGATGGGCAAAAAGCTCGGCTACGGCGGATATACGACGCTCGGCTATTACCGGATGGGGCGCAACTGCTACGGCAAGGCCGATGTGGAACAGTTCCGCGCGGCAGTGGTGAAATACCTCGTGCCGCTGGCGGACAGCATCTACCGCGAGCAGGCGAAGCGGCTCGGCAAGGAATATCCGATGACGTTTGCCGACAACGCGCTGATGTTCCGCAGCGGCAACCCGAAGCCCTGCGGCGACGCGGACGCGATTTTGGCGCACGGGAAGAAATTCTATGAGGAGCTGTCGCCCGAGACCGGCGAGTTCTTCAACATGATGCTGGACAATGAGCTGATGGACGTGCTGTCCACGCCGGGCAAGGCGGGCGGCGGCTACTGCACGAGCCTTGGCGACTATAAAGTCCCGTTCATTTTTGCAAACTTCAACGGCACGCAGCACGACGTCGAGGTCGTGACGCACGAGGCGGGCCACGCCTTTGCCGCGTGGATGAACCGCGACCGCGTACCGTATTCCACGATCTGGCCGAGC
>OLNF01003279.1_pt1 | contig 11885 bp, 9 predicted proteins | sample 1673061 | NCBI WGS metagenome assembly OLNF01 (sample SAMEA3136751, study PRJEB25190) | human gut metagenome | reverse complement strand
AAAGTTTCCCTGCCATAATTAAATCTTTCCACAATTTCTGTTCGCCTTCATCCAGACTCTGTAAGCCCGAAGTCAAACCATATTCCAAACTGTTTACCAAATCAATGCCTTGCTGCAAATTCTCAATGCAAACCACGCTCAGCATCGGACCGAACAATTCCGTTCTGAATGAATAGTTGCCGGGACGTACCCCCCACTTCACTGTAGGAGCCAATACATATTTATGCTTATCAAGAAAACGAGGTGGAACCAGCCAAGACTCCCCTTTTTCCAGTTCCAGAGCTTTCAATAATTTATCATTCTTATTGGTAATCATCGGACCTACCACATTCCCAGGATTCCATACACTACCCACCTTCATACTAGTTGCGGCATCTTTCAACTTATCTTGAAAGTTCTTGTCCTCATAGACCGAGCGTTCTACCAGCAATAAAGAACATGCGGAACATTTTTGACCGGCATTGCCAAAAGCAGAAGCCACAATATTCATAATAGCATGGTCACGGTCACCGGAAGCTGTCAAGATAATTGCATTCTTACCACCGGTTTCTGCCGACAATGGAGTAGCCGGATTACTGCGTGCAATATTTTGGGCAGTGTCTGTCCCTCCTGTCAGAATAATATGTTTGACAGCCGGAGCAGTAGTCAATACCTTTAATGCCTCACGGTCTGTAATGACAACCTGCAAAGCCTCTTTAGGCACACCTGCATCCCAAAATGCCTTGGCAAACAACCATGCCACAGGAGCGGCAACAGTAGCCGGTTTCAGAATCACAGTATTTCCTCCTGCCAGTCCTGCCACAATACCACCAATAGGTATGGCACACGGAAAGTTCCACGGAGAAATAACCAAAATAGTCCCTTTAGGAGCAATATCCACATCCGGCAATTCTGCAAACTGCTTCATGCTAGTGGTATAAAAACGAGCATAATCGATCCCCTCCGATACCTCCACATCGCCTTCCACCACTGTCTTCCCTGTCACAGCACACATACAACCTATCAAATCACCACGCATCTCACCCAGTCTGTTGGCAGCTTCATACATTATTTTATGCCGTTCCTGCAATGTGGTCTTTCTCCATCCGGCAGGATCTTTTTCGGCTATTTCCAAAATTTTCATCACCTGTCCGGCATCAGCTTGTGACATTTCACATACACAAACTTCATCATCCTGACAACGGTCCATATATTTATGACGCTTCTCACAAACCACCGTTTCAGCTCCTATCTGCAAAGGAATGATTTCAGGTGAATCCGCCGGTGACTTCTTCCACTTCGCAAAAATATTCCGAACCCACTCCTGGTTCTGAGCCAAATCAAAATCAGTATCAGGTTCATTCTTCATTACATCAGCTGGTGGAACGGGAGTATAACGATGCAAGCGGTTTTGTGTACGGGTAGGAATATGCGTAATAACATCTTTCATCTTATAAGCTTCCTCAAACTGGTTCTGCAAGAAGCGCCAAGTATCCGTACCCGGCTTCAAATTGAACGAATGGGTCAGAAAGTTGTCCGGAGCCGTATTTTCATCCATACGACGGACCAAGTAAGATACTGCATTCAGGAAATGCTCATCTTTTACCACCGGTGCATATAAAATCACATGATTTCCCAATTGGGATTGGGCACGCCATACATGATCAGCCATACCTTCCAACATCTCAAAAGTCATGTACTCCGCGCTTCCCAGCTTCCGACTCAACAGATAGGCGTATGCAATAGTGAACAAATTATGAGAAGCGACCCCCACATGCAAGGCTTTTGCATTCTCCGGTAACAAAGCCCGTTCCAGAATATGCAAATAATTGGCATCGACTTCTGTTTTCGATGTCCTCACTGGATTAGGCCAGCCACGAAGAGAAGAGATAACCGTTTCCATTTCCAGATTACAACCTTTTACCAACCGCATTTTCAATGGCGCACCGCCATCAGCCATACGCGCTTTGGCAAAGTCCAACAATTCAGTCTGAAATTCATACGCATCGGGCAGATAAGCCTGTACAACAATACCTGCCGAATAGTTTTTAAATTCCGGTCTGCTCAACACTTCTTTAAACAAGCGCAATGTAAAGTGAGCATCTTTATACTCCTCCATATCCAAATTGACAAACTTGGAACGTTTTACACCATTCTCATCTACGTAAGGAAAATCAATCGCTTTCTGATATAGCGCACACATACGTTTCACCAGTTCCGGAAAACTTTCTTCATAATTCAGCGCATGGGTCTGTGCGTAGATACCCGATATTTTCACGGAGATATAATTGATATCGGGAGCCTCCAAAGCTTCTAAATAATGGAAATAACGATGGTCTGCTTCTCCGTTTCCTAATACGACCTCACCCAGCAAATTTACATTCTGACCAATCTTTTGCTTAAAACGGGCAGCCAAATGGGCTGTTAATTTAGGACGCGCCTCATCCAGAATCACTTTAGAAGTATCCATACGAAGGCGCTTCTTTATGATTGGTATGGCAATAAAATCAAAATGGTGGCCAAAAGCCTGGTACATTTTAAAAAGGAAAGCATCACGCTTATTCAAGAACTCAGGTACACCATAACGGTCTATCAGCTTCTTGATACGTTCTGCCAATTTCTTACGATCACGAATTTGAGAAGATTCGTCCAGCATCTTCACCAGGAACTTTTTGTCCTGTGGCCGTTGTACCATAACGGCATATTTATGCTGTTCTTTACGTTCCTCACTAGTGATGGTTTGTTCACACGTGTTATAAAGCTTCAGTACCCATTCTTGTACTTCAGCGATAGTCGGTCTGTTGTCCATAGTAAACTCATGTTAATGTGTAAGAATTAAGGATAAAAAAATCATAGGTAAACAACCAAAGACATGAGCATCGTAGGACTGAACATAACGGCACGATACCGGTGCAAGGTCTGGAGAGCCTGCTGCGAAAACCGGTCAAATATAAGTTCTCTGCCCATAACGTAAATTCCTTATAAAATGTTACTGTTCATGTGCAAATATACACTAATTCTTTTATTATCAAAGGAAAAAGTGAAAAATTACAATCCGGAACATATTAAATTTCCAATTTAAAGAAAGTAGGCTGATTGGAAGCCCTACTATAGCCTTCCAACAAATAGAAATCCGTACAGGCCACATGAATGGTAAATAAATAATTGATGGTATGCGGATGGTATCCTTTGGGAGGAGCGATACAATATAATCCACCTATCGTTTCCTGTGCCCAAGAATAAGACTTTTCCTTAAAATCGGCTACAAAAGCTGCCTTTCTGAAACGATCTGAGATTTCACGCAAATAAAACTCACCTATATGACAGGCATTGCTCCGATTAGACTCATGGTTGGCAAACAGCCAAAAATCATCCTGCAAACGAATACCTACCAAAGATCCTATATTGGAATGAATGCTATATAGAACAGATTCTCCGCTGTACAAACCATCCCGACATATAAACGCCACCTTCTCCAAGCAATAAAATATATCATAGGAAAGGCCTTCATGCTCATCTTTCCAGTGAAACAGACCATTCTGTATCTGAAGTGCATACACCGGAACCGTCCATTGCCCGCAATCCAACAGGCACAACACATCGCAGCCTCTTATCAATTTATGATAATCAGCCACACATTTATCCTGCGAATTCCAAACAATAATTTTCATCACTCAGGCTAGTTTTATCCGTTCATTTTTATGGTACAGACATAAAAAAGAGACGTGGGACCTGCTTAATATTTTATCTGCCTTAGAGGTATCCCCATACCAGCTGCACAAATAATAACAACAGTGTCCCACGTCTTTATGAATATACTAATCCTGTTAAGGAGTATAAACACAAGACGTGAGCGCTTGTTGTATTACACTTGTGCAGCTTTGAAAATTGGGGATTTTCTAAGACAAGGTAATATTTTAAACGCTCTTAATTATATATGTTCCTTCTTGTTTTCAAATGAATTTTCATCTGTTTTCAAGAATTGGTACAAAGTTAAAAAAAGAGTTCTGATTAAAGTGGAATTAATCTATTTTTTTAAATAAATAATAACCCGGATGAACATCTGAAAAAGTTATTCCCCCATTACAGTAGCTACAATTTTACGACCACCTCCATGGTTGCGGAACTCACAAAGGTAAATTCCCTGCCAAATACCCATATTCAACCGACCTTCTGTAATAGGAATAGTGAGGCTGACGCCTATAATTGTTGCTTTTGCATGAGCAGGCATGTCATCCCAACCTTCTAAAGTATGTTCGTAATAAGGCTCACGTTCCTTTATCAAATGATTAAAAATAGATTCCATATCCGTACGGACATCCGGATCGGCATTTTCATTGATACTTAATGCCGCACTAGTATGTTTGATGAACAAATAAAGCAAACCTGTTTGGGGAAGTGGCGGCAAATTGCGCACCACTTCATCAGTAATCAGGTGAAATCCCCTGGTACGGGGACGAAGCGTAAATTCTGTCTGAGATACCATAACTATTATCAACCTTTATGCATCCATATAGATGCCACTTTACGACGTACCGCTACTATATTAAATAAGGATACACCCACAAAAAGCAAAACACCTATAACCAAGGCCGGTCCTAAATTTCCTTCTTCCAATTGTGGGAATAACTTTCCTATCATATCCATATAGTTACTCCGCACATAAATCACAATTCCCACTGATAAAAACAGCACCACAGCATTGAGTGCCAATGTCAGCATTTGATAAGGGAGCGCCACCTTAGCCGGACTGTAACCTATCAATAACAGATTCTCTAACTTGGATGTATTCTTTTGCAGCAACAAATAAATACTGAGCATCAAAATATAGAAAGAGAGCACACTGATAAGCAAACCTACAGAAAGCACAATTCCTATAATCACTTTCAAGAACCAGGTAGTCTTTCCCGCATCCAACTTGTCATCTTCCGTATCATATCCCTTGTCTTTAAAGAATCTGGCAATACGGTCGTCCGTAGGATTGTTCACTTCAACAATCAGTCGTGACGGTTCGCTTTTCTGCCCCGGGGCAAACTCATTGTTGGCCCACGTCATAAATGTTTCCGGAACAAGAATCGTATTCAGACGATTAGAGAAACCAACTATTTTTCCTTTAAAGTTTTCCGTACGCCCCACACCGGTAATACGTATATCCAAATTAACCATACCCATCACCCCTTCCGACAATTGCGGCAGGCTCCGGCTTTGTGCAAAACCGAAGTTATACAGATTCAGATAATTACGGGGGATGATAATAGGAACGACCCGTTCATATTCATCAAACTCCCATTTATCCAGGTTCACATCCACATACTCATCGGGAACAGACTCAAAGAACATGGCTGTAGACATGTGCAATCCCACGTTCTCCATCCCCATGCCTGCCGACACTTTAAATTGGGAAGGGATAAAAGCCCCTACCCCTTTGGTAAACGGCTGTTCGCTGATTTCAGCAATGTCTTGTTCGGAAAAAGTCTTGCTTTTACCGACAAAAGAACCCAATGTGCTCACTTTCTTGCTTACTATCACATAGTCTTTCTTCATGAAACTGTCACCTTCTGTAAAAACCGGCAACACATCTTTATAAAACTGAACACTCAGCAACACAATGACCATACCGCACAGATTGGCAAAGAAAAAACCCGCCAATTGTGAAAAGCTGATATGCTGACGTAATAATTTCCAGACCAACCTCATAGCTTCAACGTTTTTGTGTAGTTCAACTCCAAATGCTTGCCGATAGAGGTCACAATGATACCTGCCCCCTGTCTATCCGCTTCCTCCACCAATATCCGGGACATAATCCGTCCATTCTCCTCATCCAGATGGCTGATAGGTTCATCCAGAAAAATAAAATCAAAAGGTTGGCAAAGGGCGCGGACCAACGCAACACGCTGCTGTTGTCCGAAAGACATTTTAGCTATTGGCGTATCCCATTTATCGGCAATGCCGAACTGTTCAAACCAAGCCTTGATTTCTTTCTTAGATTTAAATCCGGTCAGCGAATTCTTCAACTGCACATTCTCCCACGCTGTCAGTTCTGTAAACAAACGTAATTCCTGAAACAACATACTGATGGAACATTTCCGAATCTCCACCCAGTCGCGCACCGAAAGCGTACGAATATTTTTCCCGTCAAAACAGATGATACCTTGATAGTCGTTACGGTATCCGTATATGTAGCTGCAAAGCGATGACTTTCCTGTACCGGACGCTGCCTCCACCAAATAAGCTTCTCCACGCTTCAGAGTCAACGACTGATGCCAGACATCAGATATAATAGAATCCCTCCCTGCAAAAACGGCAGGGAGGGTCTGTTGTAATTCTATAGTGTTCATAAATTCTCCAATCCACGTACAATCAACTGTAGCACGTTGACCTCTTTATCTTTCATAACAATATTCATTTGGGCGCTTTTCCAATCGGGAGCCATCACATCCATATAGTCGCAAGGTCCCAGGATGGCATTGAACATGGCGGCATCGCTGCCCAGCATACGGCTTAACCGGGGATTCTCCTGAACATCCTTCACCAACTGCGCCGCATTGAACGCCATAAAGAAACGGTTCTTTGTCACCTGTCCGGCCCAAGGAGTATTCTGCAAAGAAACTCCGTAACGGCGGCCTGCCTCATCTGCCAGTCTTTCATTATTCGAGATATAAAGCAGATTGTCCTTCACACCAAACCAAATGCTTTGGCGATACATACGGAACTCGTATTGGTCTTTACCCGTAGAGTTCAACTGCATCTGCCCACCGGTCATAGCCAACAAAGGTTTCAGGTCTTCGAAGGACTGCAAAAAGTCTTTATTCGTTACATCAGCATAAATCAGCAAGTCATTATTCGACAAGGAATTATAGCCAACCGCAACATCTCCATGAATAGAAGAGAATATACCTTCAATATCTATTGGTAACATCGAATTATCCAACGCTTGCCTGATGGTAGGATTTTCGCAAAGCAAATCATAAATACCCTTTCCATTGATATTACCTCCTGCCCAAACCAACGTATTGGCAGGGAAATACTCTAAACAGGCTCCTTTAATACATGAGGAAGCAGCCGACTGTTTTTCATACATAGCAATCAAATCCTTGTTTTCAATCAAAGTCTCCACGTCCACTACAATTTTGCCTTTTTCGAAAGTGGCGGAAACCAGATATTTGATATCTTCCAGTTTCAAATCGGCAGGCATTCCCATACGCATCTGCATGGTAATATCATTAGGAATGAACGACATATTCATCACTGTAACGACTTCACCTTTTGCCGAAGCCAACTTACCAAAGTCTGTAGTCTTTACGTAGCTGTTTTCAGCATCCTGACGCATCAATGAAAGCAAACTTCCTTTCAAACTGAGGGCATCTCCTTTATTACTACCCATCAATAAGAAAGTCCCCTTATTAAAAGCGCACAGCGCCGTACCCATCTGTGTCCATGTACATCCGCTTTCACTTTTCAACTCCGTACATATCTGCTCATTCTTTAATGCCTCCAGCAAAGCTTCCACTTTACCTTCATCATCCACTTTCGCCAATAAAGCAAAAGCATTAGAATGAGGAGTGATGAACATATACACCTTATCGGTAAAAGACAAGCCCGATTCAGACGGATTTTGAATAATCTTCTCGGCAGTCTTGTAAGCTTCACCCTCCAAACCGCTTTTCAATGCGTCCGTCAGTTTGGCCACAACCTTTTCTCCTCCTTTACCGTTTATGCCGCTCTTCTCCGCCATCGTCTTGAAATCGAATGACATAACCATTGCCGCATCCTTAGGAATAGCGTTGGCATACTCACTTTCAGACGAACAAGAAGCCATAAGCAGCACTATCGCTACGAGTGCAAATCCCCAAATACCTTTTCTCATATTCTTATTTTTGGTTTAATAAATTCAGCGTATGACAGGCTACCAATGCAGCTGTTTCCGTGCGAAGACGGGACTTTCCCAAACTGACAGGCTGAAAACCCGCCGCTATAGCCTTAGCCACTTCTTCCTCGCTAAAATCTCCTTCCGGACCTATCATCACCAAAGCATCTTCTCCGGAACGCAATATATCTTTCAACAAAGGTTTTTCCCCTTCATAGCAATGGGCGATGAACTTCTGCCCTTTAAAATCCCGTGAAACAAACTTATTAAAGTCCGTCATTTCATTCAGCACCGGCATAGTCGCCTTCAACGATTGTTTCACTGCCGATACCAGAATCTTTTCAATACGTTCCTTCTTGATTACTTTCCGTTCGGAATAACGGCAGTTCAGGAAAGACAGTTCATCAAAGCCTATTTCAGTCGCTTTCTCTGTAAACCATTCAGTACGATCCATATTTTTAGTGGGAGCCATGGCAATATGCAACCAACCGTTCCACCCTTTTTCCTGCGGAATCGTTTCCGTTACCTTCACTTGGCAACGTTTACCGCTTGCAGCACTGATTACAGCTTTGTAAAAACAACCTTTCCCATCGGTCAACATAATCTCATCGCCTATGGAAAGGCGCAAAACCCGTAAACAATGTCCTGCTTCCTCTTCCGGAAGCTCAAGGTTACTCGCTATATCAGGGGTATAAAAAACATGCATAGTTCTTCTTGTTTTTTCAATTTATATATCAAGCTATTGTATTCTCCTCCTCTTGTTCCCGTCGTTTTATCTCATCACGCAAACGGGATGCCTGCTCATAATTCTCTTCTTCTATAGCCTTTGACAATGCTTCTTTCAGCATCACCACATCAACTGTATTTACATTGACAGAAAATGCCGTACTCCCAACTTCATGCAATTGCTCACTTTCCATAATCTCATCAGTAGTATAGACAGGACACCCGCAACGCATAGCCAACGCAATCGCATCGGAAGTACGTGAGTCTATTTTAAATACCTCACCTTCCTTTTCCAAAAACAGATAGGAATAATAGACTCCATCCTTTACCTTATATATCAATACTTTCTTTAAAGCAGTCCCCAACTCTTTGGTCACCGTCAGAAAAAGATCGTGCGTCAATGGTCTGGGCATCTTATAGCCCATCATTACCACCTTAATAGCCTGCGCCTCCAACGAACCGATAATAATAGGCAGCTTACGGTTGCCGTTCACTTCTTCCAACACCAACGCATATGCATCCGCCGGCTGCAATGTAGAGGACATATCATGTACCTTCAATTCTATTTCATCCATAATTTAACTTTCCTTCCACCATTCCCGTCTACATCGGAAACGGTCAAAAAATAATTTATCAAACTTGCCCGGGACGATGCTTATACTTGAATATGACAGCAAACAATACCGCAACCGCCAAGGCATATCCCGCAAAGACAAACCATGTCATGCTCCATCCCTCCATCTGCGGAGCACTGCTGTTCATATCAACAAAACGATTTACCACTGCCTGAGCTCCCAACGTTCCCACCGTAGCGCCAATACCATTTGTCATAATCACGAACAATCCCTGAGCACTGGAACGGATGGATAAATCAGTTTCATTGTTAACAAACAACGAACCAGAAATGTTGAAGAAGTCGAAAGCCACCCCATACACAATCATGGACAGTACAAACATCCAGACACCCGGCCCAGGATTCCCCAGTCCGAACAATCCGAAACGAAGTACCCATGCCAACATGGCTATCAGCATAACACGCTTGATTCCGAAATGCTTCAACACAAACGGTATTAATAAGATACACAATGTTTCCGACACCTGCGACAAAGATATCAATGCATTGGCATGATTCACTCCAAAAGTATCGGCATACTCCGGAACTCCCTTGAAACTGCTGAGAAACGGATTGGCAAAACCGTTGGTTATCTGTAAAGAAACCCCCAACAACATAGAAAATATAAAGAAAATAGCCATCTTTTTCTGTTTGAACAGTGTAAACGCCCGTAATCCCATAGCATCTACCAACGATTTCTGTTCTCCACCACGACTTACAGGACACTCAGGCAAAGTAAGCGCATAAACCGCCAGTATCACTCCAAAGCAAGCACAAGAAAAAAACTGCATATAATTATTTTGGAATCCCAAGATATCCGTCAGCAACATGGAGCAGATGAAACCAATCGTTCCGAAAATACGGATGGGAGGAAAAGCGATGACAGGGTCCAGTTTTACTTTATCCAGTGCGGTATAGGCTACCGAATTTGTCAAAGCCAATGTTGGCATATAAAAAGCTACACTAAGAGAATAAAATGTAAACAAAGTACCGAAATTAACCGCTTCACCATCCACATAGCCATACCACCCGGCAGCCACCATAAACACGGCAGCCATAAAATGACAGAAACCATATAATTTTTGAGCAGGCACCCACCTGTCGGCAATAATTCCCATTATGGCAGGCATAAACAAGGAAACAATCCCCTGCATGGCGTAAAACAGACCTATCTTGGCCCCCAAGCCAATATTAAACAAATACGTCCCCATGGAAGTAAGATAAGCCCCCCATACGGCAAACTGCAAGAAGTTCATGACTATCAGTCTGAGTCTCATTCCGGTAATTTCGTTTTTCATCTTTCTTCTTTAATGTGTGTTTTTTATATTACTTGCAAAGATATAAAACAATTCGATTTTTCATGGAGATTCATCTTAAAAAACAAAGCCTTTCCGGCAGTTTCACAACTTCCGGAAAGGCAAGACAATTAAAAAGTTTTTGTAATCTAACCAAAAGAGAGTGTTTTATTATCTTGTGTTCGTGAAAAATAATGCCATCATCTATTCAGCTATGGCATAAGCATCCAGTCCTTTCAATGACTGGCGGATAGTTTCCTGCATCTTCTCCATCTCTTCCCGACTCATTTGGCGCACCTCTATACCGGAATCCCTTAGATTATTCCCTAATTCGGCCATCTGCTCATTGAACGAATCCCAATATTCCGGGTCAAGGACAACAGAACCCACTTCTTGCCCATCCTTCATCGGACTGATAATGACGGTCATGCTTACACTTCCGCTTTCTTTGACATTAAGGGTGTAAGTACGTTTCTCATTATCCGTCTTATAAATGAACGTAAAATTTGCTTTCTGCGCCTTGCCTCTTCCCTTCGGCATATCCTTGATGGCAGTTTCGGCATATTCCTCATCCTTCTCGAAAGCCTCAATCAACCTTGCACCTATATTCTCATCCTTTAACGAGAAACTTTTCACCACCTTCACCACTTTGCGGGTTTTAGGGTCACGTTTCGTTACAGAATTGATAGCCACATCATCCCGTTTTTCCAGTTCCGCCGCCATTTTATCAATATTCTTCTGGGCCATAACCTTACCTGTTCCACCCCACATCAGCAAAACAGCCGCCAATGCACTTCCTAAAATAAATCTTGTTTTCATATCTTATTTTTTTTATGTTTTTTATTCGCTTACCAATAATTCCTTTTCTTCTATCTCTTTCTCGGAACGACAAATTTCCTCCACACGCTCCTGAGCCAGTTTCTCCACCCGTTCCGCCTCTTCCAGTGTTTCAATAATACAAGGCATAATCTGTTTCACATCCGAAATTCGCTTGCCTCCCACTTCCACATAACTACCTTCGTAGCACGACCATTCACCACTTCCGCCTGCTTGGTTCTCCGAATAGAAAATCAATACCTGCTTTGTGAACTCCTTGACAGCAAGCTCTTCCTGGATCTTGCCGATGTCCTCCTGCATCTTCTGTGCCTTTCTGACCATCTGGTTCATGTTGGGAGCGGAATTCTGATATCCCTGCGGTAATCTTGCTTTCATGTCGGTAATTATCCTTTCACTTAATGTCAACTTCTATATTGAGCCGCCGTGCTTTATCCAACAGCTCTTTCACAGGGAGGTCTTTGTCCTCGGCTGTGTTTTCCAGTTCTTCGCCGACCACCAGCGCACGGACTTTCTTCCCGAAAGCCCCGCCAAGCTCCCTTTCGATTGCTTCCTGCAGTTACAGCCGCCA
>OLNF01003272.1_pt1 | contig 11912 bp, 4 predicted proteins | sample 1673061 | NCBI WGS metagenome assembly OLNF01 (sample SAMEA3136751, study PRJEB25190) | human gut metagenome | reverse complement strand
GATGCCCGTCGAGGACGTCTTCACCATCACCGGCCGTGGCACCGTTGCTACCGGTCGTGTTGAGCGTGGTACTGCTCATGTCGGCGATCAGATGGAAATCGTTGGTCTGAAGGAAGAGAAGCTGACCACCACCATCACTGGTCTGGAAATGTTCCGCAAGAGCCTCGAGTTCGCTCAGGCTGGCGACAACATCGGCGCTCTGCTGCGTGGTATTGACCGTGACCAGATCGAGCGTGGCCAGGTTCTGGCTGTTCCCGGCTCTGTTCATCCCCACACCACTTTCGATGGCCATGTTTACGTCCTGAAGAAGGAAGAAGGCGGCCGTCATACCCCGTTCTTCAACAACTATCGTCCTCAGTTCTACTTCCGTACCACCGACGTTACCGGCATCATCACCCTGCCCGAAGGCACTGAGATGTGCATGCCCGGCGACAACGTTGATATGCACGTTGAGCTGATCACCCCGGTTGCCATGGAAGAAGGCATGCGTTTCGCTATCCGCGAAGGCGGCCACACTGTTGGTTCCGGCGTTGTTTCCAAGATCGAGAAGTAATTTTCGGCTTGTGATATAGCTTTCAAGGCTCCTGCTGTTAAGGCAGGGGCCTTTTTGTTGTGTACGACTTATGGGACGGGGAGGGGGCAAAGGCCGGGTGTGGAAGACCAAGGAAGGCATCATGAAAACATCAGGAATTGTAGATAGGGGAGAGGACACCATTCGGAACTTTGAAAAAGTGGAGCAGGAGGAGGCACTCACACCGCCCTACCTTGGGAAGGTGTATTTCAGGCCGCGGTTAAGGGGCAAGGGCTAAGTTTTCGGAACGGTCAGGAACGCTCTCTACAGTGCAATTTATAATGGGTAATTCTCAACCTCCAATTTTCCCTTCAAGTTTCCTCCAATCTCTGCCAAATCTCTCAACAACAAGCCAAACCGAAATGGCAAAAAATGCGCGATTACAATACCGGGTGATTGTATTAAGAGATTGCAAAGAACATTATCGGGGTAAATGTTTAATCATTTGATAAAATCAGGAATAAACCATTCAAAAATGTTAATAAATACCGCCAAAGAGTCACCGCACCGCAACGCAAATAATGTGCGAAAAACAGGTTTCAGTTGATTCAAGGACAAAAATTTACATAGAAACCGCTCTAATTAACTATGCAAATTCTGGCAACTGTGATATAATGTATATACCTGGATGTGTCGGAAAGGTTATCATTTGCGGGATCAAGGCATGCAGCCGGTACAACGTTTTGTCAGCCGCTGTGCCGGGGCCAAAAGCCCCAAAAGCAGGCCGCAGCCCGGCAAGGGATCGCCAGACCGAGGGGGCATAACCAGGCGTTTTGCAATCAACACCTGCAAAGTGCCGCACATCTGCCGTACCACTTTTCACACAAAAGGGGAAAGTAGTAACACTTAAGGGAGGATAAAACTATGAAGAAAAACCTTCAGCGTTTTGGTGCATCCGTGCTGGCAGCAGCCATGGTTGCCCAAAGCGTGGCGCTTCCCGCAGCAGCCGAAACTACCAAGATTGATTCTTCGGTAGCGCAGTCTGTTGCAGCTAGCGCAGCAAGCGCGGCCAGCGCTGTGCAGTCCCTGCCCAAGTTCACCAGCACCGCAGACCTGATCAAGCAGACAGCCCAAACGCTGGCTGCCCAGGGCGAAGTGCATGAACTGGAGCAGGACGATGCCAAGCTGGAAGCGACTGCACAGAGCAAGGCGGGCATGAGCCTTGCAGCGTTGGAAAATGCATTGGCCGATGCCATGTACGCCAACGCCGCAGCCGGCAAGATCAACACCGAAGCCTATGGCCTGAACAAGGACGAGATGGCATCGGTGATGGCTGCCACCATCAAAACGTATCATCTGTCCAGCGCCGTTACCGACCTGGGCTATGAGACGAACGCCGCAGGCGTTGTGACCGCCGTTACCTTTACCGGCAGCTCCGGCATGACCTCTGCGATGGAGTCCATGACCAACAGCGATGATGAAGTGATTGCGCAGCAGGCTGACAGCTACGCACAGGCTTACGTTGCTGAAAACTCCGATACCTTTGCGGCCAGCGCCGCTGCAGACGGCCATACCTATGGCGAGCCGAAATGGTACTGGAATGACACCAACCCGGAGGATGGCCATACCCATACCTGGAAGGAAACCCCCGATGGTTACTGGACCAAGACCGATGACGGCTGGGCTTACACCGCTGTGTATACCTGTGAAAAGGACGATGCCTACCAGAAGGTAGAAGGCACCGTAACCAAGGATACCACCGAGGCAAAGCCCGGCGTTGCCGGCAAGACCGTTTACTCTGCCAGCGTGCCCGCTGACAAGAGCCCGGTTAAGAAGGAATACAAGGAACCCACCACCCGCACCGACGACATTGCCGCCCTGCCCTGCCAGAGCCATGTTGTGTCCAAGGATGCAGATGGCAACTTTGTTGCTACCTTCAACTGGGAAATGAAGAAGGTCGAGGGCGAGCTGGCCGCTGACTACAGCAACGCCCAGCTGTTCTATGACAGCGAAACCGGCAAAATTTCTGCCGGCGCTCCCGTTACCATTGACTGGGAATGCACCAGCGTCACCTTCAAGTGCGCTGTCTGCGGCGAAGAAATCAAAACCCAGCCGGTAATGACCATGCCGGTCAGCGTTGTGGTAGACCAGAATAACAATTCCGTCTACATCAACGTGGGCGGCACCCCGACCCTGGATACCACCTCCGGCGGCGTCGGCGTTACCCTGGTGTCCGCAATGAAGGACGGCAACTGGTACGATATGCAGAACAACCCGGTTGACGCAAGCAAGGTGAACTTCACCTATCAGAGCGGCGACAACAAGGGCAAGAACAGCCTGCTGCTGTACGACAGCCAGAAGACTGCCGTGTATGTGGACGACCAGGGCAACCAGGTCACCAATACTTACGATGTCTCGACTGCGCAGATGAACTACTACTACTTCCAGCTGTCGCAGTTCAACCAGGACGAAGCAGAGTACTTCGGCGTGGCTGCCCCGTTCTGGACCTCCAAGGGCGTTCAGAAGCAGGGCGAGGATGGCAGCATCACCGGCACCATGGGCGCAATCAAAGTGCTGTGCAACCTGGACCCCAACCAGGATGTGCCCCCGACGACCATGGCATATATGCTGCAGTTCCTGCCGCAGGGCTTTATGTCTTACGTCATGAACTATGGCGAAGCTCTGAAAGGCATCCGTGATGCAGGCTTGGCACAGGTTGCCAAGCTGGGTGACAGTGCTGACTATGTCACCAAGCTGCTGATCCTGCATGACTGGATCTCCCAGGTTGCAGAATTCGATATGGGCTCCATGGGCGATATCACCGGCGGCGGCAACAACGACCCCATCCAGATGACTGCTTTCGGTGCCCTGCTGGGCGGCGAGATCGGCGCTAAGGGCGTTGAGTATGGCTGCATCTGCCTGGGCTATGCATCTGCATTTAACTACATGGTCCAGAATTTGCCTGACAACAAGGAAATCTATAAAAAGACCGTTGACGGCAAAGAAGTTTGGAAGACCCCCGATGAAGTAGGCGATAACGCTGTTGTTGACTTTGCCCAGATCCTGTATTACTGCGATACTTCTGATACCAGTGTTGCCGGTAATGCGTTCGGCGGCGGCATGTTCAACAACGTCCACTACTTCAACGCAGTCAAGGTCAACAAGCTGCAGGGCGACAGCAATTCTGCTACGATGACCACCGGCGAAGCCAACAAGAACTGGTACTATGTTGACGTCTGCTATGATGACGTGAACACCGAGTGCATGGCCCAGACCCGCGTTGAGAACGCAGGCGACATGCGCCATGTCAACTTCCTGGTTTCTCCCTCCGGTCTGGAAGGCCGTTACAGCAAGTACTATGATTACATTGACTCGCTGTACGATGGCTACACCTACACCAAGAACAAGAATCCCGATGTGGATGATGACGGCAATGTTGTGTTGAACAACGGCAAGCCGCATTACTCTTACACCAAGGCGGAGAACAAGAACGAGACCCGTTACACCGATACCTGCTACGAGGATACTTGGTTCACCTCTATCTGCAGCCCCATCTACTTCGACAATAATTACTTCTATTACGTTGATACCACGACCAACCAGAACCTGTATAACAACATGCGCCGCCAGCAGTCCGAGAACGGCAACAACGGCAACTCTGGTTCCGGCAGCTCTGGTAACAACTCCCAGATGCAGCAGTTCATGAAGAAGATGCAGAACCAGGGCCCCGATACTCTGGAAGCACGTCCGCGTAATGCGAACTACTATATCCGCAAAGAGGATTCCAGCAGCAGCAGGCCCGGCGGCTTCAGCATGAGCAGCTTTACCAAGACGGATGACCCGTTTGATATCGTCCTGATGTACTACAACGATCTGAAGAAAACCAGCAGCAACTTCAATGATGACGACAGCAATGCCGAGGTTCTGGCCAAAGCTGGCACCATCTATAAGATCGATAGCAGTGCAGCGGATTCTAACCTGAACACCGAGTGCCTGGCAGACGCTGCTGCAAAGCGGATCTACCCCGCACTGGTACACTCTACCGCACTGTATGATGGCAAGCTGTACTTCAACGTCAACAACGCCATCTACCGTATGGACCCGACCACCGGCGCAGTGGAAGAAGTGAAGGAATACAACACCGTCTATGGCGGCATTAAGCTGACCAAGGATAAGGACGGCAACATGGTTCCCGATACCCACTTTCCCGGCATGAGCATGGTTATCATGGATAGCGCCAATGATACCAGCAGTGTGAAGTATCTGGGTACCTTCAAGAACCATCCTCTGGCTGGCTTGACCCTGCGTGACAGCTACAGCTTTGCTACCACCACCCAGCAGGGCCAGACTGTGATCACCGGCATCAACACCACCAAGGATCAGCTGGTCGTTTCTGTCGGCACCAACCTGTCCAACACCTATAAGGAACTGGTGGACGGCAAGGCAGAAGTCAAGACCGATGCCTCCGGCACTTCTTATGCAAACCGCAAGAGCTACAAGAACGAGTCCTGGAACTACAACCCGAGTTACAACCAGAACATGAGCAGCTCTGACGAGAAGAACAAGAACGAAGAGTTCATGTGGTGCGCTAACCTGGTTGAAACCATGCCGATGTCCGACATGGTCAGCGACCTGAGCAGCGGCGCAACCACCGATGTTTCCGTTGAAGCATGGTGCGATACCCCCGCTTACACCCAGGCCCGCACCAACAAGTACGGCCTGACCAAGGGTGAAAAGAAGTACGCTGACGGCGCACTGCCCAAGGGCCATACCTGGGCTCTGGACGAGCTGGAAACCAAGTCCGTTGGCAACAATGTGTACCTGTGCTCTGATTGCCATACCGCAACCGAAAGCGTACCTCACACTGTAACCCTGCCGGATGCAGTTGAAGGCGTTACCCTGACCCTGGGCACCACCAACAAGACCTACATCAAGGACGATACCGTTACCCTGACCGTAGAAAAGGAAGGCACCGATATCGTTACCGTTACCGCAAAGAACGGCGATACCGATGTTGCCCTGACTGAAGTTCAGAAAGCAGCGCAGGACGAAGCCGCAGCCCAGGCTACCACCGAAAAGGCTAAGACGGTTTACACCTTCACCATGCCGGACGGCGATGTGGCCATCAGCGTTACCAAAGCCGCTAAGACCTATGCGGTCAATGTTGCTCCCCTGACCAATGGTGAGATCACTGCTTCCGCTAAAGAAGCAGCTGAGAAGGAAACCGTAACCCTGACTGCTAAGCCCGCGTCCGGCTATGCCCTGAAGGCTGGCAGCGTGAAGGTTACCTACAAAGACGCTGACAACACCGAGAAGCCCGTTGAAGTGAAGGCTGATACCGAAAAAGCCAACACCTACACCTTTGCAATGCCTGCTTACCCTGTCAACGTCAGCGCAGAGTTTGTTAAGGAATACAAGGTTACCGCAGCTCCTGCTGAGAACGGCACTGTTACCGTAGACCCGACCGCAGCTGTTGAGGGCACCGACGTTACCGTTACCGTTAAGGCAGCTGATAACTACCAGCTCAAGGCTGACAGCCTGACCTACAGCTATCAGATCGGCGAAGATAAAAAGACCGAAAAGCTGACCGTGACCGATGGCAAAGCAACCTTCAAGATGCCTGCCGCTGATGTTACCGTTAGCGCTGTGTTTGAAGCACTGACTGCAACTCCGACTGCAACTCCGACTGCAACTCCGACTGCAACTCCGACTGCAACTCCGACCGCAACTCCGACCGCAAAGCCGGCAGAGCCGACTGAGGCACCGTCTACTGAACCCGAAACGCGCACCGCTCACGGTGCTGCTGAAAAGACCACCATTACCGCAATGGCTGTCTTTACCTGCACCGATAAGAACTGCGCAAGCGCACAGTTCGTGGATGCAACTGTAAAGCAGACCAGCGGCGTTACCACCGCTGCTGTCAACTTCAACGGCAAGGACTACACCGCCAAGTACGGCGAGAAGAACGGCTGGGTTGAAGAAAACGGCAAGAAGTACTGGTACGAAAAGGGCGTGAAGCAGGGTACCACCGGCCGCGGCAAAGAGATCTATGATCGCAATTCCGACGCTTGGTACTGGCTGGATGCTGTCCAGGGCGGCGCAATGACCGTCAACAAGGACGTTTACCAGGAATCCAAAGCTGGCAAGTGGGCTGATAGGCCCGATGGCACCGGCAAGTGGGTCCGTTACGATGCACAGGGCCACATGATCAAGGGCTGGAGCGCTGACAAGCGTTACTATTTCGACCCGATCTATGGCACCATGGCTAAGGGCGATGCAGTCATCGATGGCCGCACTTATCATTTCGATAAGAACACCGGCATTCGGCAGTAATCCCACAGCCGGAACAATGAGCTGTAACCCAGCCCATTAACCCCTAAATAGAAATGCCGCAGCAGATGTAACAGTCTGCTGCGGCATTTTTGTATTTGTGGGCATAGGTTCGGTGAAATATTTGCCGGGCCAGTAGGGCGGGGGACCCCACCCTGCCGAAATACTGGGAACAATACACAATTTAAAAATTGCAATATACCTTGCTATGCCGTAGGGGGCGGCGTCCCCGACGCCCCGGAGGAGCGTATAAATTACAGGCCTTTTGTTGGTAACTGTACGGTAGGGCGGCCAGCCCATTGGCCGCCGGATGAGCCCAGTCACAAATCTCATTTATCAGGCTCTGCGCGAGGAACCACCCCTCACCGGCTTTCGCCGGAGCTCCCCTCTAAGGGGAGCCAGTATCTTACCTTATGATTGTGGTGGCTCCCCTGGAGGGGAGCTGGACGCGAAGCGGCCTGAGGGGTGGTTCCTTGCCGCAAACCTAAGGCAATACCGCACAATTCCCGCCTTGCGGCTTAAGCACCGCTCCGGCAGCTGCGGCACGGCATCTGCGTTGCCAAAATGCTCGATAAGACATCCAGTATTATCTGCGCTTTTGGCTTGGCATCTGCCGCACCTCGCTCGCCGTATCGGCACTTAGAATTATGCGGTATTGCCCTAGAAATAGTACACGATTAAAAAATCGCAATTTACCTTACCCGCATAATAAAGGCAGCACACAAAAACATGGCGAACACATCAGGCCGGTGCAAGGGCAAAACCTACTAAAAAGCTGCGGCTAAATTTGGCAAATATGGCGCGCGAAGTATAATTTTTGGAGGATATCACAAGCAGAACAAACAAACTTTGTCAGTTCAAACAACAAAAAAACAACAAACTGGCATGAATGCCAAAGAATGCGGCCGCGAATTGTGAAAGATTTTAATATATTTTCTTCATTTTTTCCTTACCTGTTATCATTTGAATTTGCAATCGAAATATGGAACTTGTATAATAGAATAAAAGAAAAGTGCAAACTAAATGGGTGAAGAGGATTTGGTGCAATGGATGATAAAAATAGATTCAGTATTCTGCTGGAGCATTTGCTGGAAGTTGCGGAGGTCAAGAACTATACCCTGGCCAAGCACCTGCAATACGATGTTTCCTATATCAGCAAATGGGTCAGCGGCCGCATGTTGCCTGCCAAAAAGACTGAAAAGCGCGTGATGGAGGGCATCAGTGCCTGCGTGGTGGATGAAGCCACCGATGATGGCCGTGACCTGCTGCTGCGGGAATACAGCGTTAGCATCCCCAGTGATCTGAAAGCCGCCATTTATGATAACCTGATTGCTGAATATGATTATTTGCAAGAGGAGCTGGACAGCGGCGAGGCGCGCATTGGCCCCTATACGGACTTTTGGGCCGAGCTGAACATGCTGCAATACCTGACCAAAATGGCGCACCCCGTGCTGCGCCGCGTCAGCCAGCTGGACATTGTGGCTGTGATGGACCTGATGGAAATGGCGCGCGAATACCGCCTGAAAGTTGCCAACCTGCAAAACGGCCAGCTGGTGGACCAGCGCAGCTATGATAACGTCTATTTCAAGCTGATGATCGATATCAGCCGCGAAAAATGGGACCCCATCTATGATGCCGCGCTCATTATCAACGTGTTGACCAACTTCAGCCATATTCATTTCAAGCTGTTTGGCAGCACCGCGGCTGCCGGGCGCGCGGTGTTTGTGGTCAAGGGCGATTTTGCCATTACCGGCCTGTTGGTCAGCCACAGCCGCTGCGCTGCCGTTACCGCCACCGAGGACCCGCAGAACTGCGAAAGCCTGTATGATAACTTCTCCAAGCTCTGCGTGCGGGATGACCAGCTTTTCCGCGATACCAGCATGCGCCAGCTGATCGGCCAGTACGACTATATGCACACGTTGCTGGCCTCCAATCTGCGGTGGATGTTCGGCCACCTGAATGAGCTTCTGCTGCCGGATGACTTGTTTGAAGAGATCCTGACCGCCCACGAGGCCGAGCTGAAAGATTTTTTGGGTGCTACCCCTGCGGAGCTGCGTAGCGTACACAACCTTGCCAAAGGTGTGGTGGAGGAAACAAACATCCGCATCCTGATTTATGAAGCTGCATTTTCCTCCATGGCGGTTTCCGGCGAGCTGGACTTTTTCAGTTACAAGGTCAGCCTTACCCCGGATCAGCGCAGCCGGTGCATCAGCTATGTGCTGCAGCTTTGCAAGCAGCGTGAAAAACTTGAATTCCGCTTGATCAGCGGCCGCATTGTGAACGATTTCCAGTATGTGGCGGACCCCAATATGTTCCTTTCTGGCGCTGCATCGTATCTTCGGCTGGATAACAACTGCCCCATCAACCGGATTGCAATGGTCAACAACAGTGTGATGGAAGACCGCCTGAGTGAATATTTTGATCAGGTCTGGAATTTGGATGACCAGAACGTGACAAAAGAGCGCAACGCCATTGCGGAGCACATCCATCATGTCCTGCAGGGAATCCATCTGATTACCCGCGCCAAAAGTGATGAAATGGAAGAACTGCAAGAGAGCTGGATGAACAAAATCTAAAAATACAACATACATACGCATAAACATAAAGCCCTGGCTGCTGCGGTAGCTGGGGCTTTTGTTGCACCAAGGAAAATGAAATTGCAAGAAAACTCCATGCCAAAGCGTGAAAATCCATGTGAAAAAAGTGAATCATGCGGAATCAATTTCTGGAAATTTGTGCCATGGGATTCTCGTGCTTTCCGTAAACAGGAATGGTATACTATGTTCAGCACCGAAGATAATTGTAGCATTATGGTTCGGTGACGCTGTGCAACGATGTGTACAGCAGGGGAAAGCGCCATAAAGGTTTGGCGTGATTTGATTTGGATAATTTAATTCCCTGCAACTATAAGGGAAAGACATTTGGAGGAAATTGCAATGAATGAAAACGCGATGTTGACTGGCAAGCCCAGCATTGACCGCCCCTGGATGAAGTTCTATCCAGATGTTCTGCGTGGTATCCAGGTTCCGGCCTGCACCGTGGAGCAGTACCTCTCCGTGCGCGCTGCAGACCCTAACGTGATTGCCATGCACTACTATGGCGTGGATATCACCTGGGGTACCGTGTTCCGTAAGGTGGACGCCACCGCCCGCGCTCTGCAGGTGCTTGGCGTCAAGCAGGGGGACCAGATCCCCGTGTTCCTGCGTTCTGTGCCGGAATTCATTTATCTGCTGCTGGCAGCCGAGCGCATCGGTGCTTCGCTGCTGTGCCGTGACAACACCCTGGAAGAAAACATTGAAGCTGTTCAGAAAGCCAATGCCAAGGTGATTTTTGTTCACGACTTCTTCTCCAAGGCCGAAATCGAAGCCTACCGTGAGCAGACCAACGTGAATACTTATGTTATCGTTCCCGCTCTGGAAAGCGGCGACCGCGCCGCTATGCCGGTTTACCTGCAGCATTCCCTGGATGCCCTGTATCCGGATGTTCCCGCCCGTGGCTCTGATACCATGATGTGGGCTGATTTCTGTAACATGGGCCAGCGTTTTCGCGGCTTTGTGCCCGCTCCTGTCAACATTGACCGCCCGCTGCTGCGCGCCTACACCAGCGGTTCCACCGGCCCTTCCAAGCAGGTCATCCATTCTGCACACAGCATCATCGGCGTGCTGGCCCAGATGAACTTTTATGGCTCTTCGGATAAATTCCGCCCCACCTGGCTGCTGACCATCCTGCCCCCGGCTCTGATCGCTGTTGTGGTTTCCATGATGCTGCTGCCCCTGGCCGGCGGTATGCTGCTCATTCTGGATCCGTTTGTGGATGTGTACGATATTGACCTGGAAATGATGCGCTACCGCCCCAACAACTGGCCCCTGATCCCCATGTTTGTGGAGGTTATCCGCCGCAGCAAGCGTCTTCCGGCTGATTATGATATGTCCCACATGCTGGCCATCGGCGCCGGCTGCGAGGCATTCAACAACAAGCAGCTGCGCAATGTTGAGGAGTTCCTCAAGCAGCATAACTGCAACCTGCGCTTTACTGCCGGCTACGGCAGCAGCGAGGCCGGCTCCAACGCCACTCTGCCCATGGCTCCGTTCCCGGTGCGTGACGGCAACGTTGGTGTGCCGATGATCCACAGCGTCATCAGCATCTTCAAGCCCGGCACCCAGGAAGAGCTGACCTACAATACCCCCGGTGAGATCTGCATGACGGGCCCCGGCGTGATGCTGGGCTATGACCGCCCCGAAGCAACCGCCAAGGCACTGCAGGTCCACGCAGACGGCAAGACCTGGCTGCACACCGGCGATATCGGCTATATGTCCGAGGACGGTGTGCTCTACACGATGACCCGCGGCGCATCCCCGCGCTTTGGCGGCGGCGACCTGATGGTGCAGCCGCTGGAGAACATCGTGGCCGATGCCGACATCAAGGGCATCAAGGACGAGTTCTTTGTTATCGTGCCGGATGATGAGCACGAGGGCTGCTTCCTGCCGTACCTGTACGTCCAGCTCAAAGATGGCTACACCTTGGACGATGTGCGCGATAAGATCAATGCCTGCCTGCCGGAACGTTACATGCGTCCGGTGGAGATTTTCACCGTACCGGAACGCCCGTTCTTCCACTTCAAGACCAACCGTATTGGCCTGAGCAAAGAAATCATCGCCAAGCGCAACCAGCAGAAAGAGAAAGCCAAGCGCAACAGCTTTGCCGATGGCTGCATTGCCTGATGACTTTGGCGTGATAAAATCATGATAATGTAACGGCATGTGCCCACCTTATGATAGAGATAAGGGGGCACATGCCTTTTGTTTTGGGGTGGGGGAGCGGATGAAGATGAACGGTACGCGCGGTTGGGGGATAGGGGAGAAGGGCAATCGGATTCCGGTGCGGGGGAGATACTTGTGAAGGTGTAAAATAAAACTTTGAAATCCATCCGCGGATGAAAAGCACGATAGGGCACTGTATCATTAGCCACATGCTGAAAAAATGCTGTAGGGAACGGGATTGACCGTTCCGCAGCCTTATGGCAACACCGCACAATTCCCGCCTGACGGCTTAAGCACCGCTCCGGCGGCTG
>OLNF01003267.1_pt1 | contig 11918 bp, 9 predicted proteins | sample 1673061 | NCBI WGS metagenome assembly OLNF01 (sample SAMEA3136751, study PRJEB25190) | human gut metagenome | reverse complement strand
AAAGTTGGGATATCTCAGAAGCAGGGGATGGTTCAGTAATGGCATATGTAGAAGAAACTGGGGCAGATGAAGATGGTAATGGTACATATAAAGTGACAATAGGTGGAAAAGGTGGAATTATTGCAAATGAAAGTATGATACGTTATTTTGATGGCTTTAATAAAATGACATCAATAGATTTGTCAGCCCTTGACACATCAGAAGTAACAAATATGAATTATATGTTTTATGAATGTCAAAGTTTAACAAGTTTAGATGTGAGTAAATTTGATACATCACAAGTAACCAATATGAGTGGTATGTTTGAAGGTTGTGAAAGTTTAACAAGTCTAGATGTAAGCAATTTTAATACATCACAAGTAAGAGATATGAGTTGGATGTTTGGTAATTGCAGTGGTTTAACCAGTCTAGATGTAAGTAGCTTTGATACATCACAAGTAATAGATATGAATAGTATGTTTTGTAACTGTCCAGCATGGGATGCAGTTGATAAAACTAAATTTGCTGGTGCTAATGTATGTCACTTATCTTAGCAAGTTTAACTTCTGATGACTAAAAGTAACAAGTTATTAAAGAGGGTTATTCGAAATTCAGTGGGGAAGAGACAATTGCTTTCTTTCCACTTTTTTTGTGACATTATTTAAATCTTTAGAAATAGAATGATTAATAATAAAGTTTTTAATTATATTTTATGTTATACTTTATAAGAGGTAGGTAGTATGGATAGAAAAAAAATAAAAAAGAAAGCATTTAAAGATTTAAAAAGACAATACTTTAAAGCAGTGTTAATTTGCTTTTTGTTTACTATTGTGTTTGGAAATGGTTATACATTTGTAACTAAAATATTTCCTGATGAGACACCTAAAGAAATAGTTACAACAGTAGAAAAAGATAAAAATAATTTAAAAAACAAATCTAGAGATGAAATAAGAGAAGATGTTAAAATAAAAATAGAAAAACAAGAAACATCTAAACAAGAGAAGTATACAAGAGGGGTACTTGCTGTCTTTGCTAATCAAGTATCATCATCTAAATCAGTGATAGTTGGTATTTTAAAAGCTTTTAATCAGTTATTATTTAAAGGCAATATATCTTTGTTCTTTATATTACTATTAGGACTATTTCTTGATATCTTTGCTCTTCTTTTTATAAAAAATATTCTAGCAGTTGGTAAGTGTAGATTTTTTATAGAAGGTACTAAATATAAGACGGTACATATAGATAAACTTTTATTCATCTATAGAATTAAAAGAACTATATCTGTTGCTAAGAGTATGATGTTAACTTCTCTTTATCAGTTTCTTTGGGATTTAACTATCATTGGAGGGGTTATTAAACATTACTCTTACTTATTAGTACCATATATAATAGCAGAAAACCCTAATATTAGTGGAAAAGATGCTATTAATCTATCTAGAAAAATGATGGATGGTTATAAACTAGAAGCCTTTAAGTTAGAACTTTCCCTTATACCTTGGTATATTATTGGTACTATTAGTTTTCAGTTTAGTGATTTATTATTCTTAACTCCTTATTATCAAGAAGTATTAGCAGAGTTTTATATGAAGGTAAGAGATAATAGATTAGATGAAGATGAATCATTAAAAGAGTTATTAAATGATAGGTACTTAGATGGACAGTTAAGTACTGGAAGTTATCCAAGAGATAAGTTTACGATACCAGAAGTTTTACACCGTAAATGGTTAAAACTTGATTATAAAAGAGATTATTCTTTAGTTAATATTATTTTGTTTTTCTTTACTTTTGCAATAATTGGTTGGCTTTGGGAAGTAGCACTTAGCTTATTTAGTACTGGTAACTTTGTAAATAGGGGAACACTTATGGGACCTTGGTTACCTATTTATGGATATGGTGGAGTATTAATTCTTATTCTTTTAAAACCATTTAGAGAAAAACCATATCTATTATTTATACTTACTTGTTTACTATGTGGAATAATTGAATACTTAACATCTTGGTATTTAGAAGTTACTTATAACTTAAGATGGTGGGATTATACTGGCTACTTTATAAATATCAATGGTAGAGTCTGTCTAGAAGGATTATTAGTCTTTGGCTTAGGTGGTTGTGGTTTTACCTATTTAGTGGCTCCTTTTCTAGATAACTTATATAATAAAATTAAACCTAGTATTAAGTATTTAGTAGCAATCATTTTATTATCCTTCTTTATCCTAGATAATATATATTGTCATAATAATCCTAATATGGGAGAGGGGATTACCTCTTATAAAAATGATTGTAATTTCAAGTTAAAAATACTATAATAATAAGTAATGAAAGGAAGATAATATGTTAGACATTAAATTTATAAGAGAAAACAAAGACATAGTAAAAGAAAATATTAAAAAGAAATTTCAAGATGAAAAGTTACCTCTTGTTGATGAAGTAGTTGAATTAGATCAAGAGATTAGAAATCTAAAACAAGAAGGTGATGAACTTCGTAGTAAAAGAAATCAAATAAGTAGTGAAATTGGTTCTTTGATGCGTGATAAAAAAATAGAAGAAGCTAATGAGAAAAAAGCTTCTGTTGTAGAAATCAATGAAAAGTTGGTTGGTATTGAAAAAAAAGAAAATGAGTTAGCTTTATCTTTAAGAGAAAAGATGTTAGTTATTCCAAATATTATGGATAAATCTGTTCCTATTGGAAAAGATGATAGCTTTAATGTTGAAGTTGAAAGGTTTGGCGAAGCTAAAGTACCAGAGTATGAAATACCATATCATGCTGATATCATCATGAATGTAAAAGGTATGGATAAAGAAGCAGCTGGTCGTACATCAGGTGAAGGGTTTTACTATTTAACTGGTGATATAGCAAGACTTCATGAAGCTATGATAGCTTATGCAAGGGACTATATGATTGATAAAGGATTTACCTATTGTATACCTCCTTTCATGATTAGAAGTGATGTTGTAACTGGTGTTATGTCATTTCCTGAGATGGAAGCAATGATGTATAAGATTCAAGATGAAGATTTATATTTAATCGGTACTAGTGAACATTCAATGATAGGTCGTTATAAAGATCAAATAATTAAAGAAGAAGATTTACCAATTACTTTAACAAGTTACTCACCTTGCTTTAGGAAAGAAGGAGGATCTCATGGCTTAGAAGAGAGAGGACTTTACCGTGTTCATCAATTTGAAAAAGAAGAGATGATTGTTCTTTGTAAGCAGGAAGAAGCAATGGACTGGTATAATAAGATGTGGAAGTATACTGTTGAAGTCTTTAGAAATATGAATGTACCAGTAAGACAATTAGAGTGTTGTAGTGGTGACTTAGCAGACTTAAAAGTAAAGTCTTGTGATGTAGAAGCATGGAGTCCTAGACAAAAGAAATACTTTGAAGTTGGAAGTTGTTCAACACTAGGAGATGCTCAAGCAAGAAGACTTGGTATTCGTGCTAAAGGTGAGAATGGAACTTATTATGTTAATACCCTAAATAATACCGTAGTTGCATCACCTCGTGGTATGATTGCAGTAATTGAAAATAACTATCAAGAAGATGGAAGTATTATTATTCCTGAAGTATTAAGACCATATATGGGAGGCTTAGAAGCAATTAAGCCTAAGAAGTAGTGTTTTAGTAGATATAAAGCTAAAACATGATAAACTCTAATAATATTGTAAAAAGATGTATAAAAGGATAAATTAAGGAGAAGCTATCAGTAGAATAGAAGACATTCATTTGACATTGATAGCTTTTTTTGATATAATAAAAGCCGTCACGTAAAAAGTTGAGGTGTTTAAAATGTTTTACGCGGAAGAACAAGCAATATTAGCATGTGAAGAGGATCCTTCCCTGATTTTTGAATTAATGAAGGAAGGACATTTCCATCTAGTAGATAATTTGTTAAAAAAGGAAAAAGTTAGTGTTGCAACTTTAGATAATGATGGTAATAATGTTTTAATGAAATTAGCTAAACTGCATCAGTATGAATTGGTTTTTAAGTATCTAAGTAAAGATGAAGATATTATTAATCATCAAAATAATGAAGGAAATACACTACTACATATTTTGGCAACTAGAAATTATATGAAAGTTGCACCTATTATTAAAAAGCTAAAAAGAAATGATAATTTAGCTTGGAATTTAAAGAATAATGAAGGAAAAACAATTCTTGATATAGCCATTGAAAAAGATAATTTAGTAACAGCTTTTAAGATTTTAGAAGATAAGAGATTTAATAATATAGACGTGATGAGTTTCTTATCATTTTATAAAACATTTATTAAAAGTAAAGAATATGGAAAATATACTAAATTATCTAATTTAGAAATAATGGTATCTAATTTAGAAAATAAGAATGAACTTCTTCCAATGATGGATAGGTTAGTAAATATGATTTTAGAAAACTTTGATCATATTAAAAATGAACTTATGAAGAATAAACTAACTTCAATGGATAATATCATTCATGAAGTATTGGTAGATGTTGAAGTGTAGAAATACAGTTTAGTAGAAAATATCGAAGTAAGTATTATGTTTTTACTTATTTCTTTTTTTATCTTTTCTTTAATAGAACGTACTGTTATGTTATACTACTATATAAATAAGAAGTGATTTTTTATGATAGATAGTTTTCCATTTCTTAGATATCGTCAAGAAGAAGAAAAAGAAGATGGTGCATATAGAAAAATATTAGAAATACCAGAAGATAAATTAGATGATATTTATTATTGTTATTTAAAAATAAATAAGGGTTGGAAAAACAATAGAAAAAAGTATAAATGCTTAATTTTATGATGCTTATTTGATAATTTAGTTACTAATATATAAAAAAACTGATATACTATACAGGAGGTGAGAAGTATGCATTTACCAAGCTATAAAGAAGCAAAAACAACAGATAAGAGAGAATATGAAGAGAAAAAATTTGAATTAAATGCAAAATATAAGAATAAGTTTTTAGGGAAAAAATGTTTTTTAAAAACTTATGGCTGTCAAATGAATGAACATGATAGTGAAATAATTACAGGATTATTAAAAGAATTAGGCTTTTCCTTTACTGATGACTATGAAAAAGCTGATTTAATCTTATTAAATACTTGCTCTATTAGAGAAAATGCTCATAATAAAGCTTTTGGTATGTTAGGAAGATGTAAACATCTAAAGGAAGAAAAGAAAGATTTAATGATTGGTCTATGTGGCTGTATGGCTCAGGAAGAAGGAGTAGTTAATAATTTACTAGAGAAATATTCATATCTAAACTTTGTTATAGGAACTCATAATATCTTTGAGTTACCAGATGTTTTAATAAAATCTATTGAAGAAGGTAAGATACAAGTAGAAGTATATTCAAGAGAAAGAGAATTAGTAGAAAGTCTTCCTACTAAGAGAAAAAATAAGTTTAAAGCTTATGTAACAATTATCTATGGTTGTGATAAATTTTGTACCTACTGTATAGTACCTTATACAAGAGGTAGACAAAGAAGTCGTAAAAAAGAAGATATACTAGAAGAGATTAAAAAACTAAAAGAAGAAAACTATCAAGAAGTAACTTTATTAGGACAAAATGTTAATGCTTATGGAAAAGATTTATATGATAATTATTCTATGGCTGAGCTTTTAGAAGATGTCGCTAAGATAGGTATTCCAAGAGTAAGATTTATGACAAGCCATCCTTGGGACTTTACAGATTCTATGATTGATGTTATTGCAAAGTATGATAACATAATGCCAAGTGTGCATTTACCGGTTCAAGCTGGAAGTGATAGAATACTAAAACTAATGGGAAGACGCTATAATATTGAAAGTTATCTAACCTTATTCCATAAGATGAAAGAAAGAATAAAAAATTGTGCTATTTCAACAGATATAATAGTAGGTTTTCCAACTGAGAGTGAAGAAGACTTTCAAAAGACCCTAGATTTAGTAAATGAATGTAAATATGATAATGCCTTTACCTTTATCTATTCGCCAAGAGAAAATACTCCTGCTGCTAAAATGAAAGATGATATAGCACTTAGTGAAAAAGAAGAGAGACTTTATAAATTAAACGAAATAGTAAATACCTACTTTTTAGAAAACAATAAAAAACTAGAAGGTGTCGAAGTAGATGTTTTAGTAGAAGGTAAATCATTAAAGAAAAATGAAGAATACTTTGGTTATACTGATACTAATAAACTAGTTAATATTAAAAATGGTAATGATGATATAATTGGTAAAATAGTAAAAGTTAAAATAACTGATGCTAAGACATGGAGTCTAGATGGTGAATATGTATCAAGATAAAGAAATAATAGAGAAGACTAAAGAATTAGTTAAAACTATTAAAGAAGATAATTTATATAAAGAATATATTGAATTAAGACATGAACTTAAATCTAATAAAAAAATAAATAATAAAATAGAAGAAGTTAAAAGACTACAAAGAAAGTATGTTATGGGAAATTATCAGGATAAAGAACTACTAGATAATATTAATACTTTAACTAAAGAATTAGAATCTATTCCACTATATTATATTTATAGTCAAAAAGAAGAAGAATTAAATAATAACTTATTACTAATAAAGGAAGGATTATCTTCAAGCTTTCATGATATAGTAAAAGAACTGTGATTAGGGACAGTTCTTTTTTAGATTATGATTAACAAATAATAATAAAATACTGATAAATAATATAAATAATAAATATATAGAAATAGAATTAATTATATAGATAGTTAATATTCTTAACAATGATTCTAAAGAAGAAAAATAAGGAATAATAAGTAAAATTAATAAAGACATAAAGATACTTGTAATTAAACTTATAGATAAGTATTTTAGATATTTATACTTCTCCTTATTTAAAAATATTAAGCTAGTAATTAATAATAAATCGATAATTATAAGTATTACTTTAGTAAGTATAGAATTCATTATTCTTAAAACAGTTATTTGTATAGTATAGTTACTAGTAAGCTCTTTTGTAGTGGGTAATTTACTTGTAATAGATTTAGAAATGCTTGTAAAAGTATCCTTCTTTATAAATAAAAGATTACTACTAAGTACTTCATTAATATCTTCAGTAGTGAGAATAGTAGTAGAATTATTAGTTACTATATAGTCTTTTATATTGTTACAAGCCTTTAAGAATAAAGCTTTAAAAGAATTAGATTCAACTATTTTATCAATTAAAATAGTAGGGATAGAGTATTTTTCCATTGTACTATAAAACTCATCAATTATAATTCCTATTTTATTATCGTCATTGCTTCTTAAACTTTTTACTTCCTCTAATAAGTTGGTATCTTCTAATATAGTTTCTAAATTATTATCCCTAAAAATAGGAGTAATACTAAAAGATAAAATAGTAAGAGTTAAAGTGATAGCTAGTAAAATATTAATAATACATTTCATATTGTTACCTCCAAGATTAGTTTAACAATTATAATTTAGCTAGTCAATTTAAAGACTTAGATCATAAAGATAATAAATGTATCATAATAGTAACTCATTCAGAAAATGTTTGTAATCAGGCGGATAAAGTCTATGAACTTACTAAGATTAAAAAGTCATAACTTGAAATATTAGGTTATTCCTTTTTTAGTCTACTCCAAAAGCTTTAAAAAAATTGATTTTTTTGGAGTGAATGTTATGGTGTTTTGTAGTTAAAATACAAAAGGATAGTTATTCTTATGAAAGAATTATAATAAAAGATATTGTACACTGGTTATAAAGTATCTTAATTATTAATCAAAAAGAAAAGATCTTAAGGAAAGGTCTTTTCTTTTTAAGAGTCTAGTGGAGTAGTTTCATTGTCACTTATATAGTCTTCTACTACTTCATTATCTATTTGACTGTCAATAGCTTCATCACTATCAGCTATTTCCTCCCAGTCATCATTGTAACTATCTTCAACATTAATTCTAACTTTAGTATCACCAACTAGTTCGATACCAAGAGTCTTCTCAATAGTAGTTAAAATATTATTACCATTAATTTCTGCTTTAATACAACTAGGACCAGATAGGTTTCTAATAATAATTTCTTCATTAGAATTAGTACTAGTATCACCTTGAATAGTAACTACTTCATTATAGTCATGATGTTCTTTTAATACTTCTGTTTTAGTATCATTATCATAAGAATACCAAACATTAATATCATAACCACCAGAAATATTTACAATATTATTAATCTTTTCACCACTAAAATTATGGTTAATTACCCAACAACCTAAGACAGTAGTAGGGGTATTTAAAGCTTGTAATGATAAGTTATCAGTAAATTGTTTTTTACCTTTACCAATTACTGCTTTAGTGACAATTTCTTTGAATGATGCCAAACTTATCCCTCCTCAATTTAATGTATGCAAAAGATAACTATTTTTTCCAGTTTAGTAAAAAATATCTTCAAAAGTAGATTATTTTATGTTATTATTTATATAGAATATGGAGAGGATAAAAATGAAAAATTTAATTAAAAAATTATCTAGTACTAATATTTCTAAAACTTATATGTTTATTTTATTAGGAGTAAGTGCTTTAATGATGACTGGTTATTTCTCTTATGCTTGGTTTACTGTACAAGGAGTACAAAAGTATAGTGTAGTAACAGGTAATTTAACAGGAATTCTAGCAATAGGTTCTAATACTGCAAATATTAATGGGGCAGGAGTAATAGAATATACACCAACAACTGATAGTGATACACTAACTGTTACAGTAACAAACTCTAGTGATCGAACAGTTAAAAACTCACTATATTATTATACTTTATCAGATTCATCAATAACTATTGGATATACCTCTGATACTTCAACTGTTCCATCTATTACAGGTGTATCAGTAGATAAAGGAAAGAGTTTAACCTACAAGATAAAAATTGCAGGTGCTAAAGGTAAAACTATTAGAATAGGTTCTTCTATGGGATTAGTTAACTCTAATTTAACTTTACCAACTGGAGCAAGTGCTTTTGATCAATTTAGTCAAACAGTAAGTAGAACACTTTTAGCTGGAGTAGGTAATAATGGTAAAATTGATACAACAGATTCAGAGCAAACGTTTATCACGGGAACTAATCCTAATAACTATATCTGGTATAGTGGAAAACTATGGAGAGCAGTATCAATAGATCCCTCTGATAACTCTGTAAAACTAGTAACACAGTGGAATATATCAGCCTTCCCATATGATTTAACTGATATAATTGCTTATTCTGCATTTAAAGGTAGCTATATGGAACAGTGGTTAAATGATACAAGTGTAGATGGTTTCTTAGGAAACTTAAGAGAACCTGATAAATTTATTAAAAAAGATAGTGTTTGGAATGCAACTTTAACCAGTGTTACAACTAAACCAGAGAAAACAACAATGGTAACAGATGCTGTAGGTTTATTAAATATTTACGAGTATACAATGAGTTATAAAAATGCTACAGACTCTACTGGATATTTGAATAATGGTTTATATTGGTGGACGTTGACACCTTCTGGTCTCGCATACGTCAATTACGTCAGCAACCGCGGCCATGACTCCACCGATAGACCGACGTATTCGTACGGCTCTCGCCCATCTATAAATCTAAAATCAGCTGTAAAAATTATAGACGGCGATGGAACTATTGATAATCCGTACAAGCTTCAAGGTGATAATGATTCTCCAACAGGAGCATTGCTATCAACAAGATATAGTGGTGAATATATAAGTTTTGGAACCGGCGAAAATAACCAAGCAGGCCGTAGCCGAAACCGGTATGGGCGTAGTGGAGGATAAGGTCATCAAGAACCACTATGCCGCCGAATATATTTACAACGCCTACAAGGATTCCAAGACCTGCGGTGTCATTGAGGAAGACACGCCCTACGGCATTCAGCGCATTGCCGAGCCTATCGGCGTCATCGCGGCGGTCATTCCCACCACGAACCCCACTTCTACCGCCATTTTCAAGACCTTGATTAGTTTAAAAACCAGAAATGCAGTTTTGATTTCTCCGCACCCACGGGCAAAGAAATCCACCATTGCAGCTGCAAAAATCGTATTGGATGCAGCCGTTGCAGCAGGTGCACCAAAGGACATCATCGGCTGGATTGATGTGCCGTCGCTGGAACTAACCAACACCCTGATGCAGGAAGCAGATTTGATTCTGGCAACGGGTGGCCCGGGCATGGTAAGAGCTGCTTACTCCAGCGGAAAGCCAGCACTCGGCGTTGGTGCAGGAAACACACCAGCAGTCATTGACAAGACCGCAGATATTCTGCTGGCAGTCAACTCCATCGTGCATTCCAAGACGTTTGACAATGGTATGATTTGTGCATCGGAACAGTCTGTGATTGTAGATGACAGCATTTATGATCAGGTCAAGGCAGAATTTATCAAGACAGGCTGCTATGTCCTGACACCGGAAGAAACCGAAAAGGTAAGAAAGACCATCTTGATCAATGGTGCTTTAAATAGTAAAATCGTTGGACAGCCGGCAGCAAAGATTGCCGAGCTGGCAGGCGTTACCGTTGACCCACGGACAAAGGTTCTGATTGGGGAAGTGGAATCCGTTGACTTAGAAGAAGAATTTGCACATGAAAAGCTGTCGCCCGTTCTGGCAATGTACCATGCAGCAGATTTTGCAGATGCCCTGAACAAGGCAGACCAGCTGGTACAGGATGGCGGCTATGGTCACACTGCTTCTCTGTATATTGACACGGTTCACGAACGGGAACGGTTAGACCAGTTTGCAGCACGTATGAAGGCTTGCCGTATCGTTGTAAATACCCCGTCTTCTCACGGCGGTATCGGTGACTTGTACAACTTTAACTTAGCACCATCTTTGACATTGGGCTGCGGCTCTTGGGGCGGCAACTCTGTTTCTGAGAATGTCGGCGTAAAGCACTTATTAAATATTAAGACCGTTGCAGAGAGGAGAGAAAATATGCTTTGGTTCCGGACACCGCAGAAGGTATACTTTAAGAAGGGTTGTCTGCCAATTGCAATGCGGGAGCTGAAGCAGGTTCTCGGCAAGCAGAAGGCATTTGTTGTAACCGACCGTTTCCTGTTCCAGAGCGGCACGATTCACTGCATCACCGACCAGCTGCATGAACTGGGCATTGCCTATCAGATTTTCTCGGACGTTGAGCCAGACCCGACCCTTGCTTGTGCAAAGCGTGGTGCAGAAGAAATGCGTGCCTTTGCACCGGATGTCATCATTGCACTGGGCGGCGGTTCTGCCATGGACGCTGCAAAGATTATGTGGGTGATGTACGAACATCCGGAAGCAGACTTCATGGACATGGCAATGCGGTTCTTGGACATCCGGAAGCGTGTTTATACGTTCCCGACCATGGGCGAAAAGGCATATTTCATTGCCGTTCCGACCTCTTCCGGTACGGGTTCAGAAGTAACACCGTTTGCGGTGATCACCGATGAAAAGACTGGCGTAAAGTATCCGCTGGCAGACTATCAGCTGCTGCCGAACATGGCGATCATTGACACTGACCTGATGATGTCCCAGCCCCGTGGCCTGACTGCGGCTTCCGGTATCGATGCCATGGTACACGCACTGGAAGCATATGCTTCGGTAATGGCAACCGATTTCACCGACGGTCTGGCACTGAAAGCACTGAAGAACATCTTCACCTATCTGCCGGAGTGCTACGAAAACGGCGAACATGCACCGGTGGCACGGGAAAAGATGGCGAATGCTTCCACCATGGCAGGTATGGCGTTTGCCAATGCCTTTCTGGGTGTGTGCCACTCTATGGCACATAAGCTGGGTGCATTCCACCACCTGCCTCATGGCGTGGCAAATGCTCTGCTGATCACCGATATTATGCGGTATAACATTGCAGATGCTCCCCAGAAAATGGGCACTTTCTCCCAGTATCCGTACCCGAACGCTCTGCCCCGCTATTGCGAGTGTGCAAGATTCGTGGGCGTGAACGGCAGCACGTCCTCGCGGATAAGGTCGTCGCGCACGATG
>OLNF01003266.1_pt1 | contig 11918 bp, 7 predicted proteins | sample 1673061 | NCBI WGS metagenome assembly OLNF01 (sample SAMEA3136751, study PRJEB25190) | human gut metagenome | reverse complement strand
ACCACCAGCGAAGCATCCTCAAACCGCCCTGCCGGGTGGTAGTTTAAAAAGTTGCGGGTCTGCAAAAAAGTACCGTTGCCGCTTTCCTGCATCACAAAGCGGTCCCAGGCAGCTTCCTGATCCGCAATATAAGGCTGTACTGTAAGTTCCATACTTCTCCCCTGCTTGTTTTACTGCACCCGTTCGCCGGTGCGAATATCCCGGATTTTGCGGGCAGGCACACCGGCATAAATGTGGTAAGCCTCCACATCCCCGGTGACAACGCTGCCAGCGCCGATGACCGCACAGCGGCCGATATGCACGCCGGGCAGGATCGTCACGGCAGCGAGTGCCGTGCAGCCCTGAAACGCCCCGCCGCCGGTGCTCTTGAGGGTGCCGGGCAGCGTGACGGCCGCGAGCTTTTCGCAATAGGCAAAGGCCGCCGTGCCGAGGGTGGTCAGACCTGCGGGCAGGGTGACTGCCTCGAGATTCGCGCACTTGAGGAACGCGCCCATGCCGATGCCCGTCACGCCCGCGCCGATCTCGGCGCGCACGATCCTGCTGTTGACGGCAAAGGCGTTGGCGCTGATCTCGCCGCTGCCGGTGACGGTCAGCGTGCCGGCGGTGTCGAGCGTCCAGGTCAAACCGTCACCGCAGGTGCCGGTCTGCACATCGTCCGCCGCAAAGGCTGCCATCGGCAGCAGCATCAGCAGCAGGCACAGCACGAGCGCTGCACTCAGAAGTTTCTTTTTCATGCCATTTCTCCTTTATTTTTTAGAATGGATGCTATCAGTATAGCGAAATTCGCTGCCGGCCGCAAGTGGCTTTTTGTACTGCCTGTACAAAAAGTGACAAAAAAGCCGGTGTCCCCTTTTCGGGACACCGGCTCAAAAAGCCTGTGCTCATTCACCGAGCTGCTGCTCAACCCAGGCGATCTGCGCCTCGACGCTCGGCACGGACGTGCCGCCGTAGGATACGCGCCGCGTGACGCAGTTTTTGAGGTCGATGGCGGCATACACGCCGTCGTCAAAGAGCGCGCTGAAGGTCTGAAACGTCTCGAGCGGCAGTTTTTCGAGCACGGTGTCATGCGCGATGCAGTACGCCACGAGCTCGCCGGAGATCTTGTATGCGCTGCGGAAAGGCAGCCCCTTCGTGACGAGATAGTCGGCGAGGTCGGTCGCGTTGAGGAAGCCCGTCTGCGCCGCGTGGAGCATCTTGTCGGCGCGCACGGTCATGGTGGCGAGCATCGGCGCCATGACGCGCAGGCACATTTTCACGGTGTCGACCGCGTCGAACACGGCCTCCTTGTCCTCCTGCATATCCTTATTATACGCCAGCGGCAGTCCCTTAAGCGCCGTGAGCATGGCGATGAGGTCACCGTAGACGCGGCCGGTCTTGCCGCGCACGAGCTCGGCCATGTCGGGGTTTTTCTTCTGCGGCATGATCGACGAGCCGGTCGTATAGCCGTCCGAGAGCTGCACGAACTGAAACTCCCAGCTCGACCAGAGCACCAGCTCCTCGCTCAGGCGCGAGAGGTGCATCATCTCGATCGCGCAGGCATCGAGCAGCTCGACGCAGAAGTCCCGGTCGGACACGCCGTCAAGACTGTTGCGCGCCACGTCGTCAAAGCCGAGCTGCTTGGCCTCAAAAAACCGGTCGGTGTCATACGTCGTACCGGCGAGGGCGCAGCAGCCGATGGGCGAGACGTTCATGCGCCTGACCGCGTCGCGCAGGCGGTCAATGTCGCGCAGGAGCATCATGGCATAGGCCATCAGGTGGTGGCCGAAGGTGATCGGCTGCGCGCGCTGCAGGTGCGTGTAGCCGGGCAGGATGTCGCCCTTGTGCGCCTCGGCTTGCTCCACGAGCGCCGCGAGCACGTCCTTCGTCAGCGCGATGATCTCCTGCGTCTCACGGCGCAGGTACATGCGCAGGTCGAGCGCGACCTGATCGTTGCGCGAGCGGGCGGTGTGCAGCTTCTTGCCGAGGTCGCCGATGCGCGCGGTGAGCACCTGCTCGACAAACATATGGATGTCCTCGCACGCGGGGTCAACGGCAAGTGCGCCGCTGTCCAGATCGTCGAGGATGCCCTGCAGCGCGTCAATGATCGCGTCAGCATCCGCAGAAGGCAGGATGTGCTGCGCGCCGAGCATCGCCGCGTGCGCCATGCTGCCCGTGATGTCCTCGCGGTACATACGGCTGTCGAAGCGGATGGAGGAATTGAAATCGTCCGCGACCGGGTCGGTCACGCCGGCCGTGCGGCCTGCCCACATTTTTGCCATGGTCTGGTCTCCCTTCATCAGTTGTCTCCACAGAGAACCGCTTCGCTGGGTTCTCTGTGGAAAAGCTGCGGCTCGCTGCAGCGCACGCGCCATACGCGCACGTTTGCGAGCCGAACGGTATTTTCTCCGCCGTACACGCCGCCGGAGAAAATGATCGGAATTTCTTTGCGCCTGCGGGCGCAAACTCTGCGAGGCTTTTGGAACGATCTTCCCGCGCCGGGAGGCCCGGCGCGGGGAGAAAATCTTACGATATATTTATTGTACCGCTTACATGCTCTTGCCGTCCACCTTTGCCTGCACGGCGATCGGCAGACCGTAGAGCTGGATGAATCCGGCGGCGTCCGCCTGATTGTAGTCGCTCGCGCCGAAGGTGGCGATCTCCTCGGAATAGAGCGAGTACGGACTCCAGACGCCGGCATTGATGATGTTGCCCTTATAGAGCTTGAGCCGCACCGTGCCGGTGACGTGCTCCTGCGTCTTGGTCACGAACGCGCTGAGCGCCTCGCGCAGCGGCGTGAACCACTGACCGTTGTACACCAGCTCGCCGAAGGTCACGGCAAGCTTCTGCTTTTCGTGCATGGTCATCTTGTCGAGACAGAGCGTCTCGAGCACGCTGTGCGCCTTGTAGAGGATCGTGCCGCCCGGCGTCTCATACACGCCGCGGCACTTCATGCCGACGAGCCGGTTTTCCACAATATCCAGAATGCCGATGCCGTTGGCGCCGCCGATGGCGTTGAGCTTGAGGATGATGTCCTTGGCGCTCATCTGCTTGCCGTCGAGCGCAACGGGCTTGCCCTGCTCGAAGTCGAGCGTGATGTAGGTCGGAGCGTCCGGCGCGTCGATCGGGCTCACGCCCAGCTCGAGGAAGCCCGGCTTCTCATACTGCGGCTCGTTGCCCGGATCCTCCAGGTCGAGCCCCTCATGGCTCAGATGCCAGAGGTTTTTGTCCTTGGAGTAGTTGGTCTCGCGGTTGATCTTCAGGGGCACGTTGTGCGCCTCGGCGTAGGCGATCTCCTCCTCACGCGACTGGATGTCCCACTCACGCCACGGGGCGATGATCGGCATATCGGGCGCGAAGTGCTTGATGGCCAGCTCAAAACGCACCTGATCGTTGCCCTTGCCGGTGCAGCCGTGGGCGATGGCATCCGCGCCCTCCTTCTGGGCGATCTCGACCAGCCCCTTGGCGATGCACGGGCGCGCGTGGCTCGTGCCGAGCAGGTACTCCTCATAGATCGCGCCGGCCTGCATGGTCGGGATGATGTAATCGTCGACGTATTCGTCCGTCAGGTCGAGCACGTAGAGCTTCGACGCGCCGGTCTTGATGGCCTTTTCCTCCAGACCGTCGAGCTCGTCCGCCTGACCGACGTTGCCGGACACGGCAATGACCTCACAGTTGTTGTAGTGCTCCTTGAGCCACGGGATGATGATGGACGTATCCAGCCCGCCGGAGTAAGCAAGGACGACTTTTTTGATATCTTCTTTTTTCATAATGGGTACCTCCATTGATTATTCATTCATAAGATGTGCATATTATTCACCTTTTTCGCGCAAATGTCAACCCTCCATCTGCATAAAATTCAGTTTAAAAACGGTATTCTTTCCGTTATATTCACAAAAAACGTGTCTTTATACGCACAATTCCGGTCATGCCGCTCGAAGCCGGCGGCAGAATATACGCTGGTGCGAATATTCTTGCACCCGTCGGACGGCGCACGCCGCGCTCGAGCGGGCCGTTTTTTGCCCGCATGCCAAAAAATGTGTAAAAAGCCGCCGTGCCCACTTTTCAAGCGCCGCGCCGCGCGGTATAATGATAAGATACCATATAAATATCACTTGCACGCCTCCCTGCACGGGCGGCAAATCATGCACAAAGGAGCACTGCATATGCAATGGATCGAAGTGTCCGTCCCCACCCGCAGCGATGAGATCGACGACGTCTGCGCGCAGCTGGCCGAGCTGGGCGCCGGCGGCATGGTCGTGGAGGACGAGGCGGATTTTCAGGACTTTCTCGAACACAACCATCAGTATTGGGACTACGTTGACGACGCGCTCGAGGCGCAGTTTCGCGGCGTGTCGCGCATCAAGTTCTACCTCTCGGACGATGACGACGGCCGCGCACAGCTTGAGACCATCCGCGCCGGCATCGGCCGCGAGCTGACGACCGCGACCGTGCGCGACAGCGACTGGGAGAATAACTGGCGGCAGTACTATCAGCCGATCGAAGTCGGTGAAAAGCTCGTCGTCGTGCCCGAGTGGCTCGATGCGCCGGCGGACGGGCGCGTTGCGCTGCGGCTCGATCCGGGGCTCATCTTCGGCACGGGCAGCCACCCCACAACGCGTATGTGCCTCGCCGCGCTCGAGCAGTACGCCGGTCCGGGCAAGACCGCGCTCGACCTCGGCTGCGGCAGCGGCATTCTCGGCATCGGGGCGCTGCTGCTCGGCTGCGCACATGTCACCGGCTGCGACATCGACCCCAAAGCGCCCGAGGTCGCGGCGGGCAACGCCGCGCTCAACGGCTTCGCGGGCGACCGGTTCACCGTCTGCGCGGGCGACATCCTCGCCGATGCCGGACTGCGCCGGGATCTCGGCACGGGATATGATCTTGTGCTGGCAAACATCGTGTCCGACGTCATCATCCCGCTGGCCGCGCACGCCCCGGCATTTCTCGCCCCGGGCGGCACGTTCATCTGCTCGGGCATCATCGACGGGCGCGAGGACGAGGTGCGCGCCGCCATTGAGCGCGCGGGCTTCACGGTCACGGCGCACGACAGCCTTGAGGAGTGGCACTGCTTCACGGCCACGCTTGCATGACGGCGCGGCTGGCAGCCTGACCAAACACGAAGCCACTTTTTTATGCACTTTGACCGGCGCAGCGCGCCGGTTCGGAAAGAGAGAACTGCGATGAAGTATGCCTTTGACAACGCCAACCTGATCGACGGCACACAGGATATGCGTGTGCAGCCGGGGCTGTGCGTGCTCACGGACGGCGAGACGATCACGGACATCGTGCCCGCCGGCACTGCACCGGCGGGGTACACGCGCATCGACCTGCACGGGCGCTACCTGCTGCCGGGTCTGATCAATATGCACGTGCATCTGGCCGGCAGCGGCAAGATCCAGAAAAAGCAGCGCGACCTGGAGACGCTCGTGCGCCGCATCCTCGCAAACCCCGTTGCGCGCGCGGTGGCCTACCGCATGGTGTGCTCCTTTGCACGCACCGAGCTGCTCGGCGGCGTGACGACGATCCGCACCGTCGGCGGGCTGGACACGTTCGACACGCGCCTGCGCGACGAGATCCACGCCGGACGCCGCATCGGGCCGCGCGTGCTCGCGGCAAACGAGGGCATCTCCGTCCCCGGCGGGCACATGGCGGGCTCGGTCGCCATCGCGGCCAGGACCGTTGACGAGGCGCTCGCACAGGTCGACGCCGTGCACGCGCAGGGCGCAGACCTCGTCAAGCTCATGATCACTGGCGGCGTCATGGACGCGACCGAGCGCGGTATGCCCGGCGAGGTGAAAATGCCGGCCGGGATGGTGCGCGCCGTGTGCGAGCGCGCGCACGCGCTCGGCTACACCGTGGCGGCGCACACCGAGTCCACGGAGGGCGTGCGCATCGCGCTGCAAAACGGCGTCGACTCCATAGAGCACGGCGCGAAGCCGGACGCGGAGATCCTGCGCCTGTTTCAGGAGCGGGGCGCATTTTTGTGCGCGACGTTCTCGCCCGCGCTGCCGTATGCACGCTTTGACCGCGCGGTCACACACCTGACCGAGGACGAGCAGTTCAACGGCCGCGTCGTATTTGACGGCATGATCGCCTGCGCGAAGGCCGCGCTCGAGCACGGCATCCCCGTCGTGCTCGGCAACGACACGAGCTGCCAGTGGGTCGCGCAGTATGATTTCTGGCGCGAGCTGTGCTATTTCCACGAATATGCCGGCGCGTCCAACGCCCGCGCGCTCTACTGCGCCACCGGTCAGAGCGCACGCATGGCAGGGCTCGGCGACGTGACCGGCACGCTCCGCCCTGGCCTGTGCGCCGATATGCTCGTCACGAGCGAAAACCCGCTCGAGGATCTGCGCGCGCTGCGCACGCTCGACATGGTCGTCGCACGCGGCCGGATCATCGACCGCCCGCGCCCGAAACGCAACGCCCGGCTCGACGCCGGACTTGACACCCTGCTCACCTGAGCAGGGGATCCCATACCTTATATAATATTCAGGTGATGTTATGAAAGCGCTCTCACAACCGCTGTTTGCCTCCCTGCAGAGCTATGACCGGCAGCAACTCGGGCCGGATCTGTTTTCCGGCGTGCTCATCGCGCTGCTGTCCATCCCGATCTCCATGGGCTATGCCCAGCTGGCGGGTCTGCCGCCGGTCTACGGTCTGTACGGGTCGCTGATCCCGATCCTGCTCTTTGCGATGCTCAGCACGACGCGGGAATTCATCTTCGGCGTGGATGCCGCGCCCGCCGCCATGATCGGCGCGGTGCTCGCCTCGCTCGGCGCTGCGCCAGGCGGCGCGGAGGCCATGCGCATCGTGCCGGTGCTGACGCTCTACGTCGCGCTGTGGCTGGCGGTGTTTGCGCTCGTACGCGCGGACAAGGCCGTCGACTACATCTCCGAACCCGTCATGGGCGGGTTCATCAGCGGCGTCTGCTGCGAGATCATCCTCATGCAGGTGCCGAAGCTGCTCGGCTCGGGCACGGGCACGGGTGAGCTGTTCGAGCTGCTGGGGCATATTTTTGACGCGGCAAAGACCGTCAACCTGCCGACCGCCGCGCTCGGCTTTGCAACGCTTGCGATCCTGCTGCTTGCGCCGCGCAAGTGGCCGAAGGTGCCGTGGGTGCTGGTGATGATGGTGCTCGGCGGGCTGCTCGGCGCGTTTGCGCCGCTGGATGCATGGGGCGTGGCGCTGCTGGCCGCCGTGCCGCGCGGATTGCCGAAGCTCGTGCTGCCGGATCTCACGGCGCTGCCGTTTACCAAGGCGCTCGTGGCGACGCTGCCGGTCGCGGCCGTGATCCTGGCCGAGACGCTGCTGGCCTCGTCCGGCACGGCGCAGAAAAACGGCTACCGCCTCAACGGCCGCCGCGAGATCGCCGCCTACGCCGTGGGCAACGTCGCCGCCGGACTCGTCGGCTGCTGCGTCGTGTCGGGCAGCGTGTCGCGCACGGCGGTCAACGAGCGCAACGGCGGGAAAACGCAGCTCGTGTCCGTCACGGCGAGCGTGACCATGCTGCTCGTGCTGCTCTTCGCCACGCCGCTCATCCGCTTTCTGCCTGTGCCGGTGCTGACGGCCATCGTCGTCAACGCGCTCATCGGGGCGACGGAGTTCGGCATCGCGCGGCGGCTCTGGCGCGTCAACCGCGTGGAGCTCGGCATCTTCGCCGGGGCGTTTCTCGGCGTGCTGCTGCTCGGTGCGATCAAGGGCGTGCTCGTGGGCATGGTGCTGTCGTTTGTCGACGTGCTCATGCGCGCCGCAGCGCCGCAGCGCACCTTCCTCGGTACGCTGCCGGGCAAGTCCGGCTTCTTCCCGATCGACCGCGTCAGCGGGGTGCAGCCGCTGCCGCACATCGTGCTCTACCGCTTCAGCGGCAGCTTGTTCTTTGCAAACATCCGCCGCTTTCAGGAGGACATCGAGGGCGCGGTGCAGCCCGACACACAGGCCGTCATCGTCGACGGCAGCGCCATCGTGAGCGTGGACATCACCGCCTGCGACCGGCTCGTCGCGCTCAACCGCAAGCTGCGCGCGCAGGGCGTGCGCTTTTATCTGACCGAGCACATCGGCGAGGTCAACGACCAGCTGCGCCACTTTGAGGCCGGCGAGCTCATCGAGACCGGCGCCGTGCGCCGCACGATCCGCGGCGCGCTGCGTGACGCCGGTGTGACGCTCGACCCCGGCAGCTCATATCAGCAGATCCCCGGCAACATGGACAACATCCGCCAGCTGCAGGAGCTTGAGTGGCTCTACGGTGCGGATGCGGAGGTGCAGATCGAGCGCAACGTCCAGCTCATGCTCGCGCGTATGCGCACAACGGACGACGTGCGCGCGCGCCGCGCCATGCTTGAGCACTTCCTCAACGAGGACTTCCACTTCGGCAGCATCGACGCCGACGAGGTGCTGCTGCATCTCGAGGGACACACGGACGAGCTGGCCGAGCTGCTCGAAAACTCCGAGGACGACGTGTTCACCGACCTTGAGGTCGAGCGCGACAGCCTCATCGACCGCGTCGAGCAGGACTATCCCGAGCTGGTCGAGCACGTGCGCGAGCGCCGCGACCACCTCGACCACGACTTCCACGCCAACCATCCCACGAGTGCCGCGCGCATCGACGCCCGCCGACAGCAGCTGCGCGCCCGCATCGAGCGCGAGCGCGCCGAACGCGGCGAGCGCCGCGCCCAGCATCAGGCCGAGCTGCTTGAACGGCATGAGCAGCACGCCGCCGCGCATCAGGAGCGGCACGAGCAGCACGCCACAGAGCAGCAGCTGCGCCATGAGCGGCAGCTTGAGGAGCGCCTGCGCCGCCAGGCGGAGCAGCAGGTCGCGCGTGAGCAGCGGCAGGCGGCCGAGCTGGCCAAAAAGGCGCAGCGCGCGGCCGAGCACGCCCGCCGCCACGCGGAGCACTCCGCCGAGCGCGCGCAAAAGCACGCCGAGGATCTCGCGCGCAAGATGCAGCGCCACGCAGACCACAAGGCCGAGCGCCTCGAGCGGCACGCCGAGCATAAGGCAAAGCACGAACAAAAGCGCGGCAGTAAGGACTGAGCGCCGCGCACGTAGGCGGCTTTCGTCAAGGAAACGCGGCGCGCGTCGAAAAATAGGTTTACATAATCCTGATACCCGTTCGACGCATTTCACCTGTCGAAGGCAGGCGAGAAAATTTGGATTTTCCGAATCTTTGTACTTTTCGACGAAGCGTATCACATTATGTCAACAGAAACTTAGAGTTATTCGCCAAGAACCACACGATTCCAGCATCCCAAACATGGTAAAATATCCGCGCAAGACAGGGAAAACGAGCGGTTCATCAGACAGCTGACCGCAAGCCCGAAATTTTGCAGAGGAGAAGGTTATGGAAACAAAAATCAGTGTACTGGTGGCAGAGCCCGGTGAAGAATATCGCGCAGCCTATGCCAAGGCCATCGCCCGGGAGACGGACATGGAGCTGGTCGCGCAGACGGACAACGGACTGCGCGCCGAGGCGCTCGTCGACGAATTCCAACCCGACGTGGTGGTGCTTGATCTCGTACTGGCGAGCGTTGACGGTATGTCGCTGCTGGCGCGGCTGCAGGCCAAGGAGAAGCCGCCGCGCGTGATCGTTACATCCGCGATCTACAATGACGAGGTGCTCATGGAGTGTGCCGATCTCGGCACAATGTACTTCATGCAAAAGCCGGTCGACCCGCCGCTGCTCGTGTACCGCATCCGGCAGACCGCGCGTCCGCGCCGCCGCACCGGCAGCCTGTGCGCGCAGCTTGACGCACCCGAGCCCGCGCCCACGCTCGAGAGCGTCGTCACCGACGTCATCCACGAGATCGGCGTCCCGGCGCATATCAAGGGCTACCAGTACCTGCGCGAGGCGATCATGCTGGCCATCGACGACATGGACGTCATCAACTCCGTGACCAAGGTGCTCTACCCCGAGGTCGCACGCAAGTTCAACACCACGCCCTCGCGCGTTGAGCGCGCCATTCGTCATGCGATCGAGGTCGCGTGGGACCGCGGCGATCTGGAGACGCTGCAGAAGTTTTTCGGCTACACGGTCTCAAACATCAAGGGCAAGCCGACAAATTCGGAGTTCATCGCCATGATCGCCGACTGCCTGAGTCTGCGGCAGAAGCAGGGCGCGTGCTGAGCGCGCACATATGGCAGGAGGATGTACAAAGCCCCCGAACCGCTTGGGTTCGGGGGCTTTGTTGTCTGTATTCCATTCTCAGGGTGTCCTGCCCGGGCTCAGCGGCTCGGGAACAGGGCAAGGAAATCGTCGAGGTTGCGGTAGCTGCCGCCCTGCGGCGCAAGATCCGGTGCGGCGGCATAGGCGCTGCCCGGCGCGGCCGTGACGGTGAGGTTGGCCGCATCGACCTGCGTGCGCAGCGTGATCCGGCTCGGCGTGAGCGAGATGTGCAGCGGCGAGGCAGCGATATTTGCCGTGATGTTCAGCGCACCGTCGGCATAACCGAAGTCCGAGATCGCGCCGACGACGCTCGCAAACGACAGGTGCTCGAAGAAGTAGGTGTACGCCTCGATGGCATTTTGCACCGTCTGGCGGTCGACGCCCGGCGTGACGGTGAGCACGGCGTAGAGCGCGCGCTCGAGCGAATCCATCGACGCCGTGACGTGGTGCCAGCCGTAGTCGATGTACACGCGGTCGTTCCAGAACGTGACGGTCAGGTCGCGGCCGAGGATCTTCGACACGGCGCGCGCCGCGACGGGCTTGCCGAACGAGAGCACGACATCGGTGTCAAGGCTGTAGCCGTTGACGCTCACCGTTGCGTCCATGCCCATGGCCTGCGCGCCGACATAGCGCTCAAGCACGGGGGCAAAGGGCTGCAGCTGCGAGAGCGTGACATACTTTCCGCTCGTGGGGCTGATGGCAGCGGCGCTGCCGGACGTCGAGGTGACGGTCACGCGCACCGTCCAGCCCGCGGCCGTAACGCTTACGCTGTCGGCCGAGAGCGCGGCGGACACGTCCGTGCCCGCGATGTTCAGCTGTGCGTGCAGGGCATTGTTCGACCACGTCAGGCCGCGGATGCTGTCAACGGCAGACTGCGGCGTGAGCTCGCGGAAAAACTGCGCATAGGCGCTGCCCGCGGCGTCCGCGCCGCTCGCACCGGCGAGCTTGCCCGCCCACGCGACGAGCTCCCGGATCTCGCTGTCCGTGCCGCTGACGTGGATGTTGCCGGCGGAGACATAGACCGTGCCGCCGATGTATTCGGCGCGGATCGTCACACCGTCGACCACGGTCGTGAGCGCAGCGTCATAGCCGCCGGAGGTCTTGGTCACGGTGGCCGTGCCGCTGAGACTCAGCGGACCGCTGAGCGCGACGTTGAAAGTCGCGGTCTTGGCGGTGGCCGCGTCCATGATGGGGCTGACAAGGCTCAGCGCGCCGGTCAGGTCGGTGTAGCCGTCAAGCGGCTGCACCTGGAAGCCGCCGTAGTACGGCGTGGCCGCGATGCGCATACGTGCGCCGCCGAGGTTGAGCGACACGTCCGCACGCGTCAGGCGCAGCGCATCGGGATCGGTCAGCTGCACCGTGCCGGAGATCATCGGGTCGTTGAGCCGGATGTTCATGCCGCCGGAGGTCTCCTGCATGGTGACGTTTTTCGTCAGCGCAGCCATACCGGCGGAATCGAGCGAGATGTCCGGGATCTGCACGCCGAGATAGCCCGCCACCGTGCGCGCCGCGTCGAGCGTGTCGCTCGCGCGCAGGCTGATCTTCTGGCTGCCGAAGGCGATGTACACCCGCTCATTGCTGTAGGCGGCGAAGAGATCGACGCCCGCGACATTGCCGCGCAGCTGGAAGGCGGTCTGGTCAATATCCATATGTGCCGTCAGGCCGTAGGACTGTCCGTTAGCGCTGACGGTGATGCTGTAGTTCGGGGTGCGGCGGAAAAAGTCGCGCACCATGGCCTGCGTGTCCTGCCCGCCGTCGGAGAGCTTGCCGAGGT
>OLNF01003259.1_pt1 | contig 11933 bp, 8 predicted proteins | sample 1673061 | NCBI WGS metagenome assembly OLNF01 (sample SAMEA3136751, study PRJEB25190) | human gut metagenome | reverse complement strand
TGATCCCCGATGCAAGCATAACAATGATAAGAGTGATGACTATTATGATCGCAATGGTTGAATTTTTCATTGGTTTATCTCCTTCATTTATTGGGATACGCGGTAATAGCGAATATCGCTGTCATAAAACGGGGATTTTCTGTTTCTTGCCCATCCGGGAGATGAATCGTTTGTGGGATGATCGTCCGCATCAAGAAGCTTTGAGTCATTCAGCCCGTTTTTATGAGCCCATCGTCCGGTATCGGTTCTGTACCAAAAATGATAATCAAAATCCCATTCAGAACATTCTTTGTATGAATTATAAACAAACTGTCTTCCGGCTCGCATACAAACGATCCATTGATTGCTCCTCATAGAACTCAACGTAAATATGGAATCGGAGGCTGTCCATTTGCCGGGAAAATAAATATCCAAGAATTTCCCGGAATCTTCAAGAAGGGCTCTGAAATAATCAAGCATCTGCTGAAGAGTTTTTCCTTCCGCCTCCTCTAAGTAGTGCATGTCATCCCAAGTCATCCAATCGAGGCTATCATTCGCAATAAAGAAAGCGTACTCTTGACAGTTTAGAAGACTATTTTCCTGCACATACGGTTTTGCTCCGTAATAGATGAGTGTTGAGTCTATCGCGCTTTTGCTTGCCTTTGAACGTGTTCCGGACCACGCGACAAGTCCCGCCTCGCTGTATACACGGATTTCATATGTTGTGTTCGGAGAAAGATCGGTCACCACAAAGCTCGTATTAGTGGAAGTGCCGCAGTTGCGCCAAGCTCCTCCTATTGCACGTCGTTGGATGAGCCAACGGTCTGCACCGTGAGGAATCGGAGTGGACCACGACAGTGAGATCGAAAACGGCTGGCGGTCGGTTACGGTCAGATTTGTCGGCTGAGCGGGCAATGTAGTCACGGAAACGGTATTGCTTACCGCCGATCTGATACCGCTCCATGCGGTACTTCCTCTTTCCGCATATACGCGAAATTCGTATGTGGTGTTCACATCGAGACTGCTTGCAACATAGCCTTTATAGGTTGATATGTTGCGGTTTGTCCAAGCTCCGCCGTCTTTTCTGCATTGAATTAACCAGCGGTCCGCACCGTGCGGAGTGGCGGTCTCCCATGTGACGCGGACACTCGTTCCGGTGTAGTCGTGTGCTTGGAGATTTGCCGGCGTTGTGGGCAGTGTCATGGCTGTAGCGATACTGCTGCCCGCCGATCGTGTACCGCTCCACGCGGTGCTTCCGTTCTCAGCGTAGACTATGAAATCGTACGATGTACTTGCGGAAAGCCCTGTTACAGTATAGTAGTTGTTGAGCGAGGTTGTTCCTGCGTTGATCCAACTTCCGCCTATCGGTCTGTATCGGATAAGCCAGCGGTCGGGTTGGGTTTCCGGAGCGTCCCAATTCAAATTGGTTGTCTCTCCGGAATAACTGACTGCTCTGAAGTTTTTCGGGGCTTCGGGAACTGCCGCTGCTTCTGCCGCTGCAGGAGCAGCCGGCTCGGGAAAGGAGGTCTCCCCGAGATTGTCGGTAAGCCTTAAATTGTCTCCCGGACTGTACCTGAATTGAGGTTCATATGAGGCAGCTTGATTAGAGGGACGGGATATAACGGGGGCAGTGCAATTTGCCGAAAAACCTAACCGAGGCGATGCGAGCACTGTGACAACTGCCACAGCACTGATGGCAAGGATAAGGGGTTTTTTCATAAATGCAATTCCTTTCAATATTTTATCCGCATAATGAATTTTATCAGATAAATATATGAAAGTCAATAAATTTCCGTAATACGACAAAAAACATTGAGATTTTATGTATTTATATGTCTGCTTGCGCGGTTTAAAGATGCCTTTTGAGGCTTCTTCCCTTCATTTATATCCAACAATAATTTTTGAGGTATACATGTACTCCTCAGCCAAATTGTAGCATGAATTATGAAGTGTGTCAACAAACGCCACAGAAAATTAAATTAATTTACAAAGAGGTCGCTTTTTGTCCAATTTTAAGTTGTCCGCGCTTCGCCGGATTATCAACCTACGGTGAGATTCTTTCGGACAAGCCGGAGGGGGTTATATGGAGATTTTCCGTTCGTCGTTTGGCCGGTGGGGAGTTCTTGCGCCGTGAGCTTCGGGCGCAGATGCGGAGCGTTCGGAGAAGAGCTGCGGGAAGGCAAAAAAACGAAGGGACTGTCACTTTACATGACAGTCCCTTCGGAACAAATCGGTATTCTGCTGCGGGATTAATACATACCGCCCATACCGCCGCCCATACCGCCTGCGGGTGCAGCCGGTTCCGGCTCGGGCTGAGATACGACGAGAGCCTCGGTGGTGAGAACGGTGGAAGCTACGCTTGCCGCGTTCTGGAGAGCGCTGCGTGTAACCTTGGTAGGATCGACGATTCCCGCCTCAACCATGTCGCAGTAGGTCTCGGAAGCTGCGTCGAAGCCGTATCCGACCTTGCCGCTCTTGCGAACCTTGTCAACGATGACGGAGCCTTCGAAGCCTGCGTTCTCGGCTATCTGACGGAGCGGAGCCTCAAGTGCGCGTACAACGATGTTTACACCGGTCTTTTCGTCGCCTTCAACGGTGTCGGAAAGCTTTGCCACATCGTCAATGACGTTGATGTAAGCGGTACCGCCGCCTGCAACGATGCCTTCCTCAACTGCTGCGCGGGTAGCGTTGAGGGCGTCCTCGATGCGGAGCTTCTTTTCCTTCATCTCGGTTTCGGTAGCTGCGCCGACCTTGAGCACGGCAACGCCGCCGGAAAGCTTTGCAAGTCTCTCCTGAAGCTTCTCGCGGTCGAAATCGGAGGTGGTGGTCTCGATAGCGTTCTTGATCTGGCTTACGCGGGCTTTGATTGCCTCGGGATCGCCAGCGCCGCCGACGATGATCGTGTTGTCCTTGTTGACCTTGATCTGACGTGCGTGACCGAGCTGCTCGAGAGTGGCTTCCTTGAGCTCAAGTCCGAGCTCGCTCGAGATGACCTCGCCGCCGGTGAGCACTGCGATGTCGCGGAGCATTTCCTTGCGGCGGTCGCCGAAGCCGGGAGCCTTGACCGCTACGCAGTTGAACGTGCCGCGGAGCTTATTGAGAACGAGAGTCGTGAGAGCTTCGCCTTCGACATCCTCTGCAATGATGAGCAGGCGTGCACCGCTCTGGACGATCTTTTCAAGAAGGGGAAGGATCTCCTGGATGTTCGAGATCTTCTTATCGGTGATAAGAACAAGCGCGTCGTCGAGAACGGCTTCCATCTTATCGGTATCGGTTGCCATGTAGGGGGAGAGATAACCACGGTCGAACTGCATGCCTTCGACTACTTCGCAGTAGGTTTCGGCGGACTTAGACTCCTCAACGGTGATTACGCCGTCTGCGGTGACCTTTTCCATAGCGTCTGCGATCAGGGTACCGATCACCTCGTCACCTGCGGAGATAGTGCCTACGCGGGCGATGTCTGCAGTGCCGTTGACCTTCTTGGAATTAGCGGTGAGGTCTGCGACGGCGCGGTCTACAGCCTTTTGGATACCGCGGCGGATAACCATCGGATTTGCGCCTGCGGTTACGTTCTTCATGCCCTCGTGGATGAATGCCTGAGCGAGAAGAGTAGCGGTGGTGGTGCCGTCTCCGGCAGCATCGTTGGTCTTGGTCGCAACTTCGCGGACGAGCTGTGCGCCCATGTTCTCGGATGCGTTCTCAAGCTCGATCTCCTTTGCGATGGTAACACCGTCGTTGGTGATCAGCGGAGCGCCGAACTTCTTGTCGAGCACAACGTTTCTGCCCTTCGGTCCGAGAGTGATCTTAACCGTATTTGCAAGCTTATCTACGCCTGCGAGAAGAGCGGATCTTGCATCTGCTCCGTAAAGAATATCCTTAGCCATTGTAAATCCCTCCTGTTATTACTCAACTATTGCGAGAATGTCGTTCTGACGAACGATGTTGTATTCGGTATCACCGCACTTTACTTCGGTGCCTGCGTACTTGCTGGTGATTACACGGTCGCCGACCTTAACGGTCATAACGACTTCCTTGCCGTCTACGAGTCCGCCCGGACCTACCGCAACGACCTCCGCCATTTGAGGCTTTTCCTGAGCACTGCCGGGGAGAATGATTCCCGCCGTGGTCTTTTCCTCTGCTTCGATCGCCTTTACTACAACGCGGTCTGCCAAAGGTTTGATATTCATAATATACCTCCTGCTTTTGTGCATCGCACTTTATTTATTTCGTTAATCTGATTTAGCACTCACTGTACCTGAGTGCCAATCACATGATATATTCTATACCCGGCATATAGAAAAATCAAGGGAATTTCGAAGAGTTAACATATCGTTTACAAAATATGCCTAATATGTTTTTACACTGACCTGCGGCGAGTGCTAAACGGGCGGAGAAAAGCCCGAAAAAAGGGGAAATGACCGCGACACGTCCGCACGCGGATGTAATAATCCGTGCGGATCGGGCGTAAACTGTAATATGCTTGATAATATTAACGCTCTTCTGTCGGGAATGATAATGCCCGTGCTGCTTCTCGGCTGCGGGCTTTTGTTCTCGTCGTATCTTCACTTTTTCTGGATTGTGCATCCGGTGAAATTCTTCCGTTCGCTGAAAAAGGGTCTGACCGGAGGGGGACAGACACCGTTCAAAGCGATGACCGTGGCACTTGCGGGCACGCTCGGCGTGGGGAATATCGCGGGTGTGGCAAGCGCCATTGTTGCGGGCGGCGCGGGCGCGGTGTTCTGGATGTGGGTCAGCGCTCTTCTTGCGATGGGGGTAAAGTATGCCGAGGTCGTACTCGCCGTGGCTCACCGAAGAAAAAACGCCGACGGCTTTTTCGGCGGCGCGATGTACTATATGTCGGATATGCTTTCTCCGCGGCTCGGCGGATTTTTCGCGCTCCTCTGCCTCGCAAATTCCCTTGTGACGGGGAATATCGTTCAGTCGAACGCCGCCGCCGCGGTGTATTCCGAGCGCATCCCGCCGATCGCCGTCGGCGCGGTCATGTGCGTGCTTTCGCTTGCGGTGATGCTCGGCTCTCTCAGGCGGATCTCCGACGTGACGGTGAAGCTTATCCCGTTTCTTTCGGGAGTGTATATACTTCTTTCCCTTTATATAATATTTGCGAACACGGAAAGGCTGCCGGGGATATTCGCCGATATCTTCGGCTCCGCGTTCTCGCTTAAAGCCGCGGCGGGCGGTGCGGGAGGCTTTGCGCTGAGCCGCGCCGTGCGCTTCGGGGTCACCCGCGGCATACTGTCGAACGAAGCGGGATGCGGCACCGCGCCGACCGCACATGCCTCCGCAAATACAAATTCCCCTCACGATCAGGGAATTTTCGGAATATTCGAAGTGTTTGCGGATACGGTGGTGATCTGCACGTTGACGGCGATCGTGATACTTCTTCTCGGCGACGGCAGGGGTGAGGACGGAGTAAGGCTTTCGGTCCTCGCGTACCGGACGTTCGCGGGTCGCGCCGCGGGACATGTGATCTCGGTATCCGTAATTCTTTTCGCATACGCGACGGTGATCTGCCAATCGTACTACGGCGTGGTCGCGCTGAGATATCTTACGCACAGCCGCCTTGCGCTCGGAATTTATTTCGTGCTGTTCGGCATTTCGTGTATCGCGGGGAGCGTCATCGGCTCCGCACTCATGTGGAATATCGCCGATCTGTGCGTGTCGGCGATGACCGCGACGAATGTCGTTGTGCTTCTGTATGCGTTCTTCAATAAGCGGGAACGCCGCCTCATGCTTCCGGGAGACGGCGGCTGATTCTCAGTCCTCAAACCACAGACCGGAGTCCGGCGGGACTTTCTCTTTGCGCTCCTTCGGCATTGTGCGGAAAAGAGATGCGGGATGCACTTCGGCGGCACCCGCTTCGAGGAGCAGTGACTCGCATTTCTCGACGGTGGAACCGGTGGTGATGATATCGTCGATCAGTATGAAACGTTTTCCGGCGACCTTTGCTCCCGACTTCAGCCGGAATGCGTCCGATACGTTTGCGCGCCGCATTGCGGCGGAGAGCTTTTTCTGATCTGTGCCTCCGCTTCGGATGAATACCGCGTCGAATCCGGCTCCGATGTACTCGGCGGTCAGCGATGCCAGACGTTCCGACTGATCAAAGCCGTATTTCCTTTCGGCATCGCGGCTCCTCGGCGGAAATGTCACGGTGAAGTCCGATATGTCCTTTCCGATATCGGAGCTCAGCGCGGCGGCGAGAGAACGCGCGAAGAATTTTCGGATGTCGCGGTCGTATTCGCGCTTGAAACGGTATACAAGGCGACCGATATCGCTGTCCGCCCCCGTATAAAATCCGAGCACCGTGAGCTCGGCGGTATCGGGGGACGCACCGCAGCGGCAGCGGCATGATTTCGCGCCTTTTCCGCATACGGGGCAGGTGAGCGCGAGCGCATCGGAATATGCGCCGAGACACTTTTCGCACATTTCCGCGCCGCGGTCCGGATCGAGAAGCTCCCCGCAAAGGATGCACTTTCTCGGGAACACGGTGTCGCAGATGCGCGCGGCGATGCGGCGCAGCGTAAGCTTATTCACCGAGCGCCTCCGTTATGTTCTCCTTCAGGCGGGTGAGGCGTTTTGTGTGACCCGTATTCTCGATCATCGTCGAGAGTACGGACGGGTCGCCGACGAGTATAGCCATACGCGAGGCGCGTGTGATCGCGGTGTATATAAGGTTTCTCGTGAGAAGCATCGGAGCGCAGCGGTAAAGCGGGATTATGACAAACGGGTATTCGCTGCCCTGACTTTTGTGAACCGTCACGGCGTAGGCGTGGTCAAGCTCGTCCGCAAAGGCAAAGTCGTAGTCGCAGATCCTTCCGTCAAAGTTTATTCTGAACGTGCCGGAGGCGTGATCCACGGAAATAAGCTGTCCGATGTCGCCGTTGAATATTCCGACGCCCGAAACCGAATCCTTCTCCCATTCGACGGAGTAGTTGTTCTTGGTCTGCATTACCCGATCGCCGTCGCGGAATATCTTTTCTCCGAATGCCTTCTCCGCTTTTTCGGGGGCTCGGGGGTTCAGAAGCTGCTGAAGGCGCGCGTTCAGCTCGACCGTGCCGGACGCGCCCTTTCTCGACGGTGTTATTATCTGTATATCTCCCGCGATGTCCTTTCCGTATTTCGCCGGAAGCCGCTTTTTTATAAGCTCGGCGACCGTAGATGCGGTTTCGCCGTCGGAATACCGCAGCATGAGAAAGAAATCTCCGTCCTTATTAGAGCATTCGGGAAATTTCCCTTCATTTATCATATGTGCGTTGGTGACGATCATGCTTTCGCCGCTCTGACGGAATATTCTCGTCAGGCGAACGAGCGGAAACGCCTCCGAGCATATGAGATCGTCAAGGACGTTGCCCGCGCCGACAGGCGGAAGCTGATCCGCGTCTCCGATCAGGATGAGGCGCGCGCCGGGCTTGATCGCGCGGAGCAGGGAATGGAACAGGAAGATGTCGATCATCGACGCTTCGTCGATGATGAAGACGTTTTCATCGAGGAGATTTTTCTCATCGCGGAGGAACGAAGCGTTTTCGTCGTCTCCGGTGTATTCCATTTCGAGAAGGCGGTGGACCGTTTTTGCTTCATACGACGTCGCCTCGCTCATGCGCTTTGCCGCGCGTCCCGTCGGTGCCGCAAGCGCGCACTTCAGTCCGAGCCCGTCGAATATCGATATGAGCGCGCGTATGACCGTCGTTTTTCCGGTTCCCGGACCGCCCGTTATTACGCAGACTCCGCCGGAGAGGGCGGCATATATCGCTTCCTTTTGGAGATCGGCATATTCGATATGCGAATCGTTTTCGCAGCGCGAGATAAGTATCGGAATATCGGCATCGCCGATTCTCGGGCAGAGACGGTAAAGCTGCACGAGCTTCGCGGCGCAGTATTTTTCCGCTTCGGCGGCGCGCGGCAGGCTTATGTATCTTTCACCGTTCGAGACCGTGCCGACGGCGTGTGACCTTTTTATCTCGTCATCGAGCACCGGGGCGAGAATCTCGGCGGGGACATCGAGAAGCGCGGCTGACGTATCGGTAAGCTCGCCCTCCGGCATCAGGGTGTTTCCCGTTTTCTGCATATATGCCGAGAGGACGTAGGAGATTCCGGCAGACAGCCTTTCGTGGGAATTCTTGTCGGTGCCGATCGTGAGCGCGATCTCATCGGCACGGCGGAATCCTATCCCGTGGAATTCGCTGCAAAGGCGGTACGGGTTTTCGCGTATCTTTCCGACGGAGTCGCGTCCCCATTTCTTGTATATTCTCATTGCGGTCGCGCCGGAGCAGAGATTGCGGCAGAACATGATCACGTCGCGCGCTCCCGCCATCTCACGGAAGCTTTGCGATATGACGGCGGCTTTTTTCTGCGATATACCGTTGATCTCCGCGAGCCAATCGGGATGATTTTCGATCACGTCGAAGGAGTCCTCGCCGAATTTGTCCACTATGCGGGAGGCGGTCTTCGGTCCGATCCCCTTTACGGCACCGGACGAGAGATAGCGCAGAATGTCCCCTTTCGTTTCGGGCATGACCCTTTCGAAGAATTCGCACTTGAACTGAACGCCGTATACCGGATGATTGACGAACGATCCGTATGCGGTGATCCTGTCGCCCTCGGTCAGATAGGGAAGCGTACCGACGACGGTGACGCATTCCCCCTCGGATTCAAGCAGGCAGACGGTGTATCCCGTTTCCTCGCTTGAGTAGATAACGGAATCCACAGTGCCGGAGACCGACATATTCTTTTTCTGTTCGTTTATCGTCAGCTCTTCCGGCATGGCATTCTCCTTTTGATAATAAGAAATAGTGAAGGCGGGTGCACCGCATCGTACATTACGGCAAGGCCGGGCGCTTTCCCCGGCATGTGAGCGCGGTTTCTGCAAAACGCACCGTATCGGCGCTTTTCAGCGAAAACTCACCCGCCCGAAAAGGCGTCATCACTTCATTTGTTTATTGTACCATATTCCGAACAAAAGTTCAATCTTTTGAGGATTTTTCCTTGGAGACATTATGCGGCTGTGATTCTTCGGAGCTTTTGTCGGAGACGTTCTCGCCGCGGGACAGCGTACAGCCGCGGCAGGCGATGCAGTTATGTCCGCAGTCGGAGCTGTTGTTCTCGTCGCCGTCCTCGCTTCTCCCGCTGCGCGTCATGAGAAGAAAATATACCTCGCGCGCGGCGCAGTAGATTCCGTAGACGGCAAATACGCAGAGCAGACAGCAAATTATTTCATAAAGCATAAAAATATCCCCCTGCGCTCAGTATATGCCGCAGGGGGAGTATTTGCAATTATCAAAGTCCGAATTCGCTTCTGAGGGTATCTGCGAGATCGGTCTTTTCCCAGAGTACGCCGAGTTCCTCGCGTCCCATGTGACCGTAAGATGCAAGAGGCTCATATATGGGCTTACGCAGATTGAATTTTTTGATTATCGCATCGGGACGCAGATCGACAAGCTCGCTTATCACATCGCCGAGGCGGGAGATGTCGCACTTTTCGGTGCCGAAGGTCTCGATCATGAGCGATACCGGGCGTGCAACGCCGATTGCGTAGGCGAGCTGAATCTCTGCGCGGTCGGCGATTCCCGCCGCAACGATGTTCTTTGCAAGGTAACGCGCGGCATACGACGCGCTGCGATCGACCTTTGTCGGATCCTTTCCGGAGAAAGCGCCGCCGCCGTGACGTGAAGCACCGCCGTAGGTGTCAACGATTATCTTACGTCCGGTGAGACCGGAATCTCCGTAGGGACCGCCGATGACAAAGCGTCCGGTGGGATTTACATATATTTTCGTCTCCGCGTCGATCATGCCGGAGGGAACGCAGGGCGCGATGACGTGATCCGTCATGTCGCGGCGGATGTCCTCGACCGATACGTCGGGACTGTGCTGAGTGGAGACGACAACCGTGTCGATGCGCACGGGCTTGCCGTTTTCGTACTCGACGGTGTACTGAGTTTTTCCGTCGGGGCGGAGATAGGTGAGCGCGCCCGTCTTGCGGACCTCGGCAAGGCGCTTTGCGGTCGTGTGTGCGAGGGAGATCGCAAGCGGCATTAATTCGGGCGTTTCGTTTGTCGCATAGCCGAACATGATTCCCTGGTCTCCGGCGCCCGTCTCGAGCGAATCGTCCTCGCCGAGCTTTGCCTCATACGAATGATCCACGCCGAGCGCGATATCGGGAGACTGACGGTGCACCGACTGAATGACGGCGCATGTGTCGCAGTCGAAGCCGAGCTTTGCGCGGTCATAGCCGATCCGGCGGACGGTTTCGCGTGCGACGGACTCTCTGTCGATGTGCGCGGATGAGGTGATCTCGCCCATTATGAGGATCAGTCCCGTTGTGCAGCTTACTTCGCAGGCGACGCGCGCGAACGGGTCTTCCTTCAGATATGCGTCGAGTATCGCGTCGGATATCTGATCGCATACTTTATCGGGATGTCCTTCCGTAACGGATTCGGAGGTAAAAAGTCTTTTCATTTTGATTTCCTTTCCCGTATCAAAAGCAGGCGGCAATACATACGAAACAAAAACGCCTCCGGCAGAGCGGAGGCGCGAATGTGCTTTGACCTCTTATCTGTCGGGAATTAGCACCTTGTCCTGCGTGCAAAGCAGGATAGGTTGCCGGGCTTCACAGGGCCAGTCCCTCAGCCGCTCTTGATAAGTTTGTATTTTTCTTTTCGGTCTATTGTATCACACATTGCGGCGCAATGCAATAGAAAATATCGAATATCGACGTTATTTTGAAAAAATTGTGCTCTTTATGCCGAGCTCCTCGGGCGTTTTGTAGACTATCTCGGTTTCCTCGGGGATACCGTAAAGGATTTTGAATTTTCCCGCCTGATACGGATCACGGAAGGGAAGCGTCCAGCCGTACTTTGACTTCACGGGATACGAGAGCACGAGCGGTCCGTCCTGATCTTCACCGACGAACGAAGCACACGCATTTTCGTTGAAGCGGTTGACTTCGTAATTCGAAAAGTATCCGAATCCCACGGAGAGGAAGAGCATCAGCGAGAACGCGGCCGCGAGAACGGCAGAAAGGCGGAATTTCCGCTTTGTGATGGTGAGAGTCGCATCGGCAATCGCCGTGACAACGAGTATGCATAATACGGTTTTGACGGAAAACATCTCACATTTGACGGCGGCAAAGGACATGGCGAGAAGCGGAACAAGCGATTTTTTGAATACGCTGTCGGGCAGATCGGCAAGCATGTATACGGTCGTGACGGCGAGGAAGATGACCGTAATGTAGAGCGTGCGCGGTCCGTATACGGGAGAGATCAGCATGGCGCCCGATACTCCTACGCAGGCGGCGGTGAAGATAAACGGAACGACGCTCTCCCCGCGCAGCGCGGAGATCATAAAGTATACAGTGCAGAACGCAAGAGAGACGACCGCGGAAATCGTAAGCTGGGCGACGGACGGAGAAAGTCTCGGGAAAAACTTTGTTCCGGCAAGTAAAAGCACGGCTGAAACTGAGCACGACAGAGCGGAGGCTCCGCAGAATACGGCGTATGCGATATTTCCTTCCCGTTTCCGCACGATCCCGATGAATCTTTTTCCGAAAGTGTATCCCGCAACGGTAAAAAAGAAGAGGAAAAAGACGAACACAACGCCGACGTTGAACACTATTCCGAAAAATTCGCTGAGGTTTCCTCTTATTTTCCCGAACAGGGACTTTGCGTAAAACTCCGGGTAATAGGTCTGGCGGATGGAGTTGCCGGGCGAGAACATCACTGTGGCGAACGCCGCCGCAGACGTGAATATGCTTACGATGTACGAGGTGCAGAGCTTCTTTTTCTTTACGGCGGCGATGTAGATCGGCATTACGATGCAGATGAACAGCGATGCCGTGGCGCTTTGCTCGGCGGTGAAGGATGCGAAAAAGGCGAGCACGGGAAGATACCGCGCGCCGCGCTCCTCATCGGCGAGGCGTGAGTAAGCGAAGAAGAGCAGCAGAG
>OLNF01003258.1_pt1 | contig 11936 bp, 11 predicted proteins | sample 1673061 | NCBI WGS metagenome assembly OLNF01 (sample SAMEA3136751, study PRJEB25190) | human gut metagenome | reverse complement strand
CCAGAAAGCTTTATTGAATCAATTTTTGTATTTGCCATTTTATTTTTTCTCCTTTATACTTTAACTAATTTGCTTCACTAATAGTTCCAGCTGGAGTAAATTTACCGGTTGATGTAATTGATGTACCAGATGTGGTTAGTGTTGAGTTAATTGTTGCAGGTGTACCATTAAATTTTGCTGTAAATGATGGTTGTGTTTTTACCCCTGTTACAAATGTTTGATTTGAACCTTTAGTTGGTAATGATCCAGCGTTAAATCTTAAATAATTATTTGTTTTATTAATTGTTATAGAACCACCTAAAGTTGCTGATCCAGCTGATGTAACACTCGTATAAGCTTTTATTGCAGAAGCACTTCTTGATGGTAATGAACCTTGACTAAAGTGTAAATAGTTTGTTGTTCCACCTGTTACCACAGCTGTTGAGTTTGTTCCAGTAAATTTTGCGTCTATTTTTCCTGTTGGTGTTATTGATACTGAAGCAGTTGATTCTGAACCAGTAAATGTTGCACTGGATTTAGGTGTTGTTCCAGCATCAAATCTCATATAAGACATTGTTGCTGTAGTTGTTCCACCTGTAACTCCGGTTACCGCAGCTCCTGTTGTTGCAGCACTCGCTCCATTATGTGTATGATGTAAATATTTTGTTGTTCCACCTGTAACTAAATTTGACGCTGCTGTTCCAGCAAAATTTAAAGTCAATAATTTTCCAGATAAAGTTCCTGATATTGCTCCAGCAGGTGTATAAGAACCTTTACTAATTGATTCTATATAAGTAATTCCGTTTGCTGCTGTTGTATCAGCTGTTAATGAACCTGATCCACCATTAATTGTTTTTATAAAATTAGCTGTTCCATTTGCTTTTGCTGCAGTACTAGAAATTCCGCTAACATATGCGTGAGCACCGCTAAATGTAGCTGATGAAATTGTAAGTGATGGAGCAGTTCCATTAGTTAACGCAACTGTACCTGTTGGTGTTAATGATACACTTCCTGTTGATGCACTTCCTGTAAATGATGCAGTAACTGATCCAGCTGGAGTATAACCACCTTTAGCTAATGATGTAACATAAGCAATTCCACCTGCAGCTGTTGTGTTTGATAATAATGATGGTAATGAACCAACACCTGTGATACTATAAACATCTGTTGTACCAAATGTTGGTGATTTATAATCAATTATTTTACCATCGCTAATTGAAACATCTTTTAAATATGAAATATCTCCAGTAGCTGCTGTTTCTGATATAGTTAAACTTGGTAATGTTCCAACGCTGTTCATTCCAGTTATAGTTGCGGTGTTTAAAGCAACATCAGCTGATCTTGTTACAGATATAGATCCAACTGGAGTATATGAAGCACTCGCACCTGTTGTTTTTATATAAGATCCAGAAACACTAACATCACCTTGACTACCTGTAAATGTATGAGTATGTGTTTTAGCCGCTTTACCATCAAGTGTTGCCTGTAAATTATTGACCTCGCTGATATCTTTTTTTGAAAAAGGTAACGAACCAACTACTGTAACTCCATCACCAATTTTAATTTTCTTTAAATCACTATAAACAATTAATTCACCATTTAATGGAACAAACGATGTAGCTTTAGCCCAATTAGCTGATGTATCAATTTTATTTTGAATTCTAGTTTTTACGGTTTTACTCATTGATAACCTCCTAAATAAAAAAGTCTGATTTGTTTACTATAACTTAATCAGACTAATAGTTATCCTTATGTTTTTTGACCATCAATTCCAGATCATATATGAATAACATCTTTTCAGTTATTTCAACGTCAATTAATTTAGCAATAAAAAAAGAGGAAGCTTTTTATTTTCTTCCCCTTATAAATGATAAATTATTTAATTAAACATTTTCTGTAGATGATCCACAATCAAGGATAAGTACATCATCAGTTGTAACTAATTTTGTTGTATTTAATCCAATTGAGATTGTTCCAGATGATGTTACAGGGCTACCTGAAACACTGATATAATCATCACCTTGAGCAGCAACAGATGTAACAGTACCAGTTTTATTGATACCAGCATATCCAGCATCAGTAGCAGCAGGCCATGTAGCGCTGATTGTTGATCCTGAAATTGTGATATGAGAACCAGCTGTTAATTTATCTTGTTTTCCACTAATATCTTGATGAGCTGTAATAACTGTACCAATATCTGCAACTCCACCAGTAACTGTAACAGCTTTACCATTCATCTTGACGCCGGTTAAAGTACCAACTTTATCAAGACCTGGTTTACTTTCGAGTGTTGAAATTTTAGATGCATATCCATCATATGTTGTAACCTTATCAGCAGTGATACCTGAATTAACAGCTTTTAATTGAGTTGCATCTAAATTGTTTTGTTTTTCACCTAATTTATTATCTACTTCGCCTCTAGTATAGTAATTAGATAAATCAATATCAGTGTTACCAATTTTTTCCCAAGCGTATGTTTTTGTAGCTGTTCCTGATTCAATAGTAATGAATTCATCATAGCTATCTGATGTTCCATGAGTATGAGCTTTTAAATAAATTTTACCCATTGTTGCAGCAGAAGCAGTAGGTAATTCAGCAACAACTTCATATTGGAATTGATGAACAGCACTAATTGCGTTATCAACATAAGTCTTAACAGCACCTGATGTAATATAGTTTCCTGAAGAAGCTGTAACAGATGTATCTAATGTTTTATTTTCAACATTTCCTAATCCAACATCGCCTTTTCCAAGACTTGCTTTATAAGCTAAAGCACCTAATCCTTTAACAGCAACATTAGCACCATCAACAGCGATTGTACCATTTTCAGAACCTGTTGCAATTTCTTGAACTGCTGAATCAGCTTTAGCACCTTGAGCAGATGTTGCATAAGCAGTTGAATCAGTATAAGCAGCACTTCCTAATCCATGAACTTTAACCGATGTTGCAGCACCACCGCTTGGAGTTACTGAGAAAGCACCATTTTGTGTTCCTTCAGCAAAAGTATAAGTTGTATTATTATCTGGAAGTATGAAACTTTGACCAGTTACATCAACCCATTCAGTTTCTCCTCTTTCTTTGCTTTGAAGTTTTAATGTGTGACCATCAAGAACTAATTGATATGAAGTGTTTGTATCACTATTAGTATCTTTTACTTCAATTGTTGCAGGTCCAGATTGGTTAACTGTAAATGAACCCATTTCTTTTCCATTTTGAGTAATAGTGATTTTACCATTACCAACAGTTGGAATAGTTGGTGTTCCGCTAATTTCATCATAAGTATAAGTTGGTTTAGTTGCAGCTTTAGCCCATGAATAAACATCAGCAGCTAATCCTGAACCCCATTTTAAAGCGTTAAAAGTGCTTGATCCATCACCAACTTTAAATAAAATTGATGGTGCGTTATGAATTGGATCAGCGTTATCTGCTACTTCAACAAAGCAAACTTCACCTTTAAGTGGAACAAAAGTATCACCAACTAATTTCCAGTTTGCTAAGGTATCATATTTTAATTTTAAGCGTGTTTTTATTGTTTTTTCAGCCATATTTAAATCTCCTAATTATTATATATTATACAATAATAAGCAAAGCTGCGATTAAGCAGCTTTACCTCCATCAAGAATTAATTCAGTTTCTCCTTGAGTTAACAAATCAGTTGAAACAGCTTTAATGCTTAACTTAGCATCAGCAACAGCTAATTGATCTGTATTAACAGAAGAAATAAATTCAGCTTTATTAACTTTAGCTACTAATGATTCGTCTAAATCAGTTTCAGCAACTTTATCTTTACTAGCTAAAGCACCAGTTGGAATTGAGATATCAACGATACCATCATTTAATGGTAAAACTGATTCAGAACTATTAATTTTAACACCTTTAACAACACCAGTTGCGATTGTGCTCTTAATAGCTGTTATTTCACCAGCATTAGCATCAACACCAGCTTGAGCTTTTGCAACTTTACCAAATAATGTATCTGCAGTTGATTCATCAGCTTTAGTACCAACTAATCCTGATAAATTATCAAAATCAGCTTTTGCAGCTTTACCTGCTAAATCATCAACTAAACCTGTAACTTTAGATTCAGCGATTTCACCAACACTTAATGTGCCGTCTTCAGCTCTAAGAATTGTTGTTCCATCAACAGCTACTTTAGCGTTTTCTAATGTTTCAATTCTTCCGCCTAAAGCAGTATCAGCAGCTTTTCTATCTTCAACTTCTTTAGCGATACGTGCGTATAAAGAACCATCAGCAGCAGCTGCGTCTTCAGCTGTACCAACTTTAGAAACAACTCCGTCAACTTTACCTTCAACAGCTCTTAAAGCAGTTTGATCAGCTTTAAGAGCAATTTTTCCTTCAAGTTCTGTTTTATCAGAAGCTTTTAAATAATCATCTGTAACAGCTTTTAAAGCAGTTTTTGTTGCATATGTTTCAGCAGCTTCTGTTTTAGTTAAGTGAGATCCTTCATCACCTAATTCAATCCAATTTTTGCCGTCATATACAAATTCTTTATTTTCATATAAACAAACATCACCAGCAGCAAATTTACTATGACCAGTAACAGTTGCACCAGTTTTTGGATCAGTTGTTGATACACCAATAAAGTGCATAGCACCAGTTAATCCAGTAATTTTATTTTGTAATTCAGAAATATTAGTTTCATTAACACCAACTCTACCTGTTAATGCAGTTAAATCAGTGCCTAAAGCCTTTTCATCTAAAGCTGCTTGTAATCCAGAAACATCAGCGATACCAGCTGTTTCAATTTTAGTAACTAAACCTTTTGCGTCAACTGTTACTTTAGATCCAGAACCACCTGTAATTGCTTCATTAGCAACAACAGCTTTATTAGCTATAGTTTTAACAGCTTCAATTGCTGCATCATTTTCAGATTTAAATGTATTAAATTCAGCAACAGTCTTATATGTTTCAGCAATAACATTTCCAGCTCCGTCTTGAGTTGCTTTAGTAGCTTCTTTAGCAACACCATCAACAAATAAACCTTCAATAGCTGAAACTCTGCTTGCTAATTTAGTTAATTCTTCACCAACGTCTCCTGAACCTGTTGTAGCAGCTAATTTAGAATAACCTTTTCCTTCACCACCAACAGCATTAATCAAATAAGCAGCAGTTTCAGTTTCACTTAAAACAACAACAATTTGACCTGGATAAGCTAAAGCGTTTGATTTAATATAAGTTTCTAAATCAGCAACTGAAGCAAAAATTTCATTTGCGTCAAGAGGAAGTGGATTAGTACGAGCAATAGCAACACCAACATCCCATTTAGCACCAGCGTTTAATTTTTCAAAAAATTCTTCACGTGTCATGTTCTATTCCTCCTTACTTAATATTCCATTTAGATTCGCCGCTCTCAGCAACTGCGTTTGAAACATAAAATAAATCATATTCAATCGCGTTATATTTATTAGCACCTTCAACCATAACAGAAGCTTTTTGAACTGTTAATGGAGCACCGTTAACTGCGTTTGAAATAGATAATGAAGCTTTTTTGCCTTTAGGAGCAGCAAAGAACATTTGTTTCATTTTATTAGTTGTTAATTGAGCTGGAAAAGATGTTTTAACACCGAAAGCTCTTAATTGATCAGATGTAATAGCAGTTGGATCAACTAAAGCGTTATCCCCATTAAAGAAACCATAGAACCAACCTCTATAACCTGTTAAAGTTCCCTTTGATAAATTGATAGTTTTAGCAGCAATTTTTCCTGCTGGATAATCAGTTCCTAAATTTGTTTTTGGATTAACACCATCAGATGATTTAACTGAACCGCTAATTGATAAATTTGTTACGTCTTCAACTTGGATGTTTGCAAATTTTCCTGAAGCAGTTGTTAATGTTTCTTCATTAAATGTAATAGAATATTCGCTAAAAGTAACTCCTGTTTCTGGACCATAGGAATATTTACCTGGATTTGTTGAAACAGAATAAGCGATTTCAACATTTGTACCAACTTCTTTTGCACCAATATTTGTTGAATTTAAAGTTGCAGAAGGTTGAGTAATTGTTGGATTTTTTTCTTCAGCTAAAGCTGATTGTAAAAATTCTTCTAATGTTTTTCCTTCAGCTGGAATAGTAACACTTCCTGTTGAATCTGGAGTGTATTTTCCAAATGAATATGTTGCAGTAATATCTTTTGTTAAAGTAACTGCTGTTGCGTCAATTTCAGGTGAGTAAGCTAAATCTTTCCAAGCTTTGACGCCGTCACCGATTTTAAACTTATTTGTATCAGTTTCAAGACCTAATTCGCCTTTAAGTAAAACTGGATTTGAAGCAACCCAATTTGCGGCTATGTCGTTTCTGATAACAATACGAGTTTTCATTGTTGGCATATCTTTGAATTTTCCTTTCTCTATGACTTGATGTTTAAAATTTACATCAATTAATTTAGCAATTTATCTTATAAAATAAATAAATAAAAAACACTTGATATTTCCTTATCATTAACTTATTAAATAAAAAGAGATCCACAATAATGTTTGGTCTCTTGTACGAGCGTATATATTCTCGCCTTGCTTGTTTTTATAAAAAAACAATCCAATGAGCAAAGTCTCCTAAGTCATTGCCTTATATGTAAAAAGCCTAGTTCCAATTGGACCACGGCTTTTTTAACAAATATCTCTATATTTGCTGTGCTTAACTAATAAAAGTTAATCTGATATCAACTCAAGGAGTTATACCACCTTTAAATAATATACAATAAAATGATTATTCAGCTGAACCACCATCAAGCAATAACACATTTGAAAAAGCGTCGATTATTTTTGTATCAATGGTTTCTTTAATAGCTTTTTGATTCATAGTTCCATCAGTATTTTCGCCTTCGGTTCCATACATTTTTACAACGCCCATTGATGTATCATTTGCTTCTGCTATTATTCCTTTATATTTTTTTTCATTAACATCATAATAATAAATTTGACCTGAGTGTTTATCAACATAAAGATTATCTAAAGTATTTTTTAATTCTTTAGTATGTTCAGCGTCTTCATAAAATTTACCATCATAATAGTATCCATTGGTAACTGAGCTATTAACGTCAGTTTCTTTTAATTTAACAAAACTGTTATCCTTCCAAACATACTCAGCGTATTTTCCATTTTCAAGAGGTACCAAATATATTTTTCCAGCCTCACCTGTTTCAGGTAAAGTATCAACAATTTCTCTATCGGTAACAGTAGCTCCGGCTTCAATTGTTGCCACTTTTGAGTCTACATATTTTTTAGCTAAAATGTAAGCAGTAACATCCATAAAATCTAGATCTCCTTCCAGAGTTTATGTTCAGCGTCATACATAAAAACTTTTCCAGTATCCATTTCAATAAAAGTAGAACCATTTCCAACATATTTATTTATTGGTTTTTCGTCTGTACTTAATCCTCTAAGATCATATGTTTCTTGATTAACATTTGATATCATACGGTGATTCTCCTCTCTTTTTACTCATATAGATAAAATTATATGAGCAGAACAATTTAATTCCACTCATATAATTTAGCAATGTTTTAACTTTTAAATTAAATTATTTAGAAGTAATATTTTTAGTTGTTGTTGATGTTGTAATAGTAACAGCACCTGTAACAGCGCCTTCTCCACTTATATTTCCAGCTGAACCTGTAAATGTTGCTGATATAGTTCCTGTTGGTGTTCCAACGAGAGATACTGTTGCAGCTGTTCCTGTAAATTCGCTATTAATAGTTCCAGATATTGGTGCTGAAGTTGATAATGTAGCTGATGTTCCAACAAATTTTAAATCAGTAATTGATCCACTTGAAGAACCTGTAACTGTAATATCTTCACCTGTTCCTGTAAATGTTGGAGCTGAAGCTAGAGCTGCTGTAACATCTGATATGATATCAATATCATCAAATGTTGGTAATGTTACTGTTGTAGGTGATCCAGCTGTAAATGTATCTTTTGCTTTTGCTGAACTTTTATATGTATCTGTACCTTGAGTAAATGATCCAGCGGTAAAATTAATAGTTAATGTTTCTCCATCAACCGATGTTGTTAAAGTTGGAGCAACAAAATTATCTGTACCTTGAATAAATGATCCAGCTGTAAACGCGCCTTCAGTAAATGATGGAGCTGTTCCAGCTACTACTGAACCATTTGTTGCTACTTTAGAAGCTCCAGCAGTTGTTTTTGAAGCTGTAACGGTAACATTTGGTTTGTTAACTGTACCTTTTGGTGTGTATTGACCAGTTGCGGTTATCGATCCACTTAAAAAACTACCTGTAACAGTACCTGTTGGTTTATATGTAATAGATACATCAGCAACAACGTCGGCACCTAAAGTTGTTGCAACTGTTCCTTTTGGTGTTACTGATCCAGAAACAGTCATTTGAGCTCCACTAAAATTAGCAGCGACTGATCCTTCTGGAGTAAATGAACCTGAAATATTTGTAACTCCGTCGTGGAAACTAGCTGAAACACCATTAATAACTTCAACAGAACCACTCACTGAGTTCTTATAAGCTAAATCACCCAAGTTGCTAATCACAGTTTCAGTTGTTCCTAATTTTTCCCAAACATATGTTTCACCGGATTTAACGCAAATATACTCAGCGTAAATATCTACATCACCTGTTGTTTTAGCTGGAACTAAATAAATTGCTGTGACTGCTGCTGATGGAGATAAGGTACCGGTAATTAATGTATCACCTTTAGTCCAGCTGATACCTAACGGGGTATCTCCAGCAGATGTTGAAATTGCGAATGATATACCTTTTGCCGCAATATCTTGAATTAATTGACGTGCTCCTAAATCTTTAATTTCGTAACTTTTACCATCAGGTAATGTTATTTTTGAAATAAATTCTGCCATTATTTTTTCTCCTATCTAAAAATGTTTAAAATTATATTATCTTCATCATCGGGATCAACAGTCATAGAAACTTCTACTTTTTTAGCTATTGTATTTCCCATTGTTTCTAATGTTGTATTTACTTGGTTTAAATTATCTTTAATGTTAGCTACATCATAGGTTAATTCTTCAACTGTTTCTTCATCCTTCATTTTAACAACATTTGTTGAATAAACGCCTGTTGTTTTATCTAAAATTAATTTATAAAACTCTAAATAATTTTCTTCTTTAACTCTAGTACTAATATATGTATAAGTATCATTATCAACTGTTGTTAAATTAAAAATAGCGTTACCGAATATTATCTTATTTTCTCTAGATAAAATTAATCGATCTAAATCTTCTTTTTTTAATGTTCCAGATGATTCGGTGATTTCAATAAATTGAAGTCTAACATATTTTTCTTCCATATCATCTAATGTATGAGCAAAATGTGCTGACATCGCTGGAAATGGAGGTTTTTTCATTGGTTTGCAATTATTCATATTTTCCTCCTTATTTAACAAATAATTTATATGGTTCAAAAAATAAATTTATTCTTGATTGATCAGCTGGATTTATTAAAACAGCGGTTATAGTGTATGTGTTTCTCTCAATCAAATTATCTTCAGCGGTATTTAATTTAAATTTTGTGATTAACTCGGCTTTTTGATAAAATGTATAAACAACTTCACCTCTAATATTAATCAAGTTAAGTTCAATTTCTTTATCAGTTAAATACTGAACTAATTCTTCTAGATGTTCATCATCAACTCTAAGAACTGTATTTTGAATAATAACAGCTAATTCCACTGAATCTCCAAAATTCCAGGAATATCCAACATGTTTACCTAAAGCGTTAAAAACATTTATAGTATCTGGACCATATTTTGGATAACATTGAGGATTAACATCAATAGAGCAACAACAGTCATGATTGTTTTCAAATACAATTTGTGCTTCTGTGTTTGAACAATTATTCATCTATTATTCCTCCTTTATTAAATCTTGTGCTATATCCTCACCATCATTAATTAATTTTTCTGTATCTTCTGGATTTGCTTGTTTTAAAGCTTGTTGAATTTTTCCAATACATAAAGCAACATCATCTGATAAATCTTCTAAAAGAATTTTTACTTCAGGTTTAATATTTGGATCAAGTAAATTTGTTTGGTTTGTGTTGAAAATTGATAAAAAATTTACTAATAAATCTGAAACTATATTTGAATTAAAATTAGTTTTTTCTTCTTCGGATAAATCAGGAGTGGTTTCAGTTGGTTGCTCCACAACATTTTCATCATCAAATCCTTCAAGGATTAATTTTTTATCTAACATAAGCTATTTTTCCTCTTCTTTTTTAGGGCAACCTAACATATTGTTAACATCATCTTCGCAAACATCAACAATTTCATCATCGGATTCTTCTGATTCTTTTAATTGTTTTTTAACTTCACCTTTAGGATCTTTTTCAGCTGTGTTTTCTTTAAAATTTTTGTTTATAAATCCATCAGCTAAAGATTGTGTTTTATCATCATCAATTTCATCACATTCAACGATTTCTTCAGTTTTATTTTTTGGTTGTGTTTCTAAAGATTCTTCTTCTAATTCTTTTTTAGGTTCTTTTATAACTTCTTCTTCATCGAAATCAACTGGTTCAATATCATCTTCATCTTCAATTGATTCGTCATCGGAAGGTTCTTTTTCATCTGATTCATCATCAAATTCTAATTCATCTGATTCAATATCATCTTCTTCTGGATAATCATTTTCATCATCATCTTCTGATTCTTCTTCGTCTTCTGATTCGTCATCTTCATCGGAATTTTCTTGAGATTCTTCTCCATCATAAGGAAGTTCAATCATATCTCTAATCCAATCTTCTTCGTTAGAAAGCAAATCATCTAAAGCAATATCAGAAATTCCATCTGGATATAAAGCTTCTAAAGCGTATTCTAAATCTTCAACTTTATCATTTTCAACAATTTCATTCCAAAAATCTTCACATTTTACTGATGGATGAAAACCTTCTAATGTTGATGTATAAACTTTTAATTCTTCATCTAAATCTTCATCAAGTGTAGATTCTTCATCATCAATTTCTTCTTCAGGTTCATCATCACAATGTTCAAAAAGATTGTTTACAAAATCTTCATCATAACCAATTTCAACTAAATGGTCAATAAGTGGAAAAGAAACACCTTCAACATCTTCATTGTTTGCTAACCAGCAACAAATATCATTAACGAGTTCTTTATAATCAACCAAATCATCTTCTTTAACTGGTTTAGGTACTAATAATGTATCAACTTCTTCTTCATTTTCAACATCTTCACCTAATCCTGTTGCTGGACTTGAAGCTTGAACATCAGTTGCTTTGTTGAAAGCTGCGCAATTAATATTTGGATCTCCAGCTTCTTTTTTCATATAATCTTCGTTTAAAACTTTTAATGTGTATCTAAAACCTTCTTTTATGGATCTAGAAACTTTAAAATCTAAACCTTTTTCTTTAGCTTCATTAATTCTTTTTGCTAAATCTTTACGGTCAACAACATCAAAATGACGATAACGAGATTCTTCTGAAGCTGTTTCTTGAACTAAATCTTTTACATCTTGTGCATAATTTTTAGGATCTAAACGTTCTTTATTTTGCTTTAAAGCTTCTTCATGTTGTTCTAAAGCATCAGCATCAGCCGGTGAAGCAACTCTTTGAATTTCTTTATTTTCTTTTAATGGTTTTTGTTTGTTAAGATTATTGATTTTTTCTAACAATTCATTTTTTGTTAATTTCATTTTTTATTCTCCTTTACTTTTTATCGAGTAAGTATAACGATAATTTGGATACATTTCGTATCAATAAATTTAGCAATAATTTTTTGGATTTCCTGCCGCTATGCAGATCTATATAGCAGATCTATATAGCAGATCTATATTAGACCTATATAGCAGATCTATATAGCAGATCTATATAGCAGATCTATATTAGACCTATATAGCAGATCTATATAGCAGATCTATATAGCAGATCTATATTAGACCTATATAGCAGATCTATATAGCAGATCTATATAGCAGATCTATATTAGACCTATATAGCAGA
>OLNF01003257.1_pt1 | contig 11937 bp, 11 predicted proteins | sample 1673061 | NCBI WGS metagenome assembly OLNF01 (sample SAMEA3136751, study PRJEB25190) | human gut metagenome | reverse complement strand
CGTGACGTTGTGCCCGCGCAGGGCCGCCACGCGCGCGGCCTCCATGCCGGCAGGGCCGCCGCCCACGACGAGCACCTTGCGCGAACGGGGCGAGCGCGCGATGTCCATCCCCTCGAACTCGCGCCCGATGAGCGGGTTTACCGCGCAGCGGCGCGTCTGCGTCACGGCACGCTCGGCCATGCACACGTAACAGCGAAGACATTTCACCACGTCATCGCCACGATTTGCCATCACCTTAGAGGGCAGTTCGGGGTCGGCCAGAAGGCCGCGCGCCATGGCGACAGCGTCGGCCTGACCGCTCGCGATGATTTCCTCCATCTGCGCGGGGTCGGAAAGCCCGCCGATAGCCACGACAGGAATGCCCACGTGCTTCTTGATCTCGGCCGCGAGATGCACGTTGCAACCGTGGTCACGGAACATCGACGGGTGCGTGACCGAGAAGCCGAATTGATAGGACCCTGCCGACACGTGCATGAGGTCGACCAGATCCTCGAGCGCATGGGCTATGCGGGCGCCCTCGGCCACATCGTAGCCGCCCTCGAAAAGCTCGGCTCCGCTTATGCGCAGCTCGATGGGGAATCCAGGGCCAACGGCGCTGCGCACCGAAGCGAGCACCTCGCGAGCGAAGCGGATGCGGTTCTCAAGCGGCCCGCCGTATTCGTCCTCGCGCTTATTGAAGTAGGGGGAGAGGAACTGGTTGATCAGCCAACCGTGCCCCGCGTGCACCATGACCATCTGGAAGCCGGCGCGCTTCGCGAGCGCAGCCGCCTCACCATATGCTGCAACGATGCTCGCAATCTGCTCATGCGAAAGCGCGCGCACGGGCATGCCGTCGGGGCGCACGCCATCGGAGGGCCCCCACTGGCACAGATCGCCCTTCTTCTCCTTGTCGACCATATAGGTGCCAGCATACTGCCCCGAATGCGAAAGCTCGATGGATGCGACCGCGCCGTGGCGTTTGATCGCGTCGGCAAGGTAGGTGAAGGCGCCGAGCTGACCAGGCGTCTTCAGCGACAGCCGCAACATTTGCGAGCCGTCGGTTTCGGGATGGACCACCAGCTCGCTCACAGTGACGACGGCCGCACCGCCCTTTGCGCGCAGCTCGTAGAATCCCTGGGTGCGCGGCCCTGGCGTTCCCTCCGCCGTAATGTCGGTCGCGCCCATCGGCGCAGATAGCATGCGGTTTCGAAGCGTCAAGCGCCCCACCGTAAGCGGCGCACACAGATGCGGATAATCTCGCTTCATCGAACTCCCCTTCTTATCGAAAATCCCCTCGCCGCGCTGACCGGGCGTTTGCATCGCGCGGACCTCGCTGGCCGCCGGTCGCGCCCGCTGACTCCCACACGATTGCACCCGGCAAGCGCGACGAGCGGGTGCAGCGCCCCTCCCCGTTCGGGCGCCGTCAACCAAGCACTGCGCAGTCTAGTTCGACGGATGGTGCTTTTCAACCCAGCCTTCGTGGTTTTCCTGACGCCCGCGAGCGATAGCGAGCGCACCGTCGGGCACGTCCTTCGTGATGACGGAGCCCGCGGCCACAAGCGTATGCGCGCCCACGTTCACGGGAGCCACCATCATGGTGTCGCTGCCGATGAAGGCACCGTCGCCGATAGTGGTCGGCCACTTCTTGGCGCCATCGTAGTTGCAGGTGATCGAGCCGGCGCCGACGTTCACGCCCTCGCCGAGCGTCGCGTCGCCGATGTAGCTCAGGTGAGGAACCTTGCTACCGCGGCCGATCGTGGACTTCTTGATTTCCACATGAGTGCCGGCCTTCGCACCCTCGCACAGGTGCGCGCCGGGGCGCAGGTACGCACGCGGACCGCACGTGGCCTCATCGTCGATGCGCGCCTCGATCGCGACCGTCTCGTCGATCGTGCAGCCCGAGCCGACGACGGTGTCGGTCAGGCGCGTGTTCGGGCCGATGACGGAATCCTCCCCTACCTGGGTTTTCCCTAAGAGGAAGGTCTGCGGGAGAAGCTCAACATCGGGCGCGATCTCCACATCGGGGCCGATCCACACCGAGGCGGGGTCCCACATGGTGACGCCCGCCGCCATGTGCTCCTTGTTGATGCGCGACTGCAGGGCGCACGTCGCCGCGGCCAGCTGGACACGCGAGTTCACGCCGAGACACTCGGAGACGTCGCTTGCGGGAAGCGCAAGCACGTCGCGCCCGGCGCCACGGCAGATCTCGAGCACGTCGGTCAGGTAGAACTCGCCCTGCGCGTTGTCGCTGCCCACCTGTTCGAGCGCCTCGAAAAGCGTCTGCGCGTCGAAGCAGTAGAAGCCGGAATTGCATTCGGTGACGGCGGCCTCGGCGGCGTTCGCGTCCTTCTGCTCGACGATGCGCTCGACGCGCCCTTCGCCGTCACGGATGATGCGCCCGTAACCGAACGGGTCGTCGAGCTCCATGGTGAGCACCACGACCGCCGCGTTCGAGCGGGCGCGCATGTCGGCGAGCTCGCGAATGGTATCGGGCGTGATAAGCGGACAGTCGCCCGACAGCACAAGCAGCGAGCCATCGAAGCCGGCGAGCGCTTCCTTGCAGGTGAGCACCGCGTCGGCCGTGCCGCGCTGCGCCTTCTGCACGACAACTTCAGTGTCGGACACCAAAGGCTCCACGATCTCGCGAGCGTGCCCCACCACCGACACGATACGGTCGGCGCCGGCTTCGCGCGCGGCGTCAACGACCCAGCGAACGAGCGGCTTGCCGAGAATCTCGTGCGCGACCTTGGGTTTTTTCGACTTCATACGAGTTCCCGCACCTGCGGCGAGCACGATGGCGGCAGTATTCATTGAAACGACCTTCCGATTGGTTGAAAAATGCCAGGGAAAGTATAGCGCAACCCGAAACTGACGCGTTCCCGCAGGCTGCAGGCTCACTGGTATACCATCAAAGATAATCGCTCATCGAGCAGAGCGGCCGCTTGCGCGTCCCAGCGCGCGACGACGTGCGGGCGCGCTATCTCGCCTGCGGGTTCACCCTGGACAAGGACATTTCGCTTCCCGAAGACCATTTGAGCTTCGAGCTCGAGTTCATGGCGCTCCTCTGCGAGCACGAGGCGTCGCGAGAGGGGGAAAGCGGCGAGAGCGGGGCGGAAACGCATTGCGGCGGCGCCGAGCATCCCCAAACGCACCTGATCGCGTGCTTGGGCGGCGCGAGGTGCCGCCCAAGCACGAGCGGCCCCGAAGGGACACACCGCGGCGGCGCTAGCGCTTCTCCTTGAGGGAGACCGCCACTTCCGCAATGCCCTCGCACCCCGCAAGAGCCTGCTCCACCTCGCGAATGACCTCGGGATCGTCGATTTCTCGAAGGAGCCTCTCGGATGCGGCGTTGGCTTCCTCGCCCGCAGTCTGCCGCTGCATCTCGCTCGGGCCGAGCGACATGAAAGCCACGCCCTGCTTCTGCGCCGATTTCGCCTGCACCGCAAGCAGCGAGAAGCCCGCGACGCCCGCGACGAGCGAGGCTAAAAGGATGCCGAGCTTCGCCGCAGCGATTGTGGCCGCATCGACGTAGGCCAGGTTCGCCACAAAGATTGCCATCGTGAAGCCGACGCCGCCCAAAACCGCCGCACCGAGCATATGCATCCAGGTCACATTCTCGGGCAGGCTCGCCGCCCTCAGCTTCACCACAAGGAAGCTCGCGGCCATAATGCCAAGCGGCTTGCCCACCACCAGGCCGAAGAACGCACCAAGCAGCGCCGGGTCCGAGAACAGGGCGCCCAAATCGCTGCCCGCAAGCCCGACGTTCGCGTTCGCGAGCGCGAACAGGGGCAGAATCGCGAAGTACACCCAGGGGTAGAGCAGATGCTCCAAACGCGTCGCCGGAGGCACAACCTGCTTCGATACGCGCGCCAGCGAGGAGACCGTCTTCAGATAATCCTCCTGCCCGATAACGGGTTCTTGCGCGTTGAAGGCGCTCTTCGCCTCGACGACGCGCTCACCCGTCCAGCGGATGAAGCTCTTCACGTTCACGCGCGAGCCAGAGGGAATCGCAAACGCGAGCAGTACGCCGGCGATGGTCGAGTGCACGCCCGACATAAACACGCAGTACCATAACACGGCCCCCACCAGCAGATACGCATACAGCGAGAACACGTGGCGCTTGTTCATGAGCAACAGCGCGCAAAAGACGACCGCCGCACAGCCAAGCCACGGCAAAGACGGCGCCTGCCCGTAGAACACCGCGATGACGATGATCGCGATGATGTCGTCGGCAACGGCCAAGGTGCTCAAGAACACGCGCACCCCGTTCGGCACGCGATTGCCGAGAAGCGCCAAGATTCCCAGCGCGAACGCGATATCGGTCGCCGTCGGGACGCCCCATCCGCCCGCCGTGTCAAGGTTGCCCACGTTGAACGCGGAGTAGACGGCCACAGGCACGAGCACACCGCCCACTGCAGCGACGATGGGAAGGATCGCCTGACGGATGTTCGTCAGCTCGCCCACCGTCATCTCGTATTTGATCTCCAAGCCCACGAGCAGGAAAAACACCGCCATAAGCACGTCGTTGATAACGTGCGAGAGCGGCATCGTCGCCTGCGTCTGTCCGAACACGAAGCCGACGTCGGTGTGCCAGAAATGGGAGAAGGCATCGGAGACAGGGGAGTTCGCCACCACAAGCGCCGCGATCGCCGCAAGGAGCATCGCACCCGCCGCCTTCGTGGACGAGCTCGTGAACTGGATGAGCTTGCGATAGCGGGCCTGATGGCGCTGCACTTCGCTGATGTAGATGCGCCCCGGATCGGGGTTTTGCGCACTGGGATGCTCGGGTGCTGCAGGCGCATCGTGAGCCACGCCTTCCGCAGAGCTCGCTTCTTTGTGCGCAGGTGAGGCGCAATGTTCGGTCATGGGAAATCCAATCTATGCGCGGGCAGCGCATACCACGGGGTCGGGCGTTTGTTGCATTATCCCTCAAATAACGGGTTCTTGACTTGCAAAACCCCCTTTCACCTGCGATTGTAAGAGAAGCGTTGCCAAAATGGTCGCAAATACTCATCTCCCCCGACGCCGTTTTGCGCTATGCTGTACCTATCAGCTTCGAGGTAAGGAGCCAACATGTTCCATGCAGACGGGTATCGAAATCGCAGATAAACCCGCATGGACAAGGGCATCCTCCCAGGCTGTTTTTTATTCGCCACGATTGTGAGGTGGTAACTATGAGCATTACCGTATCCGGCCGCAAAATGCCTGTAACCGACGCGCTGCGCGCCTATGCCGAGGAGAAAATCGGCAACTCGATGAAGGTCATGGATATCGACCCCCTCAATGCCGAAGTCGTCCTGAGCAAAGAAAAGAACCCGGCGAACCCCTACCCCGACACCTGCGAAGTCACGCTGCGCACGAAGGGTCACATCATCCGCGTGGAAGAGCACGAAGACGATATGTACGCAGCCATCGACGTCGCCGCGGCGAAGGTGCTGCGCCAGCTGCGCAAGTACAAGACGCGCGTCATCGATCGCAAAACCCGCAACGGCGAGAAAACCGTTGACGCCTCGCCCATTCCCGTCTCCGAAGGAGAGCTCGACCTCGACGGGCTTATGAGCGAGCTGTCCGACGACGAGGTCGTACGCGTGAAGGAAATCGAGTTCGCGCCGCTCACCGAAGAAGAAGCACTCGTGCAAATCGACCTTCTGGGCCACGATTTCTTCGCTTACACCGATCGCGACACGAACTTGGTGAATGTTCTTTACCGTCGCGACAATGGAGGTTACGGCCTTTTGAAGCAGAAGGAGTAGCGATAGGGTACAATACCTTCGCTAGTTCACTGTGAGAAAGGATGCCTTCAATGGCTACGCTTGATACCGTTAAAGAAGTTCTCGAATCGAACCTCGACATCGACCCCGAGAACGTGACCGAAGACGCCACCTTCGAAGACCTGGGAATCGATTCCCTGGACATGGTCGAGCTCATCTGCGATCTCGAGGAGAAGTGCAGCGTCGACTTCGGCGAGCCGGAAGGCCTCACCACCGTCGGTGACCTCGTCGAGTACATCGACAACCTGTAAGCTATCATCGCCCAACGAAAGAGCCCGCATCTGCGGGCTCTTTTCTTTTTTGGAATGCACGGCGGGGCGAAAACGCGTACGGCAACGGGAAAACGCGGGGGCATGCACCGCGACCGCAGCGAGACGCGAGGGCACACGCGGCGGCTTCGACAAGATACTGAGACGCGCACGCCCGCGTCAGCAGGAAGCCTACGGGCGGTCGCGGCGAGAAAACCATGCGAGCACGGCGGCAGCCACAACGAGCAGGCAGATCGTCGCCACGCGCCCGACGCTTAAGGACTGATACCCCACAAGAAAGATGCCAACCCCGAACGCCGCCAGGACCACGCAAAGGACGGAGAGCCATTTCAGGTAGTGTTTCCTCTCCATGCTACGCCACGTCTTCCTCGCTCAAGCGGCCACGGAACGTGCGGTAGACGATGACGTGGTACACCAACACGAGCGGCACGCCGATACACGCGATGCCCGTCATCCAAGCAAGGGAAATCTCCGAGGATGCTGCCGTCGCCGCAGTGATCGAGGCGCCCACGCCGGCGGGATCGGCAACGACGAGCGTCGGGAACATCGACGTCGCCAGAAGCCCGATAAGGCAGACCGCGCCTGCGGACTGGGCGAGAAACGCGCCCAAGTCGCTCCCCTTCGCGCGGCCCAGGTATATCGACACGATGAGGGCAGCCACGAAGAGTACGGCAAACACGCAGGCCACTGGCCACATTGCGGGCTCAATAGCAGGACGGATGACCCCGAGCGTCATAACGCCGCAGACCGCGAACAACACGAGCGTCACAATCTGCAGAATGCCCCCGAGCTTGCGCGCCCGCGCACGAAGGTCACTCCCCTCGGGCGTTTTAAGCGCGATCCACAAGCACCCCGCCGTCAGACACATCGAGAAACCGAGAAGCCCCACGAGCAGCGTGTACGGGGTGATGAGCCCCAGAAGAGGGACGCCTGAGTAATCCCCGTTCGCCGCCATGGGAATACCCGCGAACGCATTGCCCACGGCAACCCCGAGCAGAAGCGCCGGCAAGAACGATCCCACGATGAAGCACACGTCCCACACGCGCGACCAGCTGGCGTCATGGGCGCGGAATTCGAGCGAGACGGCGCGTACGATAAGCCCGAAGAGCACGAGCATCACCGCGAGGTAGAAGCCCGAGAACGTCGTGGCGTATGCCGCGGGAAACGCCGCGAACAGCGCGCCTCCCGCCGTGAGCAGCCAAACCTCGTTGCCGTCCCACACAGGGCCGATGCTGCGGCGGATATACGCGCGCTCGGTCTCGTCCCTCGCGAGGACCGGGTAGAGCACGCCCGCGCCCAAGTCGAATCCGTCGAGCACGAAATAGCCCGCGATCAGCACGAAAATCAGAAAGAACCACAGTATCTGGAGAATCGTCATTACTGCTCACCACCCTTTTCACCCGCACCGGCAACCGCAAGATTCCCATCGGCCGCCTTGGCGGCACCCTCATCAGGCCCCTGCTTCACGAAATGGGAGATGACGCGCACCCAACCGATGAGGAGGAACAGGTAGACCGCAAGGAACAGCCCCAGCGTGATCAAAAGCTCGGGCGCCGACACAGATTGGGAAATCGCGTCGTTCGTCAGAAGAGCCACGCCGTCGGGGCCGGTCGTCGAAGGATAGACAACCCACGGCTGACGCCCCACTTCCGCCGTGATCCAACCAACTTGAATGGCCACGAACGGGAACAGCGGCGAGATGACGAACAGCTTCTGCAGCCAGCGCATCGAGCGGACGCGCCCGCCGCGCATGGTGAAGACAATCGCAAGGATCGCCGTCACCATGATGAGCCCATACATGGCAACCATCAGGTGATATGTCTGGAACACGAGGTTCACGGGCTGATCGGCGACGTTCATATCGGAGTACTTCTCCTCCTGCGCGAGCGAATGCAGGCCCTTGTACTCGGTATCCCACGTGCCGGTTGCAAGGAAGCTCGTCCCGCCGGGAATCGCGAACGGGGTGATCACTTTCTCGTTTTCCTCGTCCACCCAACCGAATGCGTAGAGCGGCGGCACCTCGTCGTTGTACATACCCTCCATCATGGCGAGCTTGGTGGGCTGCTCTTCGGACACCTGAACGGCGGACGCGTGCGCGGTCACGATCATGGCGCACGAGGCGACGATGCCGACAACAGCACCGATGCGCACCGTTTTCATGGCGAAGTCGGTGTGCTTGTTCTTGAGCAGGTACCATCCGCCCAAGGCGAGCGACGTGAACGCACCGATGATCAGCAGCGCAACGATCACATGGAAGTAGCGCGGAGCAATCGAGGGGTTCATGGCTGCTGCGAGGAAGTCGGTGATGATAGCCTTCTTCCCATCGGCTGCGAGCTCGGCGCCGGCGGGCGTCTGCATCCACGAGTTAGCGATGAGGATCCAGAGTGCACTCAAAAAGGAGCCTGCCCACACAAGCCATGCCGACACGGTGTAGAACTTGGGCGAAACCTTGTTGCGACCGAACAGCAGCACGCCCAAGAACACCGACTCCAGGAAGAAAGCGAACAGCGCCTCTGCGGCAAGCGGGGCGCCGAAGATGTCGCCTACGAAGCGCGAGTAATCTGCCCAGTTCGTGCCGAAGGAGAACTCCATCGTAATGCCCGTCGCCACACCGATGGCGAACGTCGCGGTGAAGATCTTCACCCAGAGGCGCACCGCCGCGCCGTCCTTCTCGTCGCGCGAACGGTAGTACTTCGTCGCAAAAATCGCCGTGATAAGGCCCAAGCCTATCGAAAGCGGAACGAATATGAAATGGTAGGCCACCGTTACCGCGAACTGAATTCGCGAGAGCAGCGCCACGTCAAACAACGCGTCCATTTCCTTACCCCCTTGTGTCGTTGCTTATATGTTACCAACTAGATATCATATTAGACCGAACAAAAGAAAAATGGAATACTAATTAGGAATTTATATCGCTAATTTCGGAGAGGACAGAGCGACAAAAGAAAACCGCCTTTTATGGCGGTCATCTTCTGTATGGATTGTTTAAAAGACGAGTTCGAGCGAGACGTTCTTGACCCCAATCGCGCGGCACCAGGCGGCGCACTCAAGTGGTGCGGCGATACGTACGTGGCAACGACGAAAGCTAAACAACGGCGGCACCGAGCAGCGCGACCGCGCGCGAATCCACGCTCGAATGCCGCGAACGGCACCCCAACGGCACGTGCGACGTTCACTTCAGCGTGCACACCGTGCCTCGGGCTCGCGACATGCAACCTATGCCTGATAGACGGCCTTAACAAGATATTCGACGTTGCCCTCAGCGCCCTTGATGGGGCTTTCCACCGCGCCCTCAATCGAGAAGCCGGCTGCAGCGAAAGCATCGGAAACCTCCTTCACGACGCGCAGTCGAACCGATTCATCGCGCACGATGCCGCGGTCGGTTTCGTCGTGGGCGCTTTCGAACTGAGGCTTCACGAGCAGCAAGCACACCGTGCCAGGCGCGCACAATGCAGCGAATACGTCGGCCAATCCGGCCAAGCCAATGAACGACAAATCGGCCACGACGATATCGAACGGCGCGCCAAGCTCGGCGGGAACGGCCGTTTTGATATTCGTGCGCTCGAACACGCGCACACGCTCATCTTCGCGGAGCTTCCACGCGAGCTGTCCGTAGTTCACGTCGACGCACGCCACATGCGCAGCGCCCGCCTGCAAAAGGCAATCGGTAAAGCCGCCCGTCGACGACCCGACGTCGATGCAGTTCAGCCCCTGCACGTCCTGCCCGAACGCGTCGAGCGCGCCCTGCAGCTTATGCCCTCCGCGCGAAACGAACTGCTTGCGCCCACGCACAACGATTTCCGCATCGGGCGCCACCTTCACCGCGGCACTCGTGACGTACACATCGTCAACCTTCACCTCATGTGCGAGAACAGCGCGCAAAACCGTGCCTGCATCAGGAAAAACTCCCTGCTCAACAAGGAGTTCGTCAAGGCGTATCTTTTTCGGCTTTTTCGTCATAGGGGCATTATACCGACTCAGTACACGAACACAAGTTCGTTTTTTATATGATACACTATACTCGTGCAAGGTGGCGGGCTACCCCCTATCCCATTAGGAGGTTGCTCATGGTTACCTATACGGAATTGTTCACATTCTGTCTGGTTGTGATAGCGGTTATCGAGCTTTCGTTACGCTTAAGAAAGTGAAGTAGCCGCCCCCGCTAAGACGGGAAACGGCTACTCCCACAAGCTAAAAACTTGAAACCGGGGTAGCTGCCGTAGCAGCGGCGAGCCACCTTGCACGCGTTCAGTATACCATCCTGGCCCGACGCTCGGCCAAACAATCCACCGTTAATCCTTCGGAAGCAAAAGCTGCGCGATCTGCACGGCATTAAGCGCTGCGCCCTTGCGAATCTGGTCGGCAACCACCCACATCGAAAGGCCATGGTCGACCGTGTCGTCACGGCGAATGCGCCCCACGTAGGTGTCATTCGTGCCCGCGAGCAGGCCGGGCATCGGGTACACGTTGTTCGCGGGGTCGTCCATCACGGTGACGCCAGGCGCTGCAGCGAGGGCCTCTCGGGCAGCCTCGGGCGTCACGTCGGCGGCGAACTCCACGTTCACGGACTCGCCGTGGCAACGCAGCACGGGAACGCGAACGCAGGTTGCGGCAACCTTCACGCCCGCATCACCCATGATCTTCTTCGTCTCAGCGACCATCTTCCACTCTTCCTTCGTGGAGTCGTCGTCGAGGAACTTGTCGATGTGCGGGATGCAGTTGAAGGCGATGCGGTGCTGGAACGCCGACACCGTGAGCTCGTCGTCGGGCGTGCCACCCAGAAACTCGCGCGTCTGGTCGTAGAGCTCGGCCATGGCGGGTGCGCCGGCGCCGCTTGCCGCCTGATAGGTCGAAACGACGACGCGGGTGATTTTCGCCAGGTCATAGAGGGGCTTCAGGGCAACGACCATCTGGATGGTCGAGCAGTTCGGGTTGGCGATGACGCCCGAGTGCCACGACACGTCGCCCGGGTTCACCTCGGGAACCACCAGGGGCACGTCCTCGTCCATGCGGAATGCGCTCGAGTTGTCAATCATGACGGCACCCGCGGCAACCACGGCCTCGCGCATCGCCTTGGAAACATCGGAGCCCGCAGAGAACAGCGCGATGTCGACGCCATCGAACGACTCGGAGGTCATTTCCTGCACAGTGAGCTCACCTGCGGGAACGTCGCCGCAACCCTCGAAGGGGAGCTTCTTGCCCGCCGAGCGCGCAGACGCGAGCGCGCGCACCTCGCTTGCAGGGAAGTCCAGGTCATGCAAGACCTTTAGGAACTCATTTCCCACAGCGCCCGTCGCACCGGCGACAGCGACAACCGGATGAGCAGGAATAACCTTCGTCCAAGCCATGTTTACCTCCCTATCGGCCCTTGTTCATCTTGGCGGCGATTTCTTCCGCCGAAAGCTGGGTTTCCACGAACACGCTGTCGGAGTCCAGACCGAAGGCGGTGTGCAGGCACTGGACCGCTTGAGCGGCCTGCGCGGCATCGACCACCACGGACAGGCGAATCGGGCTCGTGGAGATAGCCAGAATGTTGATGTCGTTTTGGCCCAGCGTCTCGAACGCCTTCGCGGCAACGCCCGGCGAGGACTTCATGCCCGTGCCCACCAGGCTCACCTTCGCGATGTCCTCGTCGACGATGTAGGTGCGCGCGTTGATGGTCGGCACGATGCGCTCGACGGTCTCGCGGGCGCGCGGCAGATCGCCGCCCGGGCAGGTGAAGCTGATGTCGGTGATGCCCGACTCCGACACGTTCTGAATGATCATGTCGACGCTCACCTGGTTGGATGCCAGCGCGCTGAACAGCTTCGCCGCCACGCCCGACATATCGGGAACGCCGCGAATCGTGACCTTGACCTCGGACGTGTCGTGCGCAATGCCGGTGATTACCGCTTCCTCCATGTCGGGAGCCTCCTTGA
>OLNF01003251.1_pt1 | contig 11958 bp, 8 predicted proteins | sample 1673061 | NCBI WGS metagenome assembly OLNF01 (sample SAMEA3136751, study PRJEB25190) | human gut metagenome | reverse complement strand
TTCTCGTCGAGGATCTCGCGGATGGTGCGCTGCGAGCGCTCCTGAATGACGGAGGCGGTGAAGATGACGAGCGTGCCGAACAGCAGCACGCGCCAGTCATACCGCGTCAGCGGCAGCACCTCGAGCACGGCGCTCGGGCGCAGCTGCGACAGGTGCAGATCGGTCACGGACTTGACCATCATGCCCATCGCGGCGCGAAAACCGTCGGCAATGTCAAAGTAATAGCCAATGAGCACGACCACGAATGTGCGCAGCATCGAAAACACCTGATACCACGCGCTCTTTCGCTCGATGTGCAGCGCGGCGACGACCTTGTCCGACACCGGCTGCAGCAGCGTGGACACGAGGATGACCATGCCGTTCCAGAAGCCGAAGGCGACGTATTTCCAGCTCGCCCCGTGCCAGATGCCGATGATGAGAAACGTGATCAGCGAGGCCACGGCCGTCGGCAGCACCTTGCCGATGTGGCTGCCGAGGTGCTGTCTGGCGTGGCGTCCCCAGTTGAGAAACGCCTTCGAGATCGACAGCGGATAGAACAGGTAGTTGCGCAGCCAGTCGCCGAGCGAGATGTGCCAGCGGTGCCAGTACTCGGTGAGCGTGCGCGAGAAATACGGGCGGCGGAAGTTTTCGCCCATGGTGATGCCGAACATCTGCGCCACGCCGCGCGAGATGTCGATGCCGCCGGAGAAGTCGGCATAGAGCTGCAGCGCGTAGACGATCGCCGCCAGCAGCACATACGTGCCGGCGTAGTCGTTGTACGCCCCGGCGACGGTGTGGATCATGCCCACGGCGCGGTCGGCGATGACGAGCTTTTTGAAAAAGCCCCAGAGGATCAGCTGTGCGCCGAAGCGGATGTTGTCAAAGTTATACTTGTGCTCGTCATAGAGCTGGTGCGCCAGCTGATCGTACACGCCGATCGGACCCTGAATGATCTGCGGGAAGAAGGACACGAACAGCGCGAGCTTGCCGACGTTGCGCTCGGCGGGCACTTTCTCGCGGTAGACGTCGAGCACGTAGCCCATGGACTGGAACGTGTAAAACGAGATGCCCAGCGGCAGCAGCAGCCCGATGCGGCCGAGTGAGACCGTCAGCCCCACGGACGCGAAGAGCGCCTGCACGGACTCGGCAAAGAAGTTATAGTATTTGAGCACGGCGAGGATGCCGAAGTTCAGCAGCAGGATGGCGATCATGAGCGCCTTGCGGCGGGACTTGCAGCGCTTTTTGTACGCCTTGCGCTCCTCGCGCTCCCAGTCCTGCTTGTGCGCGGCGACGGTCTGCTCCATGCGCGCGGTCATGGCATCCATGCCGCGTGCGCCGAAGTAGGTCGTGAGCGTCGTCACGAGGATAAAGCCCATGTAGCGCAGGCACACGAACGCGTAAAACGCGTAGCTGCCGATCAGCAGCACCACCCACTGGAACCGCTTCGGCACGAGGTAGTACAGCACCAGCAGCGCGAGCACCAGCAGGAAAAACGGCAGCGATGTCAGCGTCATGCTTCGTCCTCCGGCGTCCGGCAGGTGTTGAGCACGTCGGTCGCAAACCGGTCGCGCACGAGCGTGGAGCGCCCGCCGCGGCAGAGCGCCACGCGCGGCATATCGCGCGAGAGGAACACGGCCACGCCCTCCGTCACGGAGTAGGCGCCGCAGCGTCCGAAGGCGATCACGTCGCCCACGCGCAGGGGCGGCAGCTGCGCCTCGCGCACGAGCACGTCCGCGGTTGTGCACAGGCTGCCGCAGAGCATCCACGGCTCGGCGGCATCCGCGCTCTCGCGCAGCAGCGTCAGCGGCGGGGACTGCATACCCATGAGCTGACCGTCATACTTCACCTGATGCATACCGCCGTCGCACACGGCATAGTTCACGCCGAGGTTGCACTTGGCGTCGGCCACGCCGGTGAGGAACGTGCCGCAGGGGGCGGCAAAAAAGCGTCCCATCTCGATCGTCAGCGGATACTTCTCGCCGAAGGCGCGGATGTGCTCCGCCGCCGCGTCGAGCAGCGCGCCGTCGCGTGCCTCGGCATCGTCGCGCAGGCACTCGGCGTTCAGCCCGGGACCGTATTCCACGTGCTGCGCCGTGAAGCCGTACTTGTCGTGCAGCATCGTAAGGTATTCATCCAGATGCGCAAGCTCCTTTGCGATCACGGTGTCCTTGCGCTTTTGCGTGCCGGAAAAATAGTGGATGCCCACGATCGTCACGTTCCGGAACTCCGCGCGGCGCGCAACGAGATCCTCCAGCGCGGCGGGATCCATGCCGAACTGGCTGCCGGCGGTCAGACGCGGCAGCACGCGCACGTGCTTTCCCTGCGCGGCCGCGGCGGCGCAGATGAGATCAAAATGCAGTGTGCTCTCGGCCGTGAGCAGATCTGCGCCCAGCGCGACGGCGCGCGCGACATCGTCCGCGCCCTTGTTCACGCCGGAGTAGAGGATGCGCTCGGGCGCGATGCCGAGATTTTCGCAGATCGTCAGCTCACCCGGGGAGCAGACCTCCACCCAGCGGAACACGTCCGGCAGACCGCGCAGCACGAAGGGGTTGGCCTTCATGGAGTAGCAAAGCTGCACGTGAGAGCCGAACGCGGCGCGCACTTTTTCAGCGCGCGCCGTGAAAGCATCCAGATCAAACAGATACAGCGGTGTGCCGTATTCGGCGGCCGCCGTTTTCAGAGCAGTCTTGTCCATCAGTCCTCGTCCTGCAGGCGCTGCACCATGGCCAGCAGACTCTTGGCGGAGTTGAAGTTCTCCGGCACGAGGTCCTTTGCGCCGATCTCGATGTCGAACGCGTCGTTGAGTGCCGCAACGAGCGACACGATGTCGAACGATTCGAGAATGTGGTCGTCGATGAGCGCGGTCTCGGTCTCAAAATCCACGTCCGGGCGCAGATCGGTCAGAATGTCCATCAGTTCCTGTTCCATGATAAAATACCTCCTGAAAAGTGAGTAATGTAAGCGATTATCTGTGGGCGCCGGCGATGCGCTCGGCCAGCGCGCGCATATTCGTCTTGCCGTTGTCGAGCCGGGGCATGGCGTCAAGCTGCTCGATCCTGCGCGGCACCATGAAGCCCGGCAGGTCGGCGCGCAGCGCCACGGCGATGTCGCGCTTGGTCACGTCCGCGCCGGTGTAAAACAGCCAGATCTGCTCGTGCTCCTGATCGTAGAGCGTGCAGCAGTCGCCCACGCCGGGCACCTTGGCCGCGGCGAGGTCGATCTCGCCGAGCTCCACGCGGTGACCGAGGTGCTTGACCTGCCGGTCCTTGCGGCCGTGGAACATGAGGTTGCCGTCGGGCGCGAAGTGCCCGAGGTCGCCGGTCTTGTAGATGCGCTCGTCATACGCGTGGTTGAGCGGGTTTTGCAGGAAGCTCTCGGCGGTCTTTTCGCGGCTGTTGTAGTAGCCGAGCGCGAGGATGGGCCCCTTGACGCAGATCTCGCCGATCTCGCCGTCGGGCACGGCCTCGTTTTGCTCCGAGAGCAGAAACACTTCGTAGTGTGGGTACGGCTTGCCGATCGGCAGCACGTCGGTGTCCTCGACCAGACCGGGCACGACGTAATACGTGCATGAGGCGGTCGCCTCCGTCGGACCGTACTGGTTGACGAAGCGCGCCTGCGGCAGCGCGAGCTGCCACTGGCGCAGGCAGCTGCACGGCATCACCGAGCCGGAGAAGCACACCTTGCGCAGGTGCTGCGGTACGCTGCACTCGAACGCGCCCAGCGCGGCCGGCACGGTCAGCGCCGAGACGCTCCAGCCCACGGCCGTCACACCCTTGTCGTTCATGTACTCGAACAGACGCTCCGGCGACATGAAAAGTTCCTTCGGGATGATGGCCGTCGTCGCGCCGAAGCGCAGCGGCAGATAAATGTCGCGCACGGCGGCGATGTAGTCCAGCGGCGACTGGTTGCCGAGCACATCCTCGCGCGCGATGCCCATCACGCCGGCGTAGTCCTCGATGTAGCACATGAGCGAGTGCTGCGCCGTGATGACGCCCTTGGGCGTACCGGTCGATCCGGAGGTGAAGATGATGTACAGCGGGTCGAGCTCACGCGCGCGCGCGCGGCAGTCTGCCAGCAGCGCCGCATCCTCGCAGCCTGCGAGCAGGTCCTCCGCGATGAGGATCGTGCCGCCGAATTCCAGCGTCCTGGCCTTGTCGTAAAACGCACGCTGCACGATCATGAGATCGGTGTCGAGCGTGTGCAGGATCGAATTGAGCCGGTGCACGGGCATCGTCCCGTCCATCGGTGCGTAGCAGCAGCCGGCGTACACCGCGCCGAGAAATACGGCCGGGGTGTGCGCGTTGCGCCCGCTCATCACGGCGATGGGCGCCTTGCGTCCGCCGCGCAGCTTTGCCGCCGCCGTGCCGATGATGCGCGCCTCGCGCCGCACGTCGGCAAAGGTCACCGCGCCGTCCTCGTCAAGAAAGGCGGGCTTGTCCGGACAGGCTGCGGCGGTGACTTCCAGCCAGTCGAGCACGTTTGTTTCCATGCGTGCAGCTCCTTTCTGATAGCTATCCATAATCGCCCAACATCCTATCACGTTTTCTCCCTGAAAACAAGCAAAACCGTGACAGTTTTAAGAAAAAGGTAAGATTCCTGCGCACTTGCGCCCCGCACTTGACGCACCCGCAGCCAAAACGTACAATGGGTGTTGGATAACTGTACAGTTTTTTTGGACAGCAAAAGGAAAAGCTGTTTGATTTCTACAAAAATATCTCTGGAAGTTTGTGTATAATACCCCCTATCGGTGTGCAATAAAACGTGGTATCCTTTTGGTTAGTAAGCGTGACGGCTGAAGTGCGGCGGGAAACTCCGAGGCGTTCCCGCGCCGGCGGCTGTGCGCGTCCCCGGCTCGGACAGGCTGCGCTTCGGAGGTCTGCCTCCGGCCGGGATCAACAGGAGGGATGCCCGCGAAGGGAAAGGAAGAACGAAGATGTCAAAACAGGTTCAGAAAGTGTGCAATGCCATCTCCACCGTGCTGGTGGTGCTGGTGGTCATTCTGGCGCTGCTTCTGGTGGGCGTGCGGCTGGTCGGTCTGCGGCCGATGTGCGTCCTGTCCGGCAGCATGGAGCCGACGTATCACACCGGCTCTCTGATCTATGTCAAGCCCTGTGCGCCCGAGGATGTGCAGGTCGGCGACGCGATCACGCTCGTACTCAATGAGGACTTGGATGTCGTCACGCACCGCGTGATCTCCATCGATGCGGAAAACGAGCATTTCTACACGCAGGGAGACGCGAACGACGCGCCCGACGGCGCACCGGTCTATTTCAAGAACCTCATCGGCCGCCCGGTGTTCACCATCCCGTATCTGGGCTATGTTTCGCACTGGGTCTCGAACCCGCCGGGGATGTATCTGGCCATTGCGATCGCGATCGTGCTCATCGTTCTGGCGTTCCTGCCGGATATGCTGCGCAAGGCGGCTGAGGCCGATGCCCGCGATGCGGCGCGCCGAGCAGAGGCAGAAAACGTGGCAAAATGCACAGAAAACGGAGGCAAAAACCGTCATCTTTGAACATTTTCACGGGAGCATGAAATATTTTCAAATCTCCGTGCATTAACTCAATGAACGCTGACAGCGCACGTTGGACGCTGTTGGGACATGGTAAGTTCGGAACATGATGCTTTTGTAAGGGAGGATAACACGAAATGAAGAAGAAAACTTTGACGATCGCCATCGCGCTCGTGCTTGTCGTGGCGCTTGCGGTTGGCGCGACGTGGGCGTTGCTGACGGACAGCAAGGAAATCACCAACACCTTCTCGGCAGGAAAGGTCATTGGAGACGGTACGGAGTTCACTCTTGTTGAGAGCAATGTCGTGAAGGATTCTACCGGCGCTTATGTAAAGGGCGAAGGCACGACGAGTACGGGTATCGAATATAAAGATGTTCTTCCCGGCGCGCCCATTTACAAGGACCCGACTGTGAGCGTGAAGGGACTTGTTGCTGACGCTTATCTGTTCGTTGTTGTGACGGACAAGACCGGCGATGGCTTGACGGCTACGGTGGATACCGCAAACTGGACTAAGCTTGGCGAGAAGGGTGATCAGACGCTGTATGCGGTTAATGCGAACAACGGCCTTGTCAAGGCTGCCGACGTGGAAGAGACCGCTCTTGCTAAGACAATTCTGGCGGGCAATCAGGTTGCTGTTGCTGACAACTATACCGGTGGTGAAGCGGCTACTTCTATCACCTTTACCGCGTATCTGATTCAGGCTGCCGGTCAGGAGTCTGCTGTTGATGCTTGGAACACTGCAAGCCTCGTTCCCGGCCTTGCTGCCGCCTGACTCCCTCGCAGCTTCCCCTGAGCAGATCCCTTGAATATCTTGTACAGAGAGCTGTACACAAAATAGAAAAGGAGAACGCTACTTATGAAGAAGAAATCCATTCTGATGGCTGCGATCGCAGTCATGCTCGTCGCGGTGCTGGTCGTCGGCGGCACGCTGGCGTACTTCACCGATACGAAGTCCGCGGACAACACCTTCACTGTCGGCAATGTGAAGATCGACCTGCTTGAGTCCCAGTACCATCGTGTCAATGCCGGAAAAGGCAATGCCACCGGTCTGACCGAGCCCCTGAAGGGCGGTTACCTGTGGGCTGCGAATGTGGACATGCAGGGTAATACTGAGAATACCCCCAACTATAAGACCTCCGGCGAAACTTGGAATGGCCAGTATTTCTCGGATGCGCAGATCGAAGCTGACGCTGCGACCTATAAAACCGGATACTTTGCCGAGCACAGCAAGAACATGGTTCCCGGCTCTAATGTCCGCAAGTGCCCCTATGTCAAGAACATTGGCGCAAGCGACGCGTATGTTCGTGTTCGCGTCCTGGTTCCGGTCTCCCTGTTTGCTGTGATCGATAATGGCCCCTCTTACTGGACGGATAGTGCGCTGGAGGCTCAGGTTACGTCCGATGCGGTCAGAGCTTACAATGCTGCTGGCCACAAAGCGACGAATGTTCCTCAGGTTGAACGCGATGGCATCAAGTACTATCAGTTTGACTTCACCTACACCAAGGCTCTGAAGCCGGGTGAGCTGACCTTCTGGAACGTGTGGGGCAACATCGCGATTGATAAGAACGCTACTTCTGAGGATCTTGCCAAGGTTGAGTCCTTCAACGTCCTCGTTGAGGCGGACGCCATTCAGGCGGACGGCTTTGCGGATGCTGCGGCCGCTTTCAAGGCTTTTGATAACAAGTAATTTTCCCTGTCGTTTTGTGCCCGAGCGGGGCGGCGATTTCGCCGCCCCCATCGGGGGCTCTGGCTCGGCTTCAATCCGGGCGCGGGCGGCGGCGCTGCCGCTGTCCACGCGCAGACTGAAAGAGAGAATCCCATAAAAGCAATCCCGGCGCGCCTTCGGGCGCGGAAGAGAATCCCTGCGCACGGCGCAGAATACCCCCCGGCAAGGAGAAAGGTGGTTTGTGCATGAAGAAGAAATGGACCATCGCGGCGGTGCTCCTCTTGGTAGTGGCACTGCTGGCGGTCGGTACGTGGGCGTACTTTACGACCGTCGGCACGGCGGACAACGTCATCACGATGGGCTCGGTCAAGCTCGCACTGCATGATGAGGACGGCAGAGGCAATCCGTTCACGACGGTGCGCGTCACGCCCGGCAGCGTCGTGAACAAAGTGGTGTATGTGGAGAATGTCGGCACGGGCGCGTTTTACACCCGCGTGAAGATCACGCCCGAGATCATCAACGCCGACAGCGAGCGCATGCCGCTCGACCCGAGCGAGCACCTGCTGGTGCTGGATCTGAACGAGACCGACTGGATCGCCGGAGCGGACGGGTACTATTATTACAAGGGTGCGCTCGATCCGAAGACGGAAACGACGACGCTGTTCAGCAGCGTCAAGTTCAGCACCAAAATGGGCAACGAATACCAGAATTCCACGGTGCACATCTATGTAACGGCGGAGGCCGTGCAGACGGCGAACCTTGAAAAGTACGCCGCCAATGATGTCAGAGATGTGTGGAAGCACGTCGGAAAGGTCGAGGCGAGCACCTCGAGCACGCAGATCGACCCGATCCCGACACCCTGAGAAAGGAGGACGAAACCATGAAAAAACGCATTCTCTCGCTCGTCCTCTGTGCAGCCCTGCTCCTGAGCCTGTGCCTGTTCATGGGCGCGGGCGCGACCGACGATACTTATAAGGTCACGGTCAACTATATCTACGAGTCGGACAGCAGCCCGGTCGCGCAGGCGACGGTTCTGCAGGTGGCAAAGGGCGAAACGCTGAACAAGGCAATCGCGATCCCCAAACAGGAAAACTACAAGCCGAAGCTCGCTGAAGGAATGCCGAACGAAATCACACTGGATGTGGACAGCGGTATTCTGAAGTTTGAGAACTTTATGCCGACGGGAAATGTTACGGTCAAGGTGCTCTATGTTGCCGGTAATGCAACGTATACGGTCAATCACTATCTTCAGAACCTTGACGACGACGAGTATACGCTGGGCAAGTCAGTGGAGTTGACAGGCAGCATTGATGCCTATACCGCTGCAGTCGCTGACCTGTACCCCGGCTTTACCGCCGGTGAGGTTCAGCAGAGCACGATCGCAGCGGACGGTACGACAGTCGTCAGCATCTACTATAAGCGCAACTACTACATGGTGCAGTTTTCCGCCAACGGCGGTGTCAATGGCCCGGAGCCGATTTACGCAAAGTATGGCACGACGTACGACCTGCCGGGTGGCCCCACAAAAGAGGGGTATCATTTTGTCGGTTGGTTTGACAGCGAAAGCAGTCAGGTAACGGAAGGCGTTGTGAAGGCCAACGTGACGTATACGGCAGGATGGAAGCCCATATCGGACAAAGCTGGAGTGACGGTCGTTTACTGGGGCCAGAACGCGAATGACAATGAATATTCGTACTATGGTGCCGCCGAGCTTGCAAACCAAAAAGTTGACGGGAATCTCACTTGGAATGACGTCGAGAGTCAGACTGCCTATACCTGCGGCCTCGAGGAACACACGCATACTAGCGATTGTAAACTGACTTGTGCGCATGCAGGGAGTCACGCTTTGATGCTCAGCTGCGTCGGCCTCGATAATGCACAATCTGTCGATCCCAATAGCGACAGCTTTGGAGATAAGGATGCAAGGACGCACTTTGAGGATAATGGGCTTAAACAGTACCTCAAGAAGGAAGGCTCCGTTTGCAAATATACAAACGGGTACGGCGGGGTCGGGATTTTTACAAAATACGAGTATTTCTACTTTCTCTATTTGAACGGACAATATTACCAGATCACGAGCGAGTTATATGATTCGCTGAAGTCTGGCACGGGTAAATCCGTGGAGGACGGCAGGGACACTTACGAAGTTTACCAGGTGAAACCCAGCGCATGTCAGCACAAGCATACAGCAGTCTGCTACACCTGCGGCAAGATCGCGCACACGCACACGGGCAGCTGCATGAGCGCACTGAATGCAAAGATGGACAGCAACCTCTGGACGTATGAGAAGTCTGACACGGTCACGGTCGATGCAGCAGGCAACACCATTATGAACGTCTACTATACGCGCAAGGAGTTTACGCTGCACTTCCGACAGAAGAATTCCGATAATGACACCTATGGCACGATTACAGCGCGTTGGGGCAAGAACATTGAAGCGGAATACAACGCGATTGTGGAAAAAGCAGGAAGCAGCTTCTGGAGTAAAACCAAAAATGCCGGTCCGTATGAAACAATCTATTATACGAATTACATCGGTGTTATGCCACGGGAGAATAGTACGTACTATAATTATCCAACATCAGGAAACTACAAGTCTACTATGACGTACTATGGTGAAGATCTGAATGGCCGGTATCAGCAGATCTTTAGTGTGACATTCAATCGTGACAAAAACAACGATTACAAGGTTAGCGATGAGGATCACTATGAATTTGAAGGCTTCACCTATGATAATGGTACCGCGAATGGCGAACCTTGCGATGGCGCGAAGTTTTATTACAAGCGCAACACTTATTCGCTCAACTTCTACTCGGCGAGCAGTAGCCAGTCGGATAAAACCGCGAATGTGAAATTTAAGGCGCCGCTTGGCAGCTATGACTACACGCCGACGAGCAAACCTAAGAGTGTGGAACCTGACGCCGTGTTTGCCGGGTGGTATCTCAACCCGCAGTGCACCGGCGAGCAGTATGTCCTTTCCAAGCACACGATGCCCTCGAACGACATTGCCCTCTATGCCAAGTGGGTCAACCGCAGCTACACGGTGACGACCTACACGGATGACACGCTGAAGACACTGTACGAGTACGACGGCTATACCGGTTCGCAGAGTGTCGTGAAGTATGAAAAGGGCGTTGCCCCGACCAACCCAACCAAGTCCGGCTATGTGTTTGTCGGCTGGTTCTACAAGGAAGGAGACGTCGAAAAGCCGTTCTCCTTTGAAATGGGCATTACCAAGAACTATGACCTCTACCCGAAGTGGTCGAACGAGGTCAACGTGAACTACACCATTAAGTATGTGGTCGAGGGTACGGGCGACGAGCTGGGCACGGATACCGGCTCTGCTCGGATCGGCAGCAGTGTTACGGTGAAGTCGAAGCACTTCGAAGGTTACTTCCCAAAGACAACATCCACCAGTGTCCAGATCGATCAGGAGGGACAGGTCATCATGCTGTACTATGTTCCGGCAACGGAGCAGACGTACACCGTGAAGTATGTCGAGTTCGTCAACGGAGAGCCGCGTAACATCGCCGACTCTGTGACGAAAACGACTAGTGATCAGCAGGTCGTTGAAACAGCAAAGGATATTGAGGGCTTCACACCGGATAAGTACCAGAAGACATTGGAGCTGACAGCGGGCGGCGAAAATGTTGTGACTTTCTACTACACGAAGCAAGTCACCATCAACTACTTTGCGCTGGAAGGCGGCAGTGTGACGCCGGGGACCGAGACGCTGATCCGCACGACTGGTGAGGCTCGGGGCTCGACCGCCACGCCGAATCCATCTTACAAGTTCGTCGGCTGGTATGACAATGCTGAGTGCACCGGTGAGCCGATTGGCACGGAAGCGACGTTTGTCCCCCAAAAGGTTGATGGAGTGTACGCCGAAGCTACCTACTACGCAAAGTTTGAGCTTGATGTGTTCGACCTGACGATCACCAAGGCTGGTGAGAACATCGACCCGAACCAGATTTTCGTGTTCCGTGTTGTCAGCGCCGACGGTACGACTGACATGGAAGTGACAGTCAAAGGCACCGGCTCCGTGAAGATCAAGGGTCTGCCGCTCGGCACAACCTACACCGTCACCGAGGACACCGGCTGGACATGGCAGTACACACCGGATAACGCGTCGCAAACGATTGAGCCTAATGGCGACAGCGCGGTGACCTTTACCAACACGTACAGCAAGCCCAACTGGCTCACGAGCATTGCCGATGTGATCAACACTTGGATCAGCGGCGGCGCCGAGCAGAAAAACTGAACAGGAGGGATGACATATGAAACGTATCTTTAACGGTTCAGGCGGGAGAAAGACCGCGCTCATCCTCTCCCTGTGCCTGATCTTCGCACTGGCCGTCGGCGCGACGTTCGCCCTGCTCAAGGCGAGCACCGACCCCGTGAAGAACACCTTCACGGCGGCCAAATCCGAGATCAAGATTGATGAGGACGTGACAGGCGGACAGAAAAGGAGCATCGTCGTCAAAAATACCGGCACGGCCGTGTCCTATGTCCGCGTCAAGCTGGTCATGAACTGGGTGGATAATACCACCGGAAACATCGTTTCCGGCGACAACCTGCCGAATGTCACACTCAACAGTGACAACAGCTGGTTCCTCGGTTCTGACGGCATCTACTACTATAAGATGCCGGTCGCGGCGAACAACGGCGAAACGACCAACCTGCTGCAGAAGCCCATCACCGAGCCGACGGAGGGCAAGCCCGATGGCTGCCACCTCGAGGTGACGGTGCTGGCCGAGAGCATTCAGGCCGCACCGAGCACGGCTGTGGAAGGCGCATGGA
>OLNF01003249.1_pt1 | contig 11959 bp, 10 predicted proteins | sample 1673061 | NCBI WGS metagenome assembly OLNF01 (sample SAMEA3136751, study PRJEB25190) | human gut metagenome | reverse complement strand
GGGGGCGGCATTTTCCCAGTTGAAGGAAAAGTGGAGATGTGTTTCGATGGGTCCGGCGGCCGTCCCCGCCCTCCGCCCGGCACCTCTTCCCAGACTCAGCCGGACGGCCGGTCTGTCTATTCAGTTTCCCCTTAGGCTAGGACAGCGGGGCATCGCCCATCTCCGCGCGCGCCCACCCTATCAGCCCCGGCGTCAGATCGAGCTCGCCGAGCGGCACGTCCTCCACGCTGTAGGCGCCCGGCAGCGCCGCCGCGTCGTCACCGAGCATCGCCCTGAAGGCGCGGGCGGGCGTCGCGAAGCCGAGCGCGCCGCGGGGCTCGGAGTTCACGTGCGGCATCGGGAACGCCGGGTCGGCCGGGGAGAGCCGGTCGAACCTGAGGCCGGCGCCTTGGGCAGCAGCTTCCTTATCTCGACGTGGTTGCGCTCGCAGCCTCCAGCGCGAATGCTGGAGGCCCTCTCGCATCCCTCAATATCGAGCTCGCAGTGTTTCCATAATTAGCCCTCTACGATTGTCTTAGGGCCTGCGTTTATCGGTTTGTAGAGCTCGTCTAGATAAGTAGGCTTTACTCAGTTGCTCGTCTGCCGAAGAAGAGGCTATCAAATTGATAAACGATATTATATATTTCGAATCTTGTGTTTAAATTGAGTTTTCCCTAGACTGTTTATATGGCTCAGAAAGGAGAACTCATGGCTGCTCCAATTATCCGCTTCGAACGGATTTCAATAGATAACCTCAAGAACGTTGGGCATGGGGAGGTGTCTTTCTCCAACTCCCGTCGTCCGGAAGGGGCCAGCGTGCTCGGAATGTACGGGCAGAACGGCTCTGGCAAGTCTACGCTTGTCGACGCCCTTCAGATGGCTCAACAGTGCATGATGGGGCGCAGGCTCGATAGGCGTTTCGCGCAACTGGTAAGTGTTGACGCGGATTTTGGTATCGTGGAATGCGAGCTGAGCGTCCGCCAGCCTGACGGCAGCAATGCCTATCGCGTGGTCTATTCATTTAAAGTGAAAAGCGATGTTGCGGAGCTAAGCGAAACCGAAGACCAACCTGAAGAAGGCGAGAAATTCGTGCTTCTAGTGTTTGACGAGCGGCTTGCCGTGGCTAATGACACGCCTGGCAAGAAGTCCCGCATGACAACACTGATTGACACGTCTGGCAACGGCGCTTTTGGTCCCGCTGCCAAATACAAGCAGCTCATAGGTAAGGACTCAGAAGAGGGTGTCGAGCTGACGGTTGAGAAGAGGCTGGCGTATCGTGAGTCTCGCTCATTCATCTTTTCGAAAAAGCTAAAGCAGACCATCCGCGAAAAGAATAAGGATGAGGGAGCCCCCTCTCAGATGGTCAAAGATGCTATGAACGCACTGAACGCCCTGGAGAGGTTTGCGGCAGTTCAAATGTTCGTGCTGAATACTCGTGATGTAGGAATGCTTGCTCTCGATGCGCTGCCCTTTCCATTCCGTGTTATTGGGGGAAAGAAGATAACGGGCGGTGGAGCCATACTGCCTATGAGTGGCGCACAGACAATACCCGAGCGTATTTATGAGCCGGTGAACACTGCCATAGAGAACATGAACATCGTCCTTCGCGAACTCATTCCAGGTCTTGAGGTCTCACTACTCAAGCTTGGCGCGGAGGTTATGAAGAGCGGTGATACGGGGGTTAATGTCCAGCTCGTCTCTGTGCGCAACGGCAAGACCATCCCCCTCAGCTGCGAGTCTGAGGGCATCAAGCGCATCGTGTCCTTCCTCCACCTCCTCATACTCATGTTCAACGATCCCTCTGTGACGGTCGTGATCGATGAGATTGATTCTGGCGTGTTTGAGTACCTTTTGGGCGAGTTGCTCAGCATCGTGTCCGAACACGGTCAGGGCCAGCTCATATTCACCTGCCACAACCTGAGGCCACTTGAAACCATCGATCGTGGCTTCATTGCCTTCACCACCACTAACCCGGCAAAGAGGTATGCCAGGATGGCCAACGTAAAGTCCTCCAACAACCTAAGGGACTTCTACTACAGGGATATCGTTCTCGGCGGACAAAAGGAGCAACTCTACGAGCCGACACACAACGGCGAGATCGAACTCGCGTTCATTGAGGCGGGTGTTACTAGTGGAGAGTAAGAAGGTCGTCCTCTTCATCGTCGAGGGTCCATCCGATCAGTCCGCATTATCCGTGATCTTATCAAAGGTCTTCGACCAAGATGAGGTCTACGTCTATGTGGTCCACGGCGATGTAACCGCGGAAAATGGCGCCACACCTCAAAACATCGTGCGCAAGGTCAACGCTTTCATCAAGGACCACATGAGCACGTACCGCCTTCGCAAAGCAGACATGTTGCAGGTCGTGCACCTCATGGACACCGATGGCGCCTACGTTCCAGACGATGCGGTGACAGAGCTGGCTACGGTTCCGAAGACCGTTTACAATCCAGGGCAGATCATCGCAGCCAACCGGCAGCAAATAATCGATCGGAATAGACGAAAGAGCGCGAACATGGACAGGCTAGCGTTAGAGCCTGCCATAGGCGGCATACCGTACCTTGCAATCTACATGTCGTGCAATCTAGACCACGTCTTGTACAACAAGCTCAATAGCCATGACTCAGATAAGCGTAAGGATTCGTTAGCGTTTGCCCTCAAGTACCGGAACGATATCGAGGCATTCATCTCATTCATCAATGACTCAGATTTCTCGGTGGCGGGTGATCGTAGGGAAACGTGGGAATATATCAGACAGGGTCTTAATTCCATAGATAGGCACACGAATCTTGGCCTATGCTTTCCGACGGCGAACGATGAATAAGTTTGGCGTCGCATGATGGTGGTAGGATTTGCACACATGTGAGGCAGCGGCACCGAGGATTCCATTTCCCGCAAATGGGCCTGTGGCGTCATGATTGCTCACGGGTTTTGATTATTTAACTTTAGGGAGGACGACCTTGTGTCGTTAATCTTCTGCCCAGAGTGCCACGCGAAGATATCCTCGAGCGCATCAACCTGCCCGCATTGTGGCTTTACGGCGGCACAAAGCGATGAGGCGGCAATCGTACCGATTAGCTCTTTGTCTCCAGCAAAGCTTCCTCCTAGGGTAACGGTGCTGGAGGCGACGGTGTTCGACAACGGCATGAATCTGATACCCGCTCAAACGAACAAATCGCTCGTGAAATTCCTCTCGGACGCCGACACCATGGCTAAGTTCGCGCCAGCTATCTATGACATCATCAAGAAGCTCGCCAATCGAGGAGACACGAAGTATGTCGCTGATTTTAGTGCGGCAGCTGAAGAGCTTATGAAGAGTGGGGAGCTGGTTTTTTCGGTCGAGAAGAAGACCGGTGACCTGCTGCCACAACTCAGGAGCGTGAAGACGGGCCAGATATACGAGAAGGCAAGGATTAAGGCCGAACAGTTTCCGCAAGATATGACGCAGTCAATCGTGGATGTGCAGATGCAAGTGATGATGGCGAACGTCATGGATGCCATCGAGGCCGTCGCCGCCAACGTTGAGGCGCTGCGCATCGAGAACCAGGCAGACCGTATCGCATTGGCCGAGAGCGCCTGGCAACAACTGCAGCAGGCCATGCTCATCGAAGATTCGCGGCTGCGCGAGATCAAGATACTGGACATCGCGTCATCGGCCACACAGGCGCGCTGCACCCTGCAGGGCAACTTCCAGGCAGAACTCTCTCTGGCGAAGGGCAAGCAGGGCAAGGCCAGGAACTGGGGCAAGGCAGCAAACACTGCCATGGTCGACCTCACGGTGATTGCTCTTATGGCCAAGACGGAGTATGCAGCTTATCGCGTCCTTGAGGAGCCAGCAGCTGCAGATGCCGCGCTCGAACAGTTCAAGCAATTCATCCTGGAAAACAAACTCGAGCAGGAGGACACCCTGCCCTTGCTCAACTCATACAGCAAGGGCAACAGAGGCGACATAGTGAGAGGCTTCGTTCAGTTATCGGGTTCCGTTGTTGGGCTGCAGATTGAGGGCCGCGAGGAGCGCGCCGGCTTGATTGAGGGCGGCGTTCTCGAATCCCTGCGGAAATTGGCGCAAGAACCTGATGAGGTGCATCTGGTAGATGGAGAAGATGCCCCTGAAGATCAGGCAGAAGAAGGGCAGGGTAGATATGGCTGCTAGATGCATCGTCTGCAAGAAGGAACTGCCAGAAGGCTCTAAGCTGCCTATTTGCGAATACCACAAGGGTGTAGCCGCCGAAAAGGCCAAGCAGGCAGGCGTCGGCATGGCAGCATTAGGCGTCGGCGCACTGGTAATGGCGAAAGACACTATAGGTCCAATCGTTAAAGACAACGCTGTGCCGGTGGCGAAGAAAGCCCTGGGTATGATTCTTAAACACTAGGCCACTGTCAAATATCCAGCCACGCTTGCCGAGTCAATCCTCATGTACGCATAGCTCGTGGGCGGCTGCTGTACACCGTGCCGCAGCCGCCCACGATCGGGGTGCAGTTGTAGAACGTGTACAGGTCACTCGCACCGCTCGGCAGCGCTCAGGTGGAGTCCACGTAGATTGTAACGAGGTTCCTGCAGCCAGCGAAGCAGTAGAACTAGTAGTCCATGCTCGCGATGTTCACCGCGATGTCCGAGAGGAACGTGCATGTCGTCGCGGCCCCAGCCCTCGGGGAACCGCACGTACGACCAGTCGAACCCCTAGGCCGACTTGTGCACGGGGACCCTTGCCTGCCTGAGCAACCGCGCCCGCCTGGGCGCATGCACAGCAGCCTGAGCTGCAGCGTCGGGTCAGCGCTGCCTATCGGGGCGTCGTCCCACTCGTGGGGGCAGGTCGCCACGACCTCGTCGGTCGAGGGGTCGACCGGCGTGACGCCGAAGGCACCCAGTCCCACGGCGACCTCGTGGCCGGCGAGCGCGGGCCCGGCGTTGTACCAGTGGGCAGCGGCAGCAACGCGGCACAGTCGTCCTCGAACAGCCCGGGCTGCGGGATGTCCAGGCGGCAGCGGCGCCCGTCGGATAACTCGAGCGGCTCGGCGAGCGGCTGCTCATCGAGCCCGGCGACGTCGCGGAAGGACGGCACGGGCACGGTTCATTCGCCTGGCAGCGGTTGATAAGTAGCAGGAGCCTCATCGCCCCCTACAGCCGCTGGCACACCACTGCCACGTTCCGTCCATCAAACCCGAATCCCCAACGCATGCGGCCTACGCCGGGTCGTGGCACGCGCATCTCATCGATGCCATTGCGCTCGATCTCGAGCAGCGCCTGAACGGCAAGCAGCTCCAGGCCAAGCGCATCCACACCGGGGTCGCACATCATGTTGACCGTTATCAGTGGACGCTCGTCGAGCATACCGATCGTGTCTGCCACGTCGAATACATTACCCGTAGGGAATACCTGGATGTCCCAGCGATCTGCGCCGCACTTTCGCCTCGAAGCGGGATTGGCATAGCCCGGCAAGCCAAAGCAGAGCCCCTGCAAGAGCAGGTGATATGGCAGCGGCGCATCTGGGTCAGTCGCACCGATTCCCGCGTCTCCGATCACATGGCACAGTGCTCGCCTCACCGCATCTTCGTCCCCACGGCACAGCCCGTCGCGAAGCGCATCGATGTCTCGAACGTCCTCGGCAGCGCACTCAAACCACTCAATAATTACCAGACGCAACGCATGGCGAAGCTCGTTATTGGGTAACCGCAGAGCGCGGCGCCGATCGCCGCTTACCGGCTCCTCGGTCATATCCGTCGTCAGAAAACCGGACAGGTACAGTGCCGTCCACAGGTCGTCGTCAGGCAAGGCATCTGGCTCCGCAGCGCCCAAACGTAGCGGAACCTCAACGCATCCATGGGCTTCGAGCAAATCGAACAAGGCCGAAAGGCGGTCGAGATTCCACCCGGCAACTACCTCACTCAGGCAATCGGCATACCCATACAGGTCGACACGCATGGGCGGCGTGCAGCCCCGGTCCAGAAAGCCGATCACACGCGCCGGACTCGAGCAATATGCCCCGCCAAACCGGTATCCCTCGAGCCATTCGCGAGCATCATCCAGGTATTCCTCGCACCCAGCATGACTCAGCAGAGCCTGAACCTCGGAATCTGAAAAGCCAAACCACCGGTCACACCACGTCGAGAGCGGCGTCACCAGGCGATACGAGCAGCCGCGTACAGAAAGCGCTGCCTCGGCAGGGCCGGGACACTCCCCCATCAGGCACGCCAGCCGCAACGAATCGCCCGCAGCGGCAATGGCGTCGAACAGCACGCGATTGAGTCGCTCCACCAGACCGGCGCCGCGATTGTCCATCGCGCTCGCACGGCCCGACCACGCCGCGTCGTACCCGTCAACGAGCAATACGACCTGTTCATCGCAGGCCATCTCCAGCAACTCAATAAGCGCACCGAGCACCGAGCCGATCTCGTCCTCGCTCGCCACGCCACGCACAACGCGCTCGACGTGGCGCACCTTGTCTCGAGGCAAATCCGGAGCTTCCAAATATGCCAACAGCCGAGTGCACTCGCCCAAAAGTGCATCACGCACCACACCGGCAACAGTGGCGCCACGCCTCGCAGCGCCAGAAAAATCCAGCGATATCACCGGATAGCACGCACACTCATCCCGATAGCGCCCACCGTCTGCATCCCAAATTTGAGTATCGGAAAACAAACTCCGACCAGCACGATCGACCGCGGGACCGACCGCGGGACGCTCCAGAAAAGCCCTGAGCATCGACAGATTCATGCTCTTGCCAAAACCCCTGGGCCGGCAGCACACCACAACGGACGCGTCGCAATCCAGCACATCGGCAATAAACATGGTCTTGTCGACCAGGACGCATCGGTTCATGACCTCAGCAAAATCATGCACGTCGACCGGTAGCCGCCCATCACCCAAACGATTGAGCAGCTGTACGCCACCGTTGGCGCCCGCACCATAAATCGCCTGTTCAGACACCGTAACTTCTCCCTTAAACGCAACACGATACCCATTGTACCGAGCAGCCGTAGCATCAACGTTATCTCCGCGCAAACGTTTCGGGCAACGGCAGCAACAGACACCCCAAAGGAGTGCAATAAATCGTTGCACAACAAAAATAGGGCCCGATGCAAACGCACCGAGCCCCATCCAGAACTCTTATAAAGACGACTCAAAAGGCTACTCTTTGGAGCCATCCTCGCCGGCAGCCTTGTTCTGCTGGTCGAGCTTATGCTTGCCGCTCACGATAGACGTGGCACCCAGCGTGGCCAAACTCGCGCTGGCAAGGCTCGCCATAACGATAAGGTCGCCGGTCTTGGGCATGTTGCCGCCCGAGGACTTGGATGTCGTGGTCGTGGTGGTAGTCGTAGTGGTCGTAGTCCCGTGCTCGTTCTCGCTCTTGTCCTTGTTCTCGCTCTTACGAGCGTCGACGTCGGACTGCTTAGCGACATCATCAGTCGAAGCATCGCCGTCCGTCTTGGGTTTAGAAGCCTCGGTAGAAGCATTCTCATCAGAGGGCGAGCCGCTCGTAATACCGGCTGTCAGAGACCCCAGCATGGAGCCGAGCTGTTCACCAACGGAGGGCTTGTTCTCGGTGGAAGAACTGCCCGCATCGGAGCCCTCGCTCGAACCAGCCTCGGAAGCATCGGAGCCAGAACCGTTAGAGGAGCCGGCATCGGCAGAGGAGTCACCGGAGCCGTTGGAAGCGCCCGCATCGCTAGAGCCAGAATCCGCACCGCCCGCAGCACCGTCAGAACCAGAAGTCGACGAATCGCCCGAAGTATCGCCGGCCGCAGCGCCACCAGACGCAGCCCCGCCGTTACCGGCATCATCGGCGCCAGCATCGGTCGAGGGCGCATCCGTCTCGCCGCTATCGCCCGTATCGCCGTCGGTACCAGGCGTCGGCGCAGCAGGTGCCGCGGGCGCCATGCTCGGGCCAGGTGCCGGCGTGGGTACAGGCTCCACAGGCGTTGCCGCGGCAGCCTCGTCCTCGGCGATATAGACCAGGCAGTCCTTGAGCTCATTGCGGTAGCGGTTCTTCCAGCCCTCATGGTACTGGGGCTGGCTCGCATACTTGGTCGCCACGTTATTGACCACGCTGTTGGCAAGCGCCGTCACAAACTCGCGATCGGTCATGCTGTTGGAAAGATTCGCCCAACGGAAAAAGTCCTGGCAACCACCGGTACCGCACATGTTGGCGATGCTCCACACCATGCCCTTGACGCAGTCAGCGCGATCAGAGATGTCAATACCAAGCGCACTCATGAGCCACGACTCCGTCACCGCATAGTACGAGTTGTACGCGTATGCATCCTGCAGCGCCGAGAACTCAGCCGGATCGGTGTTATACGCACCCAGGAAAGCCTCTTGCGCAATGCGGCCCAGCTCCGTGAGCTGGCCGTTCTCGTACATGGAGTTGCTCGAGTTGGAGATCTCGCTGCCGCGATCGATCGCGGGCTTAAGCATGGCGTACTTTTCGGGGTTGTAGTTATAGACCTGCCTCATAAACGGAATGAGCGACCAACGACGGTCGAACTGGTAATAACCCAGCGCGTTATAGCCGTCGCCATACGAAAAGCCCTGGTTATAGTTGCCATGGCTCTCATATTTGGTGAAGTACTTCATCTCGTCGGTCACATTGACAAACGAAACACCCTGAACCGACCTCAGCACGCCCGAGAAGGACTGCTGGGTGTAGAGGCCCTTATCGATATCGGTGGCATCCGAGGCAACGCCCGGCGTGGGCTCCTCGGCTATAGCGGTTGCGGGTGCGGCAACGGCGCCAAACGAAAGCGCCAGCGTCAGGCCCGCAACAATCGCGGAATGCTTGGGTTGCATACATCCTCCATGCATTGGTGTGGTTAAAGTGCAGTTTGCAAAGATGTTTTCAGTATTACAGCTCCCCGTTTGTTGCACAACAACCCATCGGTAAACGGCAACAACCCTCCGCGAAATCTCAAGGAATTGCGCTCGGGTTACAGTTTGATATCGAAGTTGATCTCGGGGACGGTGGCCAGGTCTGCCAGGGTCACGCCGTCGACGTATTTTTCGATCACGTCGTCCAGACCGCGCCAGAACTTGACCGTTGAGCACAGATCGCTACGGGTACAGCTGTTGTCAATGCCATCGCACGCCACCGGGGCCGTGCTGCCCTCGACGGCACGCAGAATGTCGCCGGCACGCACTTCGGCCGGGTCCTTGGCCATCATGTAGCCGCCGCCCTTGCCGCGCACGCTCCTAAGCAGGCCAGCCTTCATAAGCGGACGAACCAGCTGCTCCAAGTACTTTTGTGAGATATGCTCGCGGTCGGCGACCTCGCGAAGGGCAATCTTGCCCTCGGCGTCACCGAGCGCCGCGATATAAATCATCAGTCGGAGGGCATAGCGGCCCTTAGAAGAAATGAGCATACCTACCCTTCCATAACGCTGGGGACAAGCAGTACCGATGAATTTGTCCCACAATCTGAAAAGTCGAGTGGATTAGTCGGGTTTTCCCTTGACTAACGCCGAACCCATAGTAACTTTATTCCGAGAAGATTCCTAGGGTTTAGTACACCTATGAGTACACCATATACAGAGAGGGACAGCATGAGCGCAAATCCGCTGCTTTCCATCGAAGGTCTGACCGCCTCCGTGGACGAAAAGACCATCCTCCACAACGTCAACCTCAACGTCGCCGCCGGCGAGACCCACGTGCTGATGGGACCCAACGGCGCCGGCAAGTCCACCCTCGGCCACCTGGTCATGGGCGACCCCGTCTATACCGTCAATGACGGCCGCATCGTCTTTGACGGCCAGGACATCACCGAGCTCACCACCGACAAGCGCTCCCGCGCCGGCCTGTTCCTGAGCTTCCAGGCCCCGGTCGAGATCCCGGGCGTGCCGCTGTCGAGCTTTTTGCGCGCCAGCATCGCCGGCCGCCCCGGCCTGGAGATGAAGGGCAAGGAGTTCCGCCGTCGCGTCAAGGAGCTCGCGGCCGAGCTCAACATGGATACCGCCTACCTCAACCGTGAGCTGGGCGTGGGCTTCTCGGGCGGCGAGAAAAAGAAGGTCGAGATGCTCCAGCTCCTGCTGCTGCAGCCCAAGCTTGCCATCCTGGACGAAACCGACTCCGGTCTGGACGTCGACGCTCTGTCCACCGTCAGCCACGGCATGGACGCCTACCGCAAGAGCTGCGACGGCTCCATGCTCATCATCACGCACAACACGCGCATCCTGGAGCACCTGAATGTCGACCGCGTCCACGTTATGGTCAAGGGCCACATCGTGCGCGAGGATGACGCTTCGCTGATCCCCTGGATCGATAAGAACGGCTTTGAGACCTTCGAGCGCGAGGCCGCCGAGCAGCGCGCCCAGGCCGAGGCCGCCGCTGCCGAGCAGCAGGCGTAAAGGGGCGACGCAATGACCAAGAACCGCACCGAGGTCGCGGACATCGACCGCAGCCTCTACGACTTCACCTATGGCGAGGAGGGATTCGAGCGCCTCGACGCCGGCATCACGCCCGACATCGTACGCGAGATCAGCGCCAAGAAGGACGAGCCGCAGTGGATGCTCGACCTGCGCCTCAAGTCCCTCGAAATCTTCAACCGTTTCCCGGATCCGACGTGGGGCCCCTCCATCGAGGGCCTGGACATGGACAACATCGTCACCTACGTCAAGCCCAACACTGACCAAAAGCACGACTGGGAGTCGGTGCCCGACGATATCAAGAACACTTTTGAGCGCCTGGGCATTCCCGAGGCCGAGCGCAGCTACCTGGCGGGCGTCGGCGCGCAGTACGACTCCGAGCTGGTCTACCACAACATGCAGGACACCGCGTCCAAGATGGGTATCGTCTACTCCGGCATTGAGGAGGCCCTGCACGATCCGCAGTGGGAGCCGCTCATCCACGAGAAGTTTATGACACTCATCCCGCCCACCGACCACAAGTTTGCGGCCCTGCACGGCGCCGTGTGGTCGGGTGGTTCGTTTGTCTACGTGCCCAAGGGCACCAAGCTCGATTTTCCGCTGCAGAGCTACTTCCGCCTTAACGCCAAGGGCGCCGGCCAGTTTGAGCACACGCTCATCATCGTCGAGGACGACGCCGACCTGCACTTTATCGAGGGCTGCTCCGCGCCCAAGTACAACGTGGCAAACCTCCATGCCGGTGCCGTCGAGCTCTTTGTGGGCAAGCGCGCGCACCTGCGCTACTCGACCATCGAAAACTGGTCCAAGAACATGTACAACCTCAACACCAAGCGTGCGCGCGTGGACGAGGACGGCGACATCGAGTGGATCAGTGGCTCCTTCGGCAGCCACGTGGGTTACCTCTACCCTATGAGCGTGCTCAACGGCCGCCGTGCCCGCTCGAGCTTTACCGGCATCACCTTTGCCGGTGCCGGCCAGAACCTCGACACCGGCTGTAAGGTCGTACTCAACGCGCCTGAGACCTCGGCGACCGTCGAGACCAAGGGCATCTCCAAGAGCGGCGGCATCCAGACCTTCCGTCCGCGCGACAACTTTGAGCGCATGAATCGCTCTGCCGAGCGCATGGGCATGCCGAAGATCGATGTGGAGGAGGCGCTGGCGGGTCTGACCGCGCTGCTAAAGGTCGATGCGGATTGGGTGCCGAGCGCGCCGGGCACTTCGCTGTATATCCGCCCGACGATGATCTCGACGGATGTGATGCTGGGCGTTCACGCCTCTCACACCTATCGCTTCTTCATCATCTGCTCTCCGTCCGGCGCGTATTACGCCAAGGGGCTCGCCCCGGTCGGCATCTACGTCGAGCCGGAGCTGGTTCGCGCGGTCAAGGGCGGCGTGGGCTTCACCAAGACCGGCGGCAACTACGCCGCGTCGATCCTTGCAGGCGACATCGCGGAGAAAAAGGGCTATGAGCAGGTGCTCTGGCTGGACGGCAAGGAGAACAAGTACATCGAGGAAGTCGGTTCGATGAACATGTTCTTCAAGTTCAAGGACGCGCTGGTTACGCCGCCGCTGCTCGGTTCTATTCTCGGCGGCATTACCCGCGACTCCATCATCAAGCTGGCCA
>OLNF01003248.1_pt1 | contig 11968 bp, 8 predicted proteins | sample 1673061 | NCBI WGS metagenome assembly OLNF01 (sample SAMEA3136751, study PRJEB25190) | human gut metagenome | reverse complement strand
TTCTCTCTGCCCTCGAAACGCTTTGTGAGCGTTTCTATCGCTTCGGGATCGCGGTCAATGGCGACGAGCCTGCCGTTTTCCGAGAGTCTGTCAAGTATCGCGTTCGAATGACCGCCGCCGCCCGCAGTGCAGTCTGCATAAAGTCCGTCCGGCTTTATATCAAGCGCGTCGATCGATTCGCGGAAAAGTACGGGTATATGCTTGAATTCCATATTATGCCGCCCTCCGCATTAAAGCTGAACATCCGCCGCGATCTTCTCGATCTCTGCCATGTTCTCCGCGCACTTCTGATCCCAAATCTCGGGGTTCCATATCTCAATGCGGTTGCCGACTCCGACTATCAGCGCCTCTTTTTCGAGGTGCGCTTTTGCGCAATGGTCGGCGGAGAGGGTTATTCTGCCCTGCTTGTCTGGGATGACGCATCTCTTCGAGCTGCTCGCGATACGCTCGGCATAGGCGCGGGTCGTACCCTTGCAGAGAACGCGGAGATTCTCAAAGTATCTGTCCCACTCCTCGAACGTATAGATGATGATACAGTCGGTGCTGCCGGGCGGAGTGCAGACGACGAATTCCGTGCCGAGCTTGCTACGAAATTCTGCCGGGATAAACACTCGGTTTTTCTGGTCGAGCGTATGGACAAAAAATCCGCTGAATTCAGTTTTTTCCATGCGCTCGCCCCCTTTTGTGTGAATTCGGGTGTTCTCGTCCACCACCAGAGTGGTTTCTGCCACCTATTTGCACCACCATTATAAAACAAAAGAACCGCCTGTGCAATAGTTTCAGGCGATTTTTTGCGCTCTGATTTTAAAAAATTTTTGGCGAATAGAAAAAGTCCCGGCGCAATACACAAGATATTGTATACTGCACCGGGACGGCAATTTCAGCTTAGATTTTTTATTGTAAAAATTTACCAGATAGCCTTTTCAGCTACATCGGTCTTTGCGCTGTCGATGAAATCGGCGATGCTCATCGCGCCGATATCGCCCTCACCGCGCTTTCTGACGCTGACCGTGCCGCTCTCGACCTCTTTCTCGCCGATGACGAGCATATAGGGAATCTTGTGGAGCTGAGCCTCACGGATTTTGTAGCCTATCTTCTCGCTGCGGGTGTCAACGCTGACTCTGAGTCCCACCATATCGAGCTGCTGACGGACTTCCTCGGCATAGCCGTGGAACTTGTCGGATATCGGCAGAATCTTGACCTGCTCGGGAGCGAGCCACAGCGGGAACGCGCCGGCAAAGTGCTCGGTGATAACACCGATGAAGCGCTCGATAGAACCGAGAACAACGCGGTGAATCATGACCGGGCGATGCTTCTCGCCGTCCGCACCGGTGTATTCAAGCTCGAAGCGCTCGGGCAGCTGCATATCGAGCTGGATGGTGCCGCACTGCCATGTTCTGCCGAGAGAATCGGACAGATGGAAGTCGAGCTTCGGTCCGTAGAATGCGCCGTCGCCCTCGTTGATGACAAAGTCCTTGCCCATCTCGGTGACCGCCGCTTTGAGAGTCTCGGTCGCGAAATCCCAGTCTTTCTCGTCGCCCATGTGATCCTCGGGCATGGTCGAGACTTCGATCTGATAGGTCAGACCGAACACGGAATAGACCTCGTCGAACAGGCGGACAACGCCCTTTATCTCGTCCTTCATCTGATCCCATGTCATGAAGATATGCGCGTCATCCTGAGTGAAGCAGCGCACGCGGAACAGACCGTGGAGCGCGCCGGACAGCTCGTGGCGGTGAACCAGTCCGAGCTCGCCCATTCTCAGGGGCAGGTCGCGGTATGAATGGGGCTGAAGCTTATAGACGAGCATTCCGCCGGGGCAGTTCATCGGCTTTATCGCAAAGTCGGTGTCGTCTATAACCGTGGTGTACATATTCTCCTTGTAGTGATCCCAATGACCGCTGCGCTCCCAGAGCGAACGGTTGAGCATCATCGGAGTGGATATCTCGACATAGCCGTAGCGCTTATGCACTTCGCGCCAATAGTCGATAAGGGTATTTCTGAGAACCATGCCGTTGGGCAGGAAGAACGGGAATCCGGGGCCCTCGTCCATGATGGTGAACAGGCCGAGCTCCTTGCCGAGCTTTCTGTGGTCGCGCTTCTTCGCCTCTTCGAGCATATGAAGATAATTGTCAAGATCCTCTTTCTTCGTGAAAGCGGTTCCGTAGATTCTCTGGAGCATCTTGTTGTCCGAGTCACCGCGCCAGTATGCGCCGGTGCAGGAGGTCAGCTTGAATGCCTTGACGCGCGAAGTGTCGGGGACGTGGGGGCCTGCGCAGAGCTCATCGAACTCGCCCTGGCGGAAGAACGATATCTTCTCACCCTTGCCGGCGTGCTCTTTGATAAGCTCGACTTTGTAGGGCTCGCCCTTCTTCTCCATCATAGCAATAGCCTCGTCGGGATCGAGCTCATATCTCTCGAGCGGCAGAGCCTCTTTGACTATCTTCTTCATCTCCGCCTCTATTTTCTCGAGAACCTCGGGAGTGAACGGCACATCGACATCGAAATCATAATAGAAGCCGTTGTCGATAGCGGGGCCTATCGCGAGCTTCGCCTCGGGATAAAGGCGCTTGACAGCCTGAGCGAGGACGTGCGAAGCGGTATGTCTGAGCGCGCGCTTTCCGTCGTCATCGTCAAAAGTAAGAATTTCGAGCTTGCAGTCTTTGTTTATCGGGGTGCGAAGATCCTTGACCTCGCCGTCGATGCGGCAGACGCACGCCGCCTTATAGAGTCCCATGCCGAGGCTCTTCGCCACTTCCATGGCGGTTATTCCGTCGTCAAACTCCTTGACGACTCCGCCCTTGAGTTCAATGTTTACCATAAAAATTTCTCCTTTCAGCTTCGGGCTGATGCCCGTCTCAGGGATGAAAAAAGCTCCACCCCCGTAAAAATTACAGGGGTGAAGCAAATGCTCCACGGTTCCACCCGGTTTGCGGCTCGCGCCGCCACTCATGCGACCTTAACGCGGTCATACGTCGCAGCCTATCCCACAGGGCTTCGGTGCGCGCTCGGCAGCGGTAACATATCCCGTATCAACACCGGCGCTCTCAGCCAACGGCGCGCGGCTCTCTTTGAGGACGTTCGGAACACGTCTTCTGCTTCACAGCTTTTAACATTATCATTTTATCACCAAACGCGAAAAAGTCAACACTTTATTTCGCGCGGGATTTTGTTCAACTTCCATAAATTTTTGTACCATGTGTCGCAATAACACCTTGACATTTCTTCCGTTTAAGGTTATTATACATAATAATGGTAGTATTATGTGCCAAGCTATACTCCATATTGTTATTTTACTGAGTTTTACAATAATCAAAATTTTTATTCGGGAGGTGTTATTCGTTTGGACGTTTGGAAAATTATTCTTATAGCCGCCGCTGTCGGAGTTGCATTCGGCATCATCGGTTTCATTCTCGGCGGTTTACATAGGAAGAGAGTTGCCGAAGCCGCAATAGGTTCCGCCACAAAGGAGGCGAACCGCATAGTCAGCGAGGCTATGACCCAGGCAGAGGCCAAGAAGAAGGAAGCTATCCTTGAAGCCAAGGATGAGATTCACAAGCAGAGAAGCGAAAACGAAAAAGAACTGCGCGAAAGGCGCAATGAAGTTCAGCGCCAGGAGCGCAGAGTCATTCAGAAAGAAGAGAGTCTCGACAAGAAGATCGAGAATCTCGAAAAGAAGGACGAGACCCTCAACCGCAAGATAAAGGATGCGGATGACAGACTCGCCGAGGCGGAGAGCCTCAAGAGAAGCCAGCTCGATATGCTCGAAAAAATCTCGGGCTACAGCAAGGAGCAGGCTAAGGAATACCTGCTCAAGAACCTTGAAGACGACCTTGTTCACGAGAAGGCGGTCAAGGTGCTCGAATATCAGCAGCGCACAAAGGACGAAGCTGATACAATTGCAAGAGAGATAATCGGCACCGCTATCCAGCGCTGCGCCGCAGACCACACGGCGGAGACCACGGTATCCGTTGTCGCCCTGCCCAACGACGAGATGAAAGGCCGCATAATCGGACGCGAGGGCAGAAATGTCCGCACGCTCGAAACCATAACCGGCGTCGATCTGATAATCGATGACACGCCCGAGGCTATCACCGTTTCGAGCTTCGATCCGGTTCGCCGCGAGGTCGCGCGTTTGACGCTCGAAAAGCTTATATCGGACGGCAGAATTCATCCCGCCCGCATCGAAGAGATGTACGAGAAAGCCCGCCGCGAGGTCGATGCAACTATCAAGCAGACCGGCGAGCGCGCACTCATCGACGCAGGAGTCAACGGAGTGCATCCCGAGCTCGTCAAGCTTCTCGGCAAGCTCAGATACAGAACGAGCTACGGTCAGAATGTACTCAATCATTCACTCGAAGTTTCTTATATCGCAGGTCTCATGGCGGCGGAACTTGGCGCCGACGTCAAGCTTGCAAAGAGAGCCGGTCTTCTTCACGATATCGGCAAGGCACTCGATCACGAGATGGACGGCTCGCATGTTGAGCTGGGTGTTGAGGCCGCGAAGAAATACCGCGAGAGCGAGGGCGTCATTCACGCCATCCAGGCTCACCACGGAGACGTTGAGGCAAAGACACTTGTCGCCTGCCTCGTTCAGGCCGCCGACGCCGTTTCGGCTTCCCGCCCCGGCGCAAGACGCGAGAATGTTCAGAACTACATCAAGCGCCTTGAAAAGCTTGAGAGCATCGCATCCTCGTTCGAGGGCGTTGAGCGTTCGTTCGCCATTCAGGCAGGCCGCGAAGTGCGCATAATGGTCAAGCCCGAAGTCGTCAGCGACGAGAAGATGGTTCTCATCGCCCGCGACATCGTCAAGAAGATTGAAGACGAGCTTGAATATCCCGGTCAGATAAAGGTCAACATTATCAGGGAGAGCAGAGTCAGCGACTACGCAAAATAAAAACAAATCCCACCGTCAAACGCGGTGGGATTTTTTGAAAGGAAAATCGGAATGAATATACTTCTTATAGGCGACATCGTCGGCACGCAGGGCTGCGACTTCCTGCGCTCTGTGCTCCCCGGCTTCAAGAAGCTCAAGGCCATAGATGTCGTGATAGCCAACGGCGAGAATGCCGCGCCCGGCAACGGGATAACTTCGTCCGCCGCCGAGCACATATTTTCAAGCGGCGTTGATTTTATAACGACCGGCAACCACGCTTTTCGGCGCAGCGAGGTATATCATTTTCTCGACGAGCGCAGCGATATAATCCGCCCGGCGAATGTCGGCGCAGCCTGCCCCGGCAAGGGCTTCGGTGTTATAGACATGGGCAGAGTCCGCATCGGCGTTATAAACCTGCTCGGGCGCGCATATATAAACGGCTCGGACAATCCGTTCTCCTGCATCGACTCTCTCATGGAAGAGATAAGCGACTGTCGGATAAAAATAGTTGATATCCACGCCGAAGCCACCGCCGAGAAGCTCGCCATGGGCTTCTATCTCGACGGCAAGGCGACCGCCGTTGTCGGCACGCACACCCATGTTCAGACTGCCGACGAAAAAGTCCTGCCCGGCGGCACGGCTTATATAACCGACCTCGGCATGACGGGTCCCGAGCTCTCGGTGCTCGGAGTCCGCCCCGAAGCTTCGATATCGTGGCTCAAGACGGGACTTCCGACACGATTCGAGATAAGCGGCGGCGCGTGCATGATGTGCGGCGTTATAATCGATGTTGACGAAAAAACCGGAAAGTCAAGAAGTATTGAAAGAATCTGTGTAAGGTGAGAAAATAAAAATGCTCAAAGAAATAAGAATCGCAAAAGAAAAAGACTGCCCTAAAATGCTCGAACTGCTCGAATATATCTGCAATCTTCACAGCGGGATAAGACCCGACCTGTTCAAGGCGGGAAAGTCGAAATACGACAGTGAAAGCCTCGTGAAGCTCTTAGCCGACGAGAACCGCATAACTTTTGTTGCGGCGGACGAAAACGACGAGGTGCTCGGATATATTTTCTGCATTCTCATCGACCACTCCGTTGACTCCGCACGCTGCCCGAACAAGGAGCTCTATATCGACGACCTGTGCGTTGACGAAAAGTGCAGGCACGAGGGCATCGGCGACGCACTGTTCAAAAAGGCTCTTGAGACGGCAAAAGAGCTCGGCTGCCACGACCTGACGCTCAACGTCTGGGAGGGCAACGACGGTGCGTTGCGTTTCTATGAGAAGCACGGCATGAAGATACAGAAGCGCGAGATGGAAATCGTGCTCGATTGAGTCAGACTTTTCAACTTATTTTTTAAAAATATTGAAATTTTATTGAGTCGGTGGTAGAATTATCGTCGGCTCATTTTTTACGGCTTTTGAAAGGAAGATTCAATGGAAAACAGAGAAAAGTTTTCGTCGAGACTCGGATTCATTCTGATCTCGGCAGGCTGCGCCATCGGACTGGGAAATGTCTACAGATTCCCGATAACGACCGGCGCATACGGCGGCGCGTTTTTCGTGCTGATTTACATCGCGTTTCTTGTTCTGCTCGGCATACCGGTCATGACGGCGGAGCTCGCAGTCGGCCGCGCAAGCCAGCGCAGCATCGCCTCGTCATACGACGTGCTCGAAAAGAAGGGGCAGAAGTGGCATCTCGCCAAGTATCTCGGCATCGCCGGAAACTATTTGCTCATGATGTTCTACACGACTATCTCTGGCTGGATGCTGATATACTTTATAAAGTATGCGGACGGCTCGATCCTCGCGTACAAGAGCGCGGAAGAACTCGGAGCGGTGTTCGGCACGATGATAAGCAACCCCGTGCTCATGGTCTGCGCCACATTCGCAGTCATTCTTGTCTGCTTCAGCATCTGCTCGTTCGGTCTGCAAAAGGGCGTCGAGAGGATAACAAAATGGATGATGGTGGCTCTCCTGCTTCTCATGGTGGGGCTCGCAATCTATTCCTGCACGCTCTCGAACGCCGCAGAGGGACTGAAATTCTATCTCGTCCCCTCGCTCAAGTCCCTTGAAAATTCGGGCGTATGGACGGTAATCTCGTCCGCAATGGGGCAGGCGTTCTTTACTCTGAGCATCGGCATTGGCTCGATAGCGATATTCGGCAGCTACATCGGCAAGGAGCGCAGGCTCCTCGGCGAGGCTGTGACAATAGTCGGGCTTGACACTTTCGTTGCACTCATGTCCGGCGTTATCATCTTCCCCGCATGCTTCACCTATAACGGCGGCGTCACCGCAGACGCGGGCACGGTCGGCGCGAGCTTCCTGTTCACGACGCTTTCGAGCATCTTCAACAGCATGCCCGGCGGACGCATAGTCGGTGCGCTGTTCTTCGTGTTCATGATATTCGCAGCGTTCTCGACGGTCATTGCCGTTTTTGAAAACATCATGTCCTTCTGGCTCGAGTTGACGAAGCTCAGCCGCCGCAAAGTGGCGCTGATAAACATCGCGCTCATGCTCATGCTCTCCCTCCCCTGTGTGCTCGGCTTCAATGTGCTCGAAAAAATACAGATAGCCGGCAAGGGCATCATGGATATCGAGGACTTCCTCGTTTCAAACGTCCTGCTCCCGCTCGGCAGTCTCGTCTACGTTCTCTTCTGCAGCAGGAAATACGGCTGGGGCTGGAAGAACTACATCGGCGAAGTCAACTGCGGCGAAAAGGGCGCAAAAATGCCCGGCTGGATAAGACCTTATTTCACATATGTTCTGCCGATAATCGTTATAATCGTCTTTATTATGTCAGTCGTCGGCTGATAAAAAATCATGGCTCGGTTCGGGAATTTCCCCGTGCCGAGCCGTTTTTTATTTTATTCGGGGAAAAGGCTTTTTTCTCTTGAATATCCCCCACTTATTTGTTATCATTGCCTTGTAAAAAATACGTTTTAAGGACGGTGCTACCATGAAATTTCCAATAGGCGTTATTATTGACAGCTTCCGCACGGATATCCCGACGGCGGTCAAAAAGGCTGCCAAGGTCGGTGCGCAGGGCATCCAGGTCTATGCCACCAGCGGCGAGATGTCGCCAGAGGAGCTTGTCGGCTCGAAGCGCGCGGATTTCCGCAAGCTCGTTGAGGACAACGGACTCGTTATCTCCGCTCTCTGCGGCGATCTCGGCGGCGGCTTCGGCAACAAAGAGGAGAACCCCTGGAGAGTCGAGAAGTCAAAGAGAATAATCGAGCTTGCAAAGGAACTCGGCACGGATATCGTCACGACCCACATCGGCGTTGTGCCCGAGGACAGCAGCCACGAGAGATATAAAATCATGCAGGAGGCATGCTTCGAGCTCTCCCGCTTCGCGGACAGCCTCGACGCGCACTTTGCGATCGAGACGGGTCCCGAGACTTCGGCAACGCTCAAGAAGTTCCTCGACTCGCTCGGCTCGACCGGCGTCGCAGTCAACCTCGACCCCGCGAACCTTGTCATGGTCACGGGCGACGACCCCGCAAAGGCGGTCTATAACCTGCGCGACTACATAGTCCACACCCACGCCAAGGACGGCGTTCAGATATTCTACAGGGATCCCGAGATAGTATACGGCATAAAAAAAGACCCGCTCGTCACAGGCAGCTCATTTAAAGAAGTGCCGCTCGGCGAGGGCAGCGTCAAGTGGGATGAATATCTCGCCGCGCTCAATGATATCGGCTACAATAGCTTCCTGACGATAGAGCGCGAAGTCGGCGACGACCCCGAAAAGGATATCGGCAACGCCGTAAACTTCCTCAAAGAATACATGGACTGAGGTGAAAAAATATGAAAACCTGCGTCAGCAGCTACAGCTTTCAGCCGATGCTTTCGAGCGGAGAGCTGACTCAGCTTCAGCTCATAGGCAAGGTCAAAGAGATGGGCTTCGACGGAATTGAATTTATCGACCTCCTGCCCGAAGACGGAATGTCAGTCGAAGAATACGCCAAGCGTCTGCGCGACGAGAGCGAAAAGAAAAACCTGCCGATAGTCAACTACACCATCGGCGCGGAGCTTCTCAACCGCCCGCTCGACGAGGAATGCGAGCGCCTGTTCAGGCAGGTCGATATCGCGGAGATACTCGGCGCGTCCGGAATGCGCCACGATGCGACAGGCGGCTTCAACGCGCCGCAGAGCGCATACTGCGGCTTCGATCAGGCTCTGCCCACGCTCATCGAGGGCTGCCGCAAAGTGACCGAATACGCCGCAGAGAAAGGCATATCTACAATGGTTGAGAACCACGGCTATTTCGCGCAGGACAGCGACCGGGTCGAAAAACTCGTCACGGGAGTTGCAAACCCGAACTTCGGTCTGCTCGTTGACATGGGCAACTTCGCCTGCGCCGATGACCCTTCGGACAAGGCGGTCGGCAGAGTCGCAAAATACGCAAAGCACGTTCACGCCAAGGACTTTCACATCAAGAGCGGCTCAGAGCCCGATCCCGGACGCGGATTCTTCCGCAGCAGAGCCGGCAACTACCTGCGCGGCGCAGTGATTGGTCACGGCAACATTCCCGTGGCGCAGTGCATAGGCATCCTCAAGCGCGCGGGCTACGACAAATATGTCAGCATCGAGTTTGAGGGCATCGAGCAGACGCTCACGGGCATCGAAATCGGGCTTGAGAATCTCAAGAGATTCATAGCCGAGGCTGAGTAAAAAGTTAAAAGAGTCCAAAAAACGCACCCGAAAGCAAGACGCCTTCGGGTGCACTTTTATTCATTTTCAGCCGATTCGGGCTCAGTCTGCTCCACAAAAATAAATTCGCCGTTTTCGGCTTTGCAGATATACTTTTTGCCGGTTGTTACCTTTCCCTCGAGCATCTGCTCCGAGAGCTTATCCTCGATCTGCTGCTGGATAACACGCTTGAGCGGTCTCGCTCCGTAGACCGGGTCAAAGCCCGCATCCGCCGTCTTTTGAACAGCCGATTCGTCAAAAATTAAAGTTATATCCAGCTGCGCCACGCGCTTTGAGAGCGTTTCGAGCATTCTGCGCGCAATTTCGGATATATCCTGCTTTTCAAGTGAGTGGAAAACGATTATATCGTCAACGCGGTTCAAAAATTCCGGTCTGAATGTGTTCTTGAGCTCTTTCATCACAAGCTCGCGCACGCGGTCATAGCTCGGGACATTGCCGCGCTCCGAAGAGAAGCCAAGTGCCTTTCCGCTGCCCGAAATCAGCTTCGCGCCGACATTCGAGGTCATTATAATAATGCAGTTCTTGAAATCGACCCTGCGTCCCTGCGAGTCGGTCAAGATGCCGTCGTCAAGTATCTGGAGCAACATATTGAAAACATCGGGGTGCGCTTTTTCTATTTCATCAAAGAGAATGACGCTGTACGGTCTGCGGCGGACTTTTTCGGTCAGCTGACCGCCCTCATCATAGCCGATATATCCGGGCGGCGAACCGACGAGTCTCGAGACCGTGTGCTTCTCCATATATTCGGACATATCGAGCCTTATCATCGCGTTCTCGTCGCCGAAAAGCGAGTCGGCAAGTGCCTTGCAGAGTTCCGTTTTGCCTACACCTGTAGGGCCGAGGAAAATAAACGAACCGGTCGGGCGTTTGGGGTCTTTGAGCCCGACTCTGCCGCGCCTTATTGCCCGCGCGACCGCGCTGACCGCCTCATCCTGACCGACTATTCTGCGGTGCAGTTCATCTTCAAGATGAAGCAGGCGTTCGCTCTCCGCCTGAGTCAGCTGCGAGACGGGTATTCCAGTCCACGCGCAGACTATTTCGGCTATATTATCAGCCGTGACCTCACCTATTTTCTTGCTCGATTCCTCGCGCCAGCTGTGCTTTGCGCGCTCGAGTTCGTCGCTCAGCTTCTTCTGCTCGTCGCGTATCTGCGCGGCGTGCTCGAACTCCTGAGAATTCACCGCCGAATCTTTTTCTTCGGCGAGGGCGCGGAGTCTGTCCTCCATATCTTTGAGATCTGGCGGCGCTGTGAATGCACCGAGCCTGACGCGCGACGCTGCCTCGTCTATTAAATCTATCGCCTTATCGGGCAGATATCTGTCGCCGATATAGCGCACCGACATTTTCACCGCCGCCTTTATCGCGTCGTCGGTTATTCTGACTTTGTGGTGCGCCTCGTATTTGTCGCGGATGCCCATGAGTATCGCGACCGCCTCGTCCTCGCTCGGCTCGCCGACCGTGACGGGCTGAAAGCGGCGCTCGAGCGCGGCATCCTTTTCGATATGCTTGCGGTATTCTTCGAGCGTGGTTGCACCGATGACCTGCATCTCGCCGCGGGCAAGCGCGGGCTTCAAAATATTCGCGGCGTCAACCGCGCCCTCCGCCGAGCCTGCACCTATAAGCGTATGCAATTCGTCTATAAAGAGAATGACATCCCCCGCCTTTGAAACTTCTTCAATGGCGGATTTGACGCGCTCTTCAAAATCGCCCCTGTACTTTGTACCGGCAACCATGCCCGTGAGGTCGAGCGAGACTATGCGCTTGCCCTTGAGCAGTTCGGGCACTTCGCCCGTGGCGATTTTCAGCGCGAGCCCCTCGGCGATTGCCGTCTTGCCGACTCCAGGCTCACCTATCAGACAGGGGTTGTTCTTCGTTCTGCGCGAGAGAATCTGAATGACGCGCTCTATCTCCTTCTGCCTGCCGATAACGGGGTCAATTCTGCCCGCCGCGGCAAACGAAGTCAGGTCGCGCCCATATTGATTGAGGGTCGGGGTATCCGTTCTGCCGCCGGGCTTTTTGACCGTCTCCGGCTTTCCGGAATCTTTACCCGACGCCGAGCCGAACGCTTTCAAAAGCTCCTGCAAAATCTCCTGCGGTGACACGCCGAGGCGGGTCATAACGGCGGTTGCCGCGCTCGAGCCCTCTTTTATCATGGCGATAAGCAGATGCTCCGTGCCGACATAGTTGTGACCCATATCCCGCGCCTGAATCATTGCGCTCTCAATAATATTTTTGCATCTGGGCGTAAAATCGCCCGGAGTCAGCACCGTCGGCACGCCGAATCCGATGCTGTTTCTGACAGCGTCCTCGACCTTGCCGGCGGTAAGCTTTTTGTTTATCAGAACGGTATAGGCTATCCCGCCGTTCTGGGTCAGCAG
>OLNF01003242.1_pt1 | contig 11994 bp, 10 predicted proteins | sample 1673061 | NCBI WGS metagenome assembly OLNF01 (sample SAMEA3136751, study PRJEB25190) | human gut metagenome | reverse complement strand
CCTTGCCAGAAAATATGCAGATGTATATCTGCCGATGAACGGAATCCTGACCAATTGCCTGATCGAGAAAGTGCCGACAGAAGATCTTAGTTATGATGGCGTGCATCTTTCTGATCCCGGCTGTGCAATTATGGCCAGAGAATATCTGAAAGCATGGGCATCCATAGAAGCATAAAATCTGATTCCAATCCAAATGGAAATTTTTTATCCAGACCGTTTAGCTGACCGAATTTTAGGTATGGGGGATGTTTTATCATTAATTGATACCGTAACAGAAAATGTTGATGAAGATGAAATGATGGACATGGCTGAAAAGCTAATGAGTAATAAGTTTAACTATAATGATCTTCTTAAACAGCTTAAGATGTTTAAGCGTATGGGAAGTATTTCTAAAATTTTAGGCTTTTTACCAGGACTTGGAAATGTTAAGCAAGCGATGAAGCAGATTGATGGTAAGGAATTTGATCGTTTAGAGGTTATGATATCTTCTATGACCGAAGAAGAAAGAAAAAATCCTAAGCTAATTGATCAAAGTGCATCTCGTCGTTTAAGAATTGCAAATGGTTCAGGAAGAAGTGTTGCGGAGGTCAATAAGCTTCGTGAGTTACTCGAAAGTCAAGTTAAAACAATGAAAAAGATGTCTTCAATGTCTGAAACTGATATGCAAAGAATGGCAGCTCAGGTTCAAAATGGTCAAATGCCAGGTGGTATGCCTAAACAAAAAATGGGTAAAGGAAAAGGAAAGGGTAATTTCCGCTTTTAGAATGGATGTGTGAATATGCAGCTTATTGCTACATTAAATAATCTAGAAAGAAAAGAAGAAATTTTATCTCTTGCAGATGGAGTAGTCGTTTATTCAAGCGACTTTTCTTCTTTTAATACTCTAGGTTTAAATAAAGAAGAAATTATTAATTTAATAAAATCAACAAATAAAAAAGTAATTATTGATATTAGTTTTATGCTTGAAAATGAAGAAATTTCCCAAATCACAGCGTTTATTAGTTTTTTTAAGGAATATAATTGTGATTTTATTTGCTCTGATTTAGGCGTTGTTCAAATTTTTATAGACCTTGAAATGCAAAAAAGAGTAATTTACGATCCTAATACACTTATAACTAATTCCTATGATTTAGGTTTCTATTTGAAATTCATAGATAGTGCTAAAATAAGTGAAGAGATTACTTTAAATGATCAATTAAAAATGATTAATATGTATCCTAATCGTGCAACAAAACTATTATTTGGTTATCATTTAATGTTTCATTCTAAGCGCCATTTAATTTCAATGTATTTAAAATTTTTAAATAAAAAGCAGGAAATTGTCAATAATGAATCATATTTGATTGAACAAACAAGACATGATAAATATCATATTATAGAAACTGAAAGAGGAACAGCCTTATTTAGACCCTATATAATTAATAATTCTTCTGAGCTTTTAAGTCTCACAAATTTGAAATATGGTATTGTAAGTTCTCTATTTATAGATAATGAGACATATATTAAAGTGTTAAATATTTATCGTCTAATTATTGATAATAAAATAAATGAAGAAGAAGGTAGCCTTTTAATATCAAAGCTAGGTTTAAATATTGAGGATGGTTTTAAATTTGAAGATACAATTTATCAAAAGGAGTTGATAAAATGTCAGTAGAATTATTAGCTCCTGCTGGAGATTTACAAAAATTAAAAATTGCTGTAATGTATGGTGCTAATGCCGTATTTATTGGAGGAGAAAAATTTTCACTTCGTTCTAGAGCGTCAAATTTTACTCTAGAGGATATAAAAGAAGGCTGTGATTTTGCTCATCAGCATGGTGCTCATATTCATGTTACTTGCAATATTCTTCCTCATGAGACAGATCTTGAGGGTCTTATTGAGTATTTAAAGAAGCTTGAAAAATGTGGTGTAGATGCAATTATTTGTGCATCTCCGATTGTGATTGAGGCCGTAATTAAACATACTAAAATGGAATGTCATGTATCAACCCAGGAGTCAACCTTAAATTCAAAAATGGTTGATTTTTGGACTAATCTTGGCGTAACAAGGGTTGTTTTAGGCCGTGAACTAAGTATCCCTCAAATAAAGGAAATTAAAGCTAAATCTAATGTTCAAATTGAAGCCTTTATTCATGGTGGTATGTGTGTATCATATAGCGGAAGATGTATGCTATCAAATAACATGACTAATAGAGATGCAAATCGTGGTGGGTGTGCTCATAGCTGTAGATGGAATTATGATTTGTTAATTGATAATGAAAAAATTAATCCTGATGGTGAATATTTTCAAATGTCATCTAAGGATTTATGCTCAATTTACGATATAAAAGGAATTCTTGACTCGCATGTCGACTCTTTAAAAATAGAAGGTAGAATGAAAAGTATTCATTATATTGCAACCGTTGTTAAATGCTATCGAATGATGATTGATGAGTATGAAAAAACTGGTGATATTAAGGATTATGATTATTACATGAATTTCCTTAAAAAAGCTGAAAATAGACTTACAAGCTATGGCTTTTTAAGAGGAATGACAGATATTAGTGAACAGCTTTATAACTCTCGAAGTGAAAATCCAACTCAAGATTTTGTTGGTATTGTCCTTGATTACGATAAAAAAACACAAATGGCCAAAATTGAGGTAAGAAATTTTTTCCTTCCTCACTCAAAACTTGAAGTTTTTGGACCACATATGAAAGAGGAAATTATTCAAATTGAAGATTGTTATAATGAGGATGGCGATATCCTTGATGCCTGTAGACATCCTAAAGATATTATTTATTTTAAAACAAGTCTTTTACTTTCGCCATATGATTTAATCCGCACTGTTGATGAAATATAGGTATAAAGATTTAGATTTAGAGCTTATTTATAATTATAAGCCCCAAAATAAACATACTTATTTAAGAGCTAAGGGGAATGTTGTTACAATAAATTCTTTTAAGCGATTTAATGAAGCGGACGTTAACCGCTTTTTAGAAAGTGTATACCCCAAACTTAAAGTTCAAATAAAAAGGGAAGAGGTTATAACTTCTAAAAGACCTAGTATTCATATTTTTGGTGTTGAAAGACTTGTTATAACGAAAATAGATTCTTTTGATGATGTGTCGCTTATAAATGATAATATTATTATTCATACAACAAATATGGATTATTCTTATAATAAAATGCTTGTTTATAATTACTATGCAAATTTATTAAAAAAATTTTTAGATGATAATTATAAGAAAATATTAGCTTTTTTCCCGGAAATTAAAATTCCACCAACAATTCATTTTAATACAATGAAAACGGCTTATGGAAAATATAATAAGAAGGATAATTCGATAACATTAGCTGTTACAATATGTAAATATCATTTTGAATATATAAAACTAATTATTGCTCATGAGCTTACTCATTGTTTATACATGAATCATCAGGATGAGTTTTATCGAAGATTAAATAAGGTTATTCCTAATGCTAAAAGATATCAGCATATGTTAAGAAAAATCCAATATAATGATTATTTTTAAAAAAAGACTTTTTTATTTCATACTTTTAAGGTATAATATAAATTGCTAAAAAACCGGAGGTTAATTATGGATAACAAAAAATATTATGAATTAACAGAAGAAGGACGTTTAAATCTTGAACGTGAGAAACAACATTTAATTGATGTTGATCGTCCAAATAATATAAAGGCATTACAGGATGCTCGTAGCCAAGGTGACTTATCAGAAAATGCTGATTATGATGCAGCACGTGATTTAGCCTTAATTGCGGTCGTAGGTCGTGGTATGAAGGACATTACAGAAATTTTAAAGAATGTTAAAATTATTACTAAGGATTCTTCAAATCGTGTAACTACTGGTAAGAATGTTACAATTGAGTTTATTGGAATGAATAAAACTGAATCTTATGATATCGTTGGTACAATTGAAGCTGATCCATTTGAGCATAAGATTTCAAATGAATCTCCTCTTGGAAAGGCTATTATGGGCCATGATAAGGGAACTACTTTAACTGTTGTTACAGAAAAAGGTAAAGAGTTTAGAGTAAAAATTATTGATGTAAAATAGTAAAAAGACCGTTTGGTCTTTTTTTATGCCTTTTTTTTACAAATTAAGTTTAATCATTTGCTTATAATGCTATTGGGTGATTAAATTGTCAAAGGATAAAAAAATAATTGAATCTAATAATAATGATTATTTTAAGGAAGTTTTATCCTTTATTTCAATCATATTGTTATTAATAATATTGGCAGGAATAGGAATTTTAGGATATTATGGAATGCTTATTTTTAAAATAATATTTGGTGAATGGACAATTTTACTTTTAATTTTTTTTCTTATTAGTCAAATACATTATTTAATAAAGAAAAAAGCTTTTGAATTACATAGTATAACTTTTCAAGGATTTCTTTTTATTTATTTAGGTTTAACACTCATGAGTCATTTAACCATATATAATGGTTTAGGTTTAACTCCTAAAAATGTTTTTTTAGAGTCTTTAAAATTATATAAAGCCTACTTTGCCTCCTATGATAAAAACTATTACGTTGGTGGGGGAATTATTGGCCTTTTTTTGTTTCAAATTACTATTTTTATTTTAGGTAATGCTGGTGTAATCTTGTTTTCACTTGCGTTTATTATTTTAGGATGTGCCAATCTTTGTAATCATTCCGTGTCTGATTTCTTTAAAAAAATTATTTTTTGTGGAAATAAGCTTCGATCGTTTAAATCAAAATTATCATCTTTTTTAAGAAAAATTACTAAATTTGATGATAACCGAAAATCTGTTAAAAGAAAAAATCCTACGATTAATTTATTAGATGATATAAAGCCAAGCTCAAATCATAATTTAGAACTTGAAATAAGTAAGGAATTATCTTTTAAGGTTAAAGAATATATTTTAAAAAATGATCCAATCTCATCATATATTGAAAGTTATATTGGAAATACTATTTCAAGTATTGTAATTCAAAACGCATCTAAAGATACGATTAAAGGTATTGCTAAAATTATTGGAAATCCACAAATTTATAAATATGGTGAAAACATTTATTTTGATTATCCTAATCGCTTTAAAGAACTTTATACACTAAAAAAAGCCTTAATAGGTACTGATTTAAAAGAAATTCCGCTAGGACAACTTCCTAACGGTGATATTACAATTTTAGATACTGACAATTATAATTCATATTTATTATGTGCATCAAAAGGATATGGCTTAAGAAATTTTGTGAGATGTTTAATTGCATCAATAATTTTAATTTACAAAAGAGATTGTATAATTAAAATATGGGATTTAAAAAATGAATATAAAGAATATTTTCAAGGACCATGCTTTATTGAATATGCAAATGAAATTTCCAAAATTCAATCGGAAATTAGTGGTATTGCGAATGAATATGAAAGAAGATGCGAAATTTTAAATTATTTAGGTACATCAAATTATTTAGAAGCAAACGAAAGGATATTTGAATTAGAAAAGAAAATTGATATAATTAAACCTATTTTTTCATTCGTTAATATTCCGCTTAAATCTTTAAATAGTGATGCATTAAGTAAACTTAATTTTTTTATTTCGCAAGGACATAAAACCGGTATTTTTATATTCATAATGACAAGAGATGTAAGAGATTTAGAAATGATTCATATTAATCAAATGGTGCGTGTTATTTTTAAACTTTCTGATTTAAGCATGTCGCTTAAGTTAACCAAAAATGATATCGCTCTAAATTTAGTTAATAAAGGTGAAGCCTTATTAATCGAAAATGAAAAAATCAGACATTTAGAAACACCGTTTCTTTCAATATCTGACTTTTTTAAGATAATTAATCGCATTACTTTTTAAGAATAACTTTGATTTTTTGATTTTGTTCTTTTAATGCTCTTTCATATTTTCCTGTTTCTTTAGCTTCATAGTAGGTATGATCCCTAATTTCCTTAGGCATATATTCTTGATAAACAATATCACCAGGATAATCGTGCGGGTATTTATATAAAATGCCACCTTTAATTTCACGATTTAATATATTTTGGGGAATATCGTATTGGGGCTCATTATCAACATCATGCAAAGCTTTATCGATAGCTGCCTCAGCTGTATTTGATTTTGGACTTAATGCTAAATCAATAACAAGCTCCGAAAGAATAATTCGACATTCTGGAAGTCCAACATGTAAAGCTGCTTGACATCCTAAATATGTACGAGGACCAACCTGGGGATTCGCAAGTCCAATATCTTCGTAGGCAATAATCATTAGTCGGCGTGTAATTATATCAAGGTCTTCAAGACGAATTAGTCTTGCAAGATAATAGAGTGACGCATCAACATCGGAACCTCTAATTGATTTTTGAAGGGCACTTAGAAGGTCATAATAATTGTCCTCACCATAATCAAGGCGCATCGCTTTTATTCCTAACACCTTTTTAGCATCATTAATACTTACATGTCCCTTAAGGAGTTCTAGGGATTCAAGCATATTAAGACTTGTCCTTATTTCACACCCAGACATATTCGCAATAAGCTTTAGGACCTCATCATCTATTTGAAGATCTTTAAACTCGTCAAGCTTGATTGTCCTTTTAAGAAGATTAACAATGTCTTTTTCTGTAATTGAATTCATTTGATAGATATTAAGGCGCGATCTAATTGCTTTATTAATTGAAATATAAGGATTAGATGTTGTAAGACCAATAATGGTTATTCGTCCATCTTCAAGATAAGGGAGAAGATAATCTTGCGTATCTTTTTTCATACGATGAATTTCATCGATAATTAATATAACATTAGGATAAAATTTAGTTAAATTAGTAATTTCTTGTAAAATGGCTTTAGAATCAGAAGAAGCGTTAAATTCATAGGATTCTAAAGAATACATTTCTTTTATTATTTTTCCTATAGTAGTTTTACCCGTACCTGGTCCACCATATAAAACAAAGCTTTGTAGATGATTGTTTTCAATCATTTTGGTTATGATGCCATCTTTTCCAGTTAAATATTCTTGACCAATAACATCAGAAAGCTTTGTTGGTCTTAATCTATGTGCTAGCGGTTCCATAATAACACCTCAAGTTATTATATCATACTTTTCTTTTTTTGAATAATAAAGAACCACTAATGGTACTAAATAAATTGATTAGTTGTTTATATGAAATAAGTATAGCTGTTGTCTTTGAGGTTAATGTTTTTATGATAAAAATAATTAAACTTAAAATTATAAAAATTAGAAGCGAAAATAATAAATATTTTTGATTGGTTATAACACGTGTTGAACTCCCAATTAAGAAAAAGAATAAAGCACCTAGTAATATAGTGATGATATTATACAAATATTCATTTTCACTCTTATATAAGATAAAAGCGTAAATAAAAGCTGCCAAAGCTGTTAATACTAAAATTAAAGCTAAATAAATTAAAAATTTTTTAAACATTATATCACCACTAAATCTTATGATTGGAGTAAAAAAATATGAATGAATATATACTGATTTTATTAAGGGCATTTTGTATTTTCATTGTTTTAATGATTATAATTAGATTGTTAGGAAAAAGGGAAGTAGGCGAGCTTTCCGTTTTTGACCTAGTAATAATTTTAATAATTTCTGATATAGGTGCAATGGGAATAGATGAAAAAAAATTATTTTTACCAGCTATTTGTTGTTTAGTTTTATTATTAATACTTCAAAAAAGCTTTTCTTTTTTACTTTTAAAATTTTCATCTTTAAGAAGCTTTATTGATGGAAGTCCGCGTATTTTAATTTATAAGGGAGAAATTTTATTCAATAATCTAAAAAAGGAAGCTTATACAATTGATGATCTTTTAAATCAAATTCATCAAGAAGGAATATTAGATATTAGTGAGGTTAATCTTGCAATTTTAGAAACATCTGGTACTCTTGCGGTTTTTTCTAAAAAAAGATATAAAGAAATATTTCTGCCTGTTGTTATAAGTGGTAAATTAGAAAACGAAAATATTAAGCTTTTAGGACTTAGTAAAAATTATATTTTAAAAAGATTGAACGAAAAAAAGCTTAAGCTTAAAGATATTGCATTTTATTCCTTATCAGAAATAAATGAAGGCTCTTTATTTTTGTTTAAATAGAATATAAATGAAATAAAAAGATAACAAATAATGATACAAATAAGACTAAAACTAGAACCTAAAACTGATTGTAGAAGTGTTAAAATAATTGGTATAAAAAATAAAATAAAATTTCTATATGAAAAAGGTAAGCGAGTAGTTTCCTTCTTAAAATCAAGTATATTTAAAATATAATATGATAAATCTGAAATTATACCTGAAATAAAAATAGCATAAAGGGCAATGTTACCTATTAAAGAACAAATAGATATGGTTAAAAGGCCTAATATTGAAGAAATAAGAGCGTTTTTTAAAAGAAATTTATATTTTAAATGGGATTCGAATGACATTGTTATAATGGGAGAAAAGAATGTTAAATACGTGCTAAGTGATAGTATTTTCATCATATAACCTAGATTTTCTTTGTTATATGCAATTTTCAAAAAAAAGTCACCCAAATTAAATATGATAATTAAAATTAATCCTTCAAAAAATAAAAGCGTTAAAAAAATTTTATTTAAAATGGGTATATTTTCCTCTAAATTATTCGTTTTAGATAAAGCAGGTGTCATTATTTTAATTATAATATATGTCATAAACCCTGATATTTGAAAAAGTGGAAGACAGTATGAATGAATTGAAGTATAAATATAGTTTGTCTTACTATAATCAATATTAATATGTCCGGTAAAAAAATAATAAAGCATGGGTTCTAAAAAATGATATCCTGAAAAAACTAATGCAAAAATAGTAAGAGTAAATCCTGGTTTTATTAATGATGTGGAATCATATTCTTTAACAAGATAAAGCTTTGTAAGCCTTTTAACTTTTAAAATTAAGAAGAAAAATGATGATATTTCACCGAATGTTATAAAACTTGAGGTAATAATTAAAATTTGTCTACTATTTAGATGAGATAATAAAATAATAATTATTAATATGCTTGAAATTTTAATGATAGCTTCTAAAAGATTAGCTGTGATTGTTCTTTTAAATTTATCATGGGATTCTAGGTAACTTTTTATAATTGCGGACATATTGGAAAAATAAAGGGAAGGAAAAAGAATTAAAATAGGTGTCAAAATATCGATATTTTTATATAATGTGTTACTTAAAATGGTTGAAATAAAAAACATTATAATAATTACAATACTTGTAGAAATGAGATTTATTCTAATTGCTTTTGAAATTAAAGGACGATTATAATATGCCCTGTGATTTATTTTTTTAGAAATCAATGATGTAAGAACAAGGGGAATTGACATTTGAGAAATAATAAGTGATAGGCTTATAATTGGGTTAATAGCCGATATGGTAGAAAGAACCTCAAAAGGTAGAAACCTTGCTTGTAAAATTTTATATGTAAAGCCAATAATTTTAATTAAAATTGTCACTATTATTAATATTTTTAAATTATTTTTAAAATTTGACATAAAAAAACCTCGCTTTTTTAATAAATAATATTCTTTTTCCTAGTGAAATTATGATATAATTAGTTGTAATTGATTGTGAGGTTTTATTATGAATTTTAAAGATTATGTTACTACCGTGCCAAATTTTCCTAAGGATGGAATAATGTTTCGTGATATTACTCCATTAATTAGAGATGGAAAGGCATTTAATGCATGTATAGATGAAATAGCAGAATATGGAAAAAGGATTAATGCTAATGTCGTTATTGGACCAGAAGCACGGGGATTTATTTTTGGTTGTCCTGTTGCTTATAAGCTTGGTCTTGGTTTTTCTCCTGTAAGAAAACCTGGAAAATTACCTCGTGAGGTTATTAAAGAAGAATATTCACTTGAATATGGTTCTAACACCTTATGTTTGCTTGCAGATGCTGTTAAAAATGGTGATCGCGTTTTAATTGTTGATGATCTTCTTGCAACAGGAGGAACCGTCAAGGCTTCCATTGAGCTTGTTGAACGTCTTGGCGGTAAGGTAGTTGGAATAGCTTGTCCAATTGAGCTTCCCGCTCTTAAAGGAAGAGACTTATTAAAGGGATATGACGTGTTTACATTAATGTCATACGATGGAGATTAATTAACGTATTTATTGTTTTTTAGGATGTGATAGTATGCTTGATCGAAAATATGAATATTCTTATGAAAAAATGATGAGAGAAATTGAAACATATATTCATAAGGAGGATGACCTAAATTTAATCAAGAAAGCTTATGAATATGCCTTAAAGAAGCATACTGGGCAATTTAGAAAAAGCGGTGAGCCATATATTATTCACCCGATTGCAGTTGCTACTATTTTAGCAGGCCTAAATTGTGGTCCTAATACCTTATGTGCTGGTTTATTACATGATGTAGTTGAAGATACTGAAACAAGTCTAGATGATATTAAAACACTATTTAATGAAGATATTGCTGAAATGGTTGATGGTGTTACAAAGGTTACAAAACTTCAGTTTTCATCCCTTAAAGCACAGCAGGTTACAAATCATCAAAAAATGCTTTTAGCAATGGCAAGCGATATACGTGTAATTATTATCAAGCTTGCAGATCGTCTTCATAATATGAGGACACTTGATTCTATGCCACCTGAAAAGCAAGTTAGAATTGCTAATGAAACACTTGAGATTTATGCACCCTTAGCTTCAAGACTTGGTATGTTCAAGCTTAAGGCTGAACTTGAGGACCGTTCTTTAAGATATATTGATCCCCAAATGTATTTTAAAATTGTAAATCTTGTTAAGGAACGTCAGGATAAACGTAATAACATTATTGAAACCTTAGTTAGTGAGGTTAAAAATTTACTGTTAGAATCTCATTTGAAATTTCAAATTAAAGGACGTATTAAAAACACATATAGTATTTATAAAAAAATGGTTTCACAAAATAAAGCTTTTGAAGATATATATGATGTATATGCAATTAGAATCATTGTAGGAAGTGTAGCTGAATGTTACCAAGTTCTTGGTCTAATTCATGCTCATTACACTCCGATGCAAAAGCGTTTTAAAGACTATATTGCCGTTCCAAAATCAAATATGTATCAATCACTTCATACAACTGTAATTGGTCCTAGTGGACAAACATTCGAGGTTCAAATAAGAACAGAAGAAATGGATAAAATAGCTGAATATGGTATTGCCGCTCATTGGGCTTATAAGGAAAATGTGCAATATTCAAAAGAACGTGAGCAATATGAAATTGCTAAAAAGCTTAAGTGGTACGCTGATTTACTTGAAGTTTCAGGTGAGGTTTCTAAGGAAGATGCCTCTGAACTTGTTGATAGTGTTAAATCTGATATCCTAGATACAAATGTTTATGTTTATACTCCAACTGGTGAAGTAATTGATTTACCAAAAGGTGCAACACCTCTTGACTTTGCCTATAAAATTCATACTAATTTAGGAAATAAAACGGTTGGAGCAATTGTAAATAATAAAATTGTTCCCCTAACCTATGAACTTAAAACGGCTGACATTGTTTCTATAAAAACGAACAAAAATTCTTTTGGGCCTTCCGAATCGTGGTTAAATATTGTTAAAACAAATCATGCAAAGCATAAGATAAAAACATTCCTAAATAAACAAAATAGAGATATAATTGTATCCGTTGGTAAGTCAGAGCTTGAAAATGAAATGCAGACTCAAAAAATTGTTTTTGATTTAAATGATAAATGGGTTAAGGAAAATTTTAACAAGAATAATATTTTTACAGTTGATGATATCTACTATGAAATAGGTAAAAATTCGCTTTCAGCTAAAACGGTTTGCTTAAAAATTCAAGGAACTAATTTTTCAAGTGAAGATATGCTTCAAAAGCAAATGGAAAAAACACGTAAGATTTTAACAACTAATTCGGAAACAGGTGTTGTAGTTGATGGTCTTCCTAATCCGCAAATTAAGCTTGGCCGGCTCCAGCGCCGCGCGGATGGACGCGAGGCCCGGATTGCAGATGGGCGTGG